>JGI20151J14362_10000856_pt1 | contig 22385 bp, 21 predicted proteins | sample COG_01_FD_14362 | JGI IMG/M metagenome (IMG submission 14362)
GGACTGACGAAGCTCAGAACGAAGATACAAATACAGACAATATTTTTTATTCACGAACATATTCTGAAGGCGCTGCAGGTTGTGCTGATGATACAAATGAAGCAAATTTACTATGCCAGTTTGATGATATCGTGATGTGGGTTTCACCTAATATTCTTATGAATAGAATGGTAAAGGCAGAAGTCTTACCTTAATCAATTGTATAGTTGTTTGATGATAGTTCAAAACAAACCCTGCCAGCTTGATTAATAATTAATTTTAAACTGTAGCCAAACATTTCGGCATGTTTGTTGGCTTGGTAAAGGCCAATGCCTAAGCCATTGTCAGATGAGACTGGGTTGTTGAGCAACTGGCTGGAAACACTGTCCGGAATCATGCTTCCTGAATCACAAACGGTGACGATAATCACATCGTGGTTACAGGCTAAGGTGATAGTGGTTTCAATATCCGGTTCGTCAAATTGCTTTGTTTGAATGTTTTCTAGTAGGTTATCGACAACACTATCAAATAGATCAACTGGAACGGTTGGATCGCCATGAATGTCAGCTTGAAACTGCATCTTGTTGTGTGTATTTCTCTTTTGTAGATCGTCCCACCAATCCTTAAGATAAATTTCTTTGTCATCCTGAACTTGTGGTGTTTGTAATTTATCCAGAGCTAATTGCAGGCGTTGTGTTAAATGAGGTAGCTGCTTTTTTAATACTTGCTGAGATACCAGCATGTTAGAACCATCTGTATCATGAGTGACTATGCTTGTGATTGCTTGCAGTGATTGTAATAAGTTTTTTATGTCATGAGTTATACGTGCGCCAGTCTGGTAAATTGCCTTTAGGTGTGCTTGTCTGGTTAGCTCAAGTTCGCGTTGTTTATTTTGGTAAAAATTATGCAGTAACTTAATTAATAGGTGACTGTGTAATTTAAGTGAAACGCCGGCGGGGCTATAGGTATAGATGTATACTTTGAAGTCTTTGTGTTCAATTTCAACTTCGTTGTTTGTCGCTTCACCAATGTCACTTATGGTTTCATTAAGTTTCCATTTAACACCAGAAATCCATAAAAATTGAACTAGTTTCTCCATTGCTTTTTGTAGGAAATCCTCTGGCGAGAGATCCTGTTCGTTAATTTCAGATAAATCAGATAACCACTCTTCAAAGGGTGTTCCTATATTAAGCATATAGTTTGACCATAATTGAGTAATGCCGCTGAATCGCGATTGCGAGGTTAATAACCAACTAATACATATTATGAAGCCACCTATAGCAATAGAAGTCCCAGCCAATGAAACAAAATAAGAAGTGTCACTTAAAAACATGTTGAGCAAACTTCCTAATGCTACAAGACTGGTTAGCATCGAAGCTGTTATTGCATGAATAAAATCTACTATCTGAATAGTGTGTTGCGATTTATCAGTAGGAAGAAATAGAATTAAGATAGGTAGAATTGGAATTGCCATTTCAAATAGATAAGCTTTTTCAATTTTAATATCTGCCAATTCTGGAACACAACCAAATAACAGCTCTAAAACAAGGAATCCAATCGCAATAATATATATTGTGCTTTCGCTTCTATTTAAGGTGACGCGGCCGCTTATAAATCCAATTAACAGAATTAACCAGGCAAATAGCAACCAAAAGTTTAACCAAAAGGTGATCGATAAAGTAAAAACAATAAATAACACGGTGTTTCTAATGCTGAGCTTTTCATCTCCGCGCCATACCGGTTGCCATAATAAGAAAAGCCCAAGGTGGCTGAGCATAAGAGAGCGTGACATTAAGCTACCAAAATCAAACCAGATAGAGAGATGTAGCAGCTCTAACATCATCACGAGGATGATGAGTTCTTTTCTCATGAAAATTTTATTTAGAAATGTAGACACAAATAGCCTTGTGATGTCAGTTTTTTGTTATATTAGCTCAGACCGGAGTAGTAAAGAATAGCCTTTTGCCATGAATCACAATCTATTATGTACTATAGCGAAGTTCTCCATATGGGAGGCAATCAGGGATAAATTTCTTCTGTTTATTTTTGGTGGAGTTGCCGGCCTATTTTTTGCGGCTTTGTTTATTGGTGAACTTGCGATAACAGAGGGCGCGATGACACAAGCGGCACTGCTTGCTTCTGCCTTACGTTTATTTTCGGTATTCACAATAGGCTTATTTGTTATAACGAGCATGATTCGGGAGTTTAATGATAAAGGTTTCGAATTAATCTTGTCTCACCCTGTGCCTCGTTCATCCTATTATTTTGGTAAGTTTATCGGATTTTCGGGTATATCTTTAATTGTTGTTTTAATGATTGCTGCATGCTTATGTTTGTTTGCCCCGGTTAATATGGTGCTTTTGTGGTCGTTTTCGTTGTTTTGTGAACTTCTAATAATCATTGCTTTAAGCTTGTTATGCCTATTTTCATTCAGCAGCATTACTATTTCTTTTAGTGTTGTTATCGGTTTTTATATTTTGTCACGATCAATTGAGGCCATTCTATTAATTAGTAATTCCCCAGCTCTTGCGCTTGGCTCAATTAGCCATAAATTCATGAGTGGATTATTAGACGTTATTGCTTATGTAATTCCTGATCTATATAAGTTTACTCAAACTGAATGGCTTATTTATGAAGTTGATGTATTTGGCGATGTGGGTTTTGTCTTGGGCCAAACAATAATTTATATCGTTTTTATTTCATCGATAGCGCTATTTGATTTATACAGAAAGGAATTATAAGAATATCTTTTCGATGAAACTTTTCGTAAAAAATACACGAAATATATCTTTTGTCCCTGCCAGCGTATGGCCTGTCCTATTATTAAGTTTATTTCTGCAATGTTATTGGCATTGGTCATTCACTAATCTCGAAATTAAACGAGATGATTTGCCCGTCCCGCCAAAGGTGTCACTGGTAAGACTTGTTAGTCTTGATGATTTGGTTCCAGCAGCAAAGGGGGTGATGTTGTGGCTACAAGCGTTTGATAATCAGCCCGGGATTAGTATTCCATTAAGGGAATTGAATTATCAGAGAGTAAGTGAATGGCTAGATTTAATTTTAGATCTTGATAATAAAATCCAGTATCCGCTTTTAGCTGCGATTAGGTTTTATGCTGAAGTTTCAGATGAAAAAAAGCAAAGATTGATGATAGATTATATAAGTAAAAAATTCATTGAAAACCCAAGTGAACGTTGGCAGTTTATGGCGCATGCGGTTTATATCGCAAAACATAGAATTAAAGATCAGCAATTAGCTTTGGAATGTGCAAAACTAATTCGGCAATATGCTACTGGAGACAATGTCCCGTATTGGGCAAAACAAATGGAAATTTTTGTTCTGGAAGATATGGGGGAACTAGAAAGCGCAAAGGTACTAATAGGCGGTTTACTTGAAAGTGGTGAGTTGAAAGATGCACATCAAGTAAATTTTTTAACTCAACGCTTAATAGAAATCGAAGAGCGCCAGAATCAAGAACGGGAACCACTGCAATAAAATCATAAGCCCATAATTTTTTTAACCATGGCTTTATAATATTTGTCATTCTTATCTTTTTCATAAAGTTCTTTAAACAATCTACATGCATTCTTATCCTTTCCTGAGTAATAGAGCGCCATCGCTTCTGTGTGGATAATAAGTTTCTCTTTTAATGCGGCATCGACTTCATTGTCATAACATAATGGTTGATAAATCCGAGTGAGTTGGTGTTTGCCGCGTACCCGAACCTGGTCAAGTTCTCGGCAAGTGATTCCTTTTAACTGCTTATGCGTGTGTTCACTTATTAATATAGGAACACGATAGGTGCGTGTCAGAGATTCAATGCGAGAGGCAAGGTTAACCGCATCGCCAATAGCAGTATAAGTCATGCGATATTTTGAGCCCATATTGCCAACGTTGGCTCTGCCGGTATTAATGCCAATGCCCATGGAAAGTCGAGGCCAGCCATGACTGATAAATTTTTCTGCAAGCGTTTGTATGGCTTGACTCATTTCAAGCGCAGCCTCAACCGAACGTTGTGCGTGTTCAGCTTGCTCTGTCGGCGCATTCCAGAATGCCATTATTGCATCACCAATATATTTATCTATGGTTCCGCCATGTTTAAATAAGATCTCAGTCATAGAGGTAAAATATTCGTTTAGTAACTTATTCAATTGTTTTGGATTTAGTTCTTCAGAAATATTGGTAAAGTTTTGCAAGTCACAAAAGAAAACAGTTAATATTTTTGATTCCCCTTCTGTAGAAAGCCAATTGGGTAAGCGACTTAATTCACTGACTAATTGCGGTGGGATATATTGACCAAAGGTTTCTATTAGCCGTTGTTTGGATTGTATTTCCATGAAGTAACTGACCAATACGTTTGTCATGTAGATAACCAGGATAGTTAATACACAATATTCTATTGGTATTAATCCAACATTGGGGCTTGAATAGCCTATTGCCGCTGATATAAGAATTGTTACAAAAGTAAGCAAAAATGCCTTTACGGGAGATAATAGCGGCAGCATGCTCGACAATATTAGACCGGCTATAAGCAAAAATATGAATTCTTTTGTCTGCATTAGCTTGCCTAATGCAAGGTTATAGTTGCCTGATTGATTTAGGAGTTTGCTGCTAATATTGATAATAGGGTCCTGAGCAATGGTAATTTCTATAAGACCAATTGCGCCTGAAAGGAAGATCATAAATACACTGAAGATGACAGATATCTTTATTAGAACATGTTTCGTTATTTCAGGTATCTTCATTTGATTTATGGGTTGTTTTTATGATTAATGATATTTTGCTATTGATTTAAGTAAACATGAGTTTGCATGGAAAAGATCTAATCTTATCCAGTCACACATGTTATTACCAAATTAATGATGGCCTATAGTAAACGAGCAAATGAAGATCGTCGAATTCTCAACAGTATTGATGATATATCAACAATAATGTTAATGTTTTACATGAGATTATTATTAAATTTATAATAAAAACAATAGGATATAGTGTTGGCATGATCTCTGCATTATGATTATGAAAAGCAGACATAGCTTAAACGGAGAAGAAGTAATGAATATTAATAAACAGAAAGGTTTTACATTAGTCGAAATCGCAATCGTCCTGGTCATTATTGGATTATTACTCGGCGGCATCCTTAAAGGTCAGGAATTAATTAATAGCGCACGTGTGCGAAATTTGGCAGATCAGAATTCAGGTATACAGGCAGCGTACTATGGTTTCATAGATCGTTATCGCCAAGTGCCAGGCGATTTTATTGCTGCTAATGCAAGTCAGGCGATGGGTGTCACGATTAACTTGCCAGTTGCAGCTTCAACTACAGATGGTAACGGCCAATTAGATAATACGCTTGAAGAAGCCGCAGCCGTTTGGGAGCAATTGGCGAAATCTAACTTTTTGGGTGGTGGTTTTACCCCAGCTACAGCTATCCCAGCAAGTGAAGGTGCTTATACTGCCAGTCAAGTCGGACCTTTGAATGCGTTTAACGGAGCATTGATTTTGACACGAAATGCGGGTTATACCGGAACTGCCTCTATCCGTTTGAATCTACACATGGGCCGAAATGTGCCGGTTACGATTGCCCGAGAGTTGGATGTTAAGGTTGATGATGGCCTACCGAACACCGGTGTGTTAAGACTTACCAATACAGCTGGTGCTGCAGGCGGTGGAACAACCTTTGATGCAATAGAGTTTTTGCCATCGTTTGCAACTTGTGCGACAAACTCTACCGCAAATGCTCCGGCCAACGCAGCAGGTGCTAATGTCATGCCAACCAATGCTACTGATATCTATGATATTTTCGATGATTTTCAAGATTGTCCACAGGTTTTTGTATATTAGATCAAATACTAAACTCGACTTAATTAATGCCCGCGCTTTGCGGGCATTTTTATTTACAGTGATGTGATGTTTATAGGTTTTGCACGACTGCATGGATGCAGGAGGTACTTTAGGCAAATCATAAGCATCTGCATGCCGGTAGTATTACGGGTTCATTAATGGGCGAGAGAATGAGGCGCAAGCGACAAAGTAGGGCATGAACAATAGCGACGGTAAGATGAATGACTAAAATTGGACTTAAAGTTGAACAAGTAAATCAACGCTATGCTAGCAATGCCGTCCTGGATAACATCAACCTAACCGTCTACGAAGGTGAATATGTTGGGCTTGTTGGTGTTAATGGTGCCGGTAAGACGACATTAATTAAAGCGATATTAGATTTTGTTTCTATAGATTCTGGAAATATTGAGATCTTTGGAAAATCGCATAGAGAAACATCATCGCGTGAATCACTCTCTTTCTTACCAGAAAAATTTATTCCTCCCTATTATTTAACGGGAAAAGATTTTCTTTCTTATATGGCCGAATTAAATCAGGTGGAATTAGAGGGCGCTGCTATAGAAGAATTGTTTCAGGTTCTTGATCTGGATATTACCGCATTAAAAAAATCAGTACGACAGTATTCAAAAGGGATGTCACAAAAACTGGGACTCGCATCTTGTTTTTTGAGTCAAAGACCGATGTTGCTTTTTGATGAACCGATGAGCGGTCTTGATCCAAAAGCGCGTGCGTATCTGAAACGACATCTGGTAAGTTTAAAAGAAACAGGAAAGACGCTTTTTTTTAGCACGCATTTATTAGCAGACGTGGAAAGTATTTGTGATCGGATAATTGTTTTGCACGGTGGTAAAATATGCTTTAACGGCTCACCTTCGCAATGTTGTGAAGAATTTAATGCAAACGATCTTGAAAATGCGTATCTAAACTGTATTGGTGCTAATGTATGAGTACCACGTAGAAAACTAATGTATTTAGAATATACTTAGAATATGAAAATTAAAATGCCCATAATGAGACTCTTTGTCGTGTTATTGCTCGTTTTTAGCCAGGGCATCTCTGCGCGAATGTATCAGTGGCTTGACGCAGATACAGGGTCTACTCAATTATCCGGAAAGCCGCCAATGTGGTATAGAAGCGCTTCACCTGGGCCGCGAGTTTTTGTCTTTGATAATGGGCGTCTCATGGATGACACGGCCATTGAAGTTGATGACGAAGTGCGCGAACAATTAAGACGAAGGGCATTTATTTTAGCGGAAGAGGATCAGCAAAAAGCTAAAGATAAACTTGCCAAATCCTTAGAAATGCAACAAAAATTTGTCAAAGATAAACCGAAAAAAGTTGAATTGGTAGATACCGAAGATTCACAGCAGCAGATCTCAACAGACGAAGAGCTTAGTGTTGATGAAGACTCTTTTGAGGCTCAAGAGGACGATGACAACACCGATAATACTGTCGATGAGTTGCGAAAATTAATTACTGACTGGGAAAACGCGCAAACTGAAAATGCTAAAAAAGCGCTTCAACAATAGATTAAATTAGAATCTATAAAGCTTACGCGATATCAAAACATAGATTTAATTGTTTGCCAAAAGCCTGTTTTTTGTGTCGACACTATAGATTTCAAAGATAACAATGCTTCATTGTTAGGGTTAATCTGAAGGCCTATGTCGATATAGGTTTGCGTTTTGTCTCCCTCATTATTAGCCATAGAACGTTCAGCAAGAATTGCGTAACGCTCAGCAATCGATAATATCCCTTCATAGGCCACACGATTGTCAGGCTGTAGCTCTAATAATCTGGAAAAATAATAATAGGCGTTGTCCTTTTCTGGATAGGTTAAATTATATTCATCCAGACTTTTTTTACCTAACCAGGCTAATGCACTTAATACTTCTTCTGATACATGAGGTTTAGCTACCTTGACTGTAGGTTCACTTACTTCTGCGACTCCAGGAGTCGGTGAAGATTGTATTGTTTCTAATGTTTGGTCAGCAAGGTTGTTGGACGTTGTTGCGGTTGCCGCGGTAATCGGCAATACACTATTTGTTGATGCTCTATCTATGCGCGTTTCTGAGTTTTTAAGTTTTATCTCAACGTACTGGAGACTAAAAAAGAAGATCGCTGACAAGAGTAATAAGACGTTTAATGTTAGCTTTGGTTTATCTTTTGATTGACTTTTATTGTCAGTTTTTGGTGTATGGCCTGTTATATCAAAATCAGGAGTTAATTGATCAGTGTTATCCAAAGTCTGCAGTTTCTTTACGCTCATTACCATGACTTCCGCACTAGCAAAACGGTCATCAAGGTTTTTAGCCATCATTCGGTCTAGCAGCGGTTGATAGATCTCGAATTTTTCAGGTAAGGTCGGAACGGGAGATGTTTTATGCTGTATGACGATATCTATCACAGAATCAGAATGGTAGGGTTTGTAGCCTGTTAACATCTCATAAAATATACAACCAAGACTGTATATATCCGTTCTTCCATCAACCCTCTTGCCATCCGCTTGTTCTGGACTGACATAATTTGGGCTTCCAAGAAAGATTCCAGTAGATGTCAGATCTGTTACCTGATCGGTTTGTTTAGCTATGCCAAAATCAGTCAATAATGGTGTATCTTCATTTCGAAAGAGGATGTTGGCGGGCTTGACGTCACGGTGAATTACATTATGTGCATGGGCGCTAGCCAGGGCGGAGCCAATTTTTTCGACAATATCTAAGGCTACTTTCGGAGACACATGTGATTCCATGCGCTTTTTTAAATCACCACCTTGAACATATTCCATGGAAATATATAGCTCATCACCAGCTAAGCCGATATCAAATATGGTGACAATGTTAGGATGATGCAACGAGGCTACGATACGTCCCTCATCCATAAATCGCTGGGTCATGTCGTCTACAGCGGTACTATTTACTTTATCCAGTATTTTTAGGACAACAGACCGATCAAGGGATTCCTGAGTGGCTAGGTAGACAGTCGCCATGCCTCCCTTTCCGATCTCTTTATCTATTTTATAACCAGGTATTTCCATCGTGTTGATTATTATAATTATGTTTCAGGTATTACCGGAATAAGCTCTATATTTATTAAGTCGGGCATTCAATTTCCCCGCATAGTTTATCCGATACGGATTTTAAAGAATATAGTGGATCCATAAGCAAAACGCCTTAAGTAAGGGCTATAAAATAATGTTTTTGGCATTTGAGTCGGATATCGGATGCTTGATACTCAGAATTATATATATTTAAATCGGATAGTTTGATGGTGCTGTAAGTCTGTGGTGGTTGACGGGTATCTTTGTCATGGCATTATAGTAGATGTGGAATCATTTTTGCTTGTTATGATAAAGCAGAAAATAATAAATATGCTGTTGTCCTAAGTATTTAGGATTAAAAGAGCTATCCAGTCAGGAGCTAATCCTTGGCTGAGATAAAATAATAAGACCCGGAACAGGATCTCCCAACAAATAATGGACTGTATCAATATGAAAGAACAAGCGGAAGAAACACAGGAGAGGCGCGGTAGTAGCAATGAGCTGATTGAGCACATGCTAAAAGAGCGAAAGCAGCTATTATCATTAATGCTGAAAGTTTCATCGGAAGGTTCAGACGCCGCTTATGTCAAGTCTGTCGCTGACCTTGAAGAGTTTAATCAAGTACTAGTGGACTATATTGCTGCTGGACATTTTGGTCTATACGAAAGAATCGCTGAGGGCAAGGAACGCCGAAAACCAGTATCTAAATTGGCAGTTCAGATATATCCGCGAATAGAACAAGTTACACAAATTGCTCTGGCTTTTGATGAAAAATACAATCCTGAAAACAATGAACATGGGCTCGACCATTTCCCAGAAGATCTGTCCGCACTTTGCGAAGAATTAGTTACGCGTATTGAACTTGAAGACCAATTGATCCAGTTGCTGCTAGAAGCCAAGTCTTGAATATAAGTTTACTCGGCTTAATCTGCTGCTTTTAGTTTCGTCTGGATATAATCTGAATGTGAGATGTAAAGTAAGTCCGCAATTTTTCTGATGTAGTATTCTTCATATTTATCAAGCACCGAGTCAGCATAAGCAACATGCCATAAACTTTCTATGATATTTATTTTGTCTGTCATAGTTAGTTTATCGTTCAAAAGCCGGGTGAACTCATAAAGGGACACGGCATGATTAACCTCATTTTCGGCCAACGCGATTAATTCATTAATATCCTCATCACTTAGCTTGAAGTGATCAGATAATACGATTTTTATAACGTTTCTTTCTTCATCCTTAATGTGATCATCGGCCAGACTAATTTCTATCATTAATACAGCCGTTGCTAATTCAATGGTTTTTGTATGTGATGACTCGTCTTTTGAATCATTTTTTAGTAACGCTTCAAAATAGGTTTTAATGTTTTTAATCATGGCTTGAACTAGTTGTTGGTATTATTATGAGAATAATGGCCATCGACAAATTTTTTAAAATAGTGATTAATTAGAGGGTGATTTATCGGTAATGCTGAATTAGTAGTCTCAATATTCCTTTCCGCAACATATGTGGTTTGTTGTGAATTATCTACCAAGACATGATACCAAGGTTCATCTTTCGGAGGCTTTGATTTTGCTACGGTCTCATACCATGCGTCTGTTCCACTAAAGGCAGCATCTATATCAAATATTACACCCCTATAGTCGAATTTTCGATGATGAATAATCTGTCCAAGTGAATATTTAGCGTGTTGCATAAAAGAATTTGTAAGCTGATTCGTTTGATAAGTATTATCATAACAGAAAGATGATTAATCTCTGGAGCGTTTTTAATTTTCTTTCCCAATTTAAAAGACATTAATAACCATACGGAACAATATTACAGAAAACGATGCGAGTCCCACGGCTTTATATTGATATGCCATTAACAACAGGTGAAACCATTAACTTGCCTCGTGATAAAGCGCATCATATTTCCAATGTGCTCAGGATGCGTATTGGCGATTCAATAAAGTTATTTAATGGTTCTGGCGATGATTATCAGTCAAAGGTTATTGAAATTGGTAAAAAAAACGCACAGATCGAAATTGCAGAATCCATACAAGTAGCGAATGAATCACCTTTAACCATCAATCTGTGCCTCGCCGTAGCGAGGGGGCAGCATATGGATTTTTCTATTCAAAAGGCGGTTGAACTTGGCGTAAAGAATATAATCCCTGTTACCTCTGAGTTTAGTAATGTGAAAATACAGGATGATCGTGTGCATAATAAATTGGCGCATTGGCAAAACATAATAATCAGTGCAACTGAGCAATGTGGCAGAAGTTATTTAACGGAAATTCAAAAACCGGTGTCATTTGTCGAATGGGTGCGCTTAGACGCATCAAAGATTCGATTGATATTGCATCCTGAGAGTTTGCAATCTATGGCAAACATTAGCCTTCCTGACAATGAGTTAACTTTGATGATTGGCCCAGAAGGCGGTTTCAGTGATGCCGAAGTTGAGCTGGCACAAGAAAATGGTTGTGATCCTATAAATCTAGGCCCGAGAATATTAAGAACTGAGACTGCTGTTATCAGTGCGGTGAGTAATGCCCAGCAGCTTTGGGGAGACTTGAATTAAATGTATCCAATACCCATATATAATCATCAGGCTGTATAATCGATAAGAATTCTAAAACCTATCATGACTTTAAATGAAACTGTGACAGTTCCACATCTAACAACCGCTTTGACAGGGCCCTTTCAGAAATTGGAAAGGCAGATGCTCGATAATCAAATTCCTATTGAAGCCTGGTTCAGAAATGCCTGGCGCGAGACACAAGCGCCATTTTATGCCTCTGTTGATTTACGCAATGCGGGTTATAAAATTGCACCGGTAGACACAAATTTATTTCCAGCAGGGTTTAATAATCTAAATCCTTCATTTGAAGCCTTATGTATTCATGCTGTTCAGATGGCAGTTGCGGCAATAGAAAAACCAATCGACAAAATATTAATCATCCCAGAAAACCATACGCGTAATTTATTTTACATGGAGAATATTGCCAGTCTGCAATCAATGATCGAGAAGGCAGGTTTTGAAGTTCGTATTGGTAGTTTAATGTCTGATTTGGATGAGCCGATGCGAATTGATCTTGAGTCATCACGCTCAGTCTTGCTAGAGCCCATTAAGCGCGATCAAGATCGCATACTTGTTGGCGATTTTAATCCGGATCTTATTTTATTAAATAATGATCTGGCAACAGGAAAACCTGAAATATTGGAAGGTGTAGAACAAATTATTACACCGCCAACAAGCCTGGGGTGGTCATCTCGTTTAAAATCAAATCACTTTAAGTTTTACCAGCAAGTCACACAGGAATTTTCCGAATTAATCGATATTGATCCGTGGCTAATCGATCCCATGTTTCGTAATTGCGGTGAAGTAGATTTCATGAAGCGTGAAGGTGTTGACTGCCTATCAAAAAATGTAGATTCTTTGTTGAAGGCTATTCAAGCTAAATATGATGAACATGAATTAGATTGTGAGCCTTTTGTTATGATGAAGGCGGATGCAGGCACTTATGGCATGGGTGTGATGACGATCCGAAGTTCAGATGAAATAGCGGCATTAAACCGTAAAGAACGCACGAAAATGGCAACCACCAAAGAGGGACAAAAAGTCAGTCAGGTTATAATTCAGGAAGGTGTGTATACGAATGAAACCTGGGGCGAAGAAGAAACCGTTGCTGAGCCAGTGGTCTATATGTTGGGACATCAAGTTGTGGGCGGTTTTTATCGTGTTCATGCAAAGCGTTCAGCAAGTCAAAACCTGAATGCGCCTGGCATGCGTTTTGAACCATTGGCATTTGAAGATTGTTGTATACTTCCGGATCCAAGTCAGGAACCGGATTGTCACCAAAACCGTTTTTATACCTATGGTGTCATAGCGCGTTTAGCCTTGTTGGCAGCGGCGCGCGAAATCGTCAATGCTGTTTGATTATTCTTTTAACGTCACTAAAGTGTCGTCGACTTACTGACAGCTCAATTGGCATATCTGCCAGTTTAACGACGTGCTGACCTTCAGTTGTTTTCTTGAGTGCTTCGATATGATCAATCGCAACCAGCGCATTTCTATGGACTCGGATAAAATGATCTGAGAACTCTGCCTCCAGTGTAACCAGAGGTTCATTAATAAGTATTTCTCCTCCTGGCCAGACAGCAGTGACATATTTTTGATCTGCTTTAAGAAAATAAATATTTTCGACAGCAATCAATTGAATACTGCCTTGAACCATCGCGCTGAGGTGTGTACGTGCAGAAGTTTCTTCTGCACCCTTATCCAATAAAGCTAGTTTAGACTGGCTAACAGTAGCAGCTCGTTGAATAGCAATTTTAAGTCGTTCTTTTCTGATAGGCTTTAGTAAGTAATCAACAGCATTAGCATCAAACGCACTCAAGGTATGATCTTGATAGGCGGTAGTAAATACTATCGCTGGAGGTGATTCCAGCTTTAACAAGTGGTTCGCAAGTTCTAGTCCATCCATGCCTGGCATACGGATATCTAACAAGATTATTTCTGGTGTATGCTCAGAAATCTTTTCTAACGCATCAATTCCATTTATTGCTTCAATGGTAATAGTGTCCGGAAATAGCTCGATCACAAGATCGTGAAGTCTTTCTCTTGCTAAAGCTTCATCATCAACTATCAATATTTTCATGACGTTTGTAAGGTATTGTAAGTTTTACAGTGTATTGCTGTTGTTCATTTTCAATAATTAAATCACTTTCTACGCCAAAAATGGTAATCAACCGTTGGCGAATATTATCCTGCGCATGTTTATTGCCTTTATGAGTGTCCTCAACATTTTCGTCAGGTATCGGGTTTGAGAAGACGATAATAAGTTTTTCCTCTTCAAATTTACCACAGATTTTTATTGTCCCGCCTTCGGACAATCGTTCTATCCCATGATAAATAGAATTTTCGAGCAAGGGTTGTAAGCTTAATGGAGGGACTAAAGCATTATCAGGTAGTGAACCAATATCCCATTCAACGTTTAATCGTTCGCCCAAACGGTGGCCTTCGATCCGAAGGTAATGTTGACAGAGTTTCCATTCATCTGCGATTTTATATAGCTCGGTTGGTTCAAGTAAGCTTGCACGAAACAGATCAGCCAAATCTTCTACTGATTGCTCAGCAAGATCGGGAGACTTGCGCGTCAAACTGGCAATGGTATTCATGCAATTGAACAAGAAATGAGGGCGTATCCGGGACTGCAAGGCTTGAAAACGAGACAGGGCAGCAGTCTCGATATCCTTACGCCACTGATGTTGAACATACAAATAGCGTAATACGATCGCCCCAACAATTGCAGAGATTCCTAATGAGCGTATTAAAAAGAGGATGTGCAATTTCTGATCAGGATTGCCTCTATCGGGATATACATACAATGACCACCAAGCTAATTCTGTGATGATGAATGAAACCAATAGTATTAATAAGTAACTAACAGTAGCGGCCTGTCTTTCTGAGAGCGTAGCAATGAATCGTCGGGATATACAAAGAGTGCCAACACAGGTTAAGGCAATCCACTGCACGAAGAGTGAATTCATTGCCAGATTAAACATCAAATCTTTTGTGTATAGCGGCAATGCTAGAGTTAAAATGATTGCGAGTAACTCCGAGCTGAGAACGACGATGAATAAGACGTACGCGCTGCAAAAGTCAGGCAGAAAGCTGGTTTTATTTTGCTTGTGAAGATTTGGCATTTTTAATGTGTACTCATGTAATATTCACGTTAACCATAAGTTATACTGTCCATTAGTAAATAAACACACTACCACTGAAAATGAGCTCAAAAAATACAGAAAAACCCTGGGGCGGGCGATTCACGGCCCCAACAGATAAATTTGTTGAACAATTCACCGAATCTGTCTCTTATGACCAGCGATTGGCCCATTATGACATCATGGGTTCAATAGCTCACGTGCGTATGCTGGGTATGGTTGGCGTCATCTCTGGAAAGGAAAGTGCTCAGATTATCCGCGGCTTGAAGAAGATTGAGAAAGATATCAAAGGCGGCGCGTTTCAATGGTTAACTACCCTTGAAGACGTTCATATGAACATTGAGACGGCTTTGGTAGCGAATATCGGCGATGTGGGTAAAAAGTTACATACTGGACGCTCAAGAAACGATCAAGTTGCGACCGATATCCGTTTGTATTGTCGTGATGAGATTGATCTGATTTGCGATCAAATTAATGCGGTATTGAATGCATTATTAACCTTAGCCGATGATCATATTGATACTATTATGCCCGGTTTTACTCACCTGCAATCTGCACAGCCGGTCACCTTTGGGCATCATTTGCTGGCTTGGGCCGAAATGCTATTGCGAGATCGATCGCGTCTACATGATTGTCGAAAAAGACTGAATTTACTGCCCCTTGGATCTGCGGCACTCGCTGGAACGAGCTATCCAATTGATCGGAATATGGTTGCCAAAGAGTTAGGCTTTGATGGCATCACACAAAACTCACTGGACTCAGTCAGTGACCGTGATTTTGCAATAGAGCTTACTGCGGCTGCGAGTTTGATCATGATGCATTTATCCCGGTTTTCAGAAGAGCTGGTAATTTGGATGTCTCAGGCCAGTGGTTTTATCGATCTAGGTGATGCCTGGTGTACGGGTTCATCTATTATGCCACAAAAGAAGAACCCCGATATTCCCGAGTTAGTCAGAGGTAAGACGGGTCGAGTTTATGGTGACTTAATGGCTTTACTTACCTTGATGAAGGCTCAACCGCTCGCTTATAACCGTGATAATCAAGAGGACAAAGAAAGTTTGTTCGATGCGATTGATACGGTAAAGATGTCTCTAATTGCCTATGCTGGTTTGATTCCGACAATTAAAGTAAACCATGAAACGATGTATAGGGCAGCGGCAGCGGGTTTTGCTACGGCAACGGATCTCGCAGATTATTTAGTGGTCAAAGGTCTGCCCTTCAGAGATGCGCATGAAGTCGTAGGTAAAACCGTTCAGTTTGCAATTCAGCATGATAAGGAATTGTCCGGGTTAACGCTGCCTGAACTGCAACAATTCAGTAAGGTAATCAAAGATGATGTCTATACGGTATTAGAACTAGAAGGATCGGTGTCAGCCCGAAACCATGTCGGTGGTACGGCACCAAGACAAGTTAAGGCGGCGATTAGGCGTCTTAGAAAAAAACTAAATTAATGACACAGGTAAAGTGAAATGAAATTTCTGATTAAACTGATTCTTGGCCTTGGCGTGTTAGGCATTATTGCTATAGGTGCAGTTGCCATTACATTGGCCTACATCGATCCAAATGATTACAAAGACACAATCGCGAGTAAGGTAAAGGACGAGACCGGTCGCGATTTACGCATCGACGGTAATATCGGTCTGACGTTTTATCCTTGGTTAGGGCTTGATGTCGAAGGTGTGAGTTTGAGTAATGCCAAAGGTTTTGGTGAAGCGCCTTTTCTACAAACAAAGACCATCAAGGTTCGCGCAAAATTGATGCCGCTACTGCGCAAAGAATTAGAAATGGATACGTTGGTACTGCATGGCGCAAATATCAATTTAGCTAAAAATGCAGAAGGCGTGACCAATTGGGACGACTTGATCAAACCTAAAGCAAAAGAACACGCCAGTGATGATGAGGGTATGCCATTAGCTGCGCTGGTCTTAGGCGGCATTGATATTAAGGATGCCAATATACATTGGAACGATATGCAGCAAAAAGTGGAATACAAAATTTCCGATGCAAATATAGCCACAGGTGAATTAAAACTGGGTGAGCCTATTGATATTACCGCATCATTAAATGCCGCAGCTTCAAAACCTGCGTTGTCATCTGCGATTCAGTTTAAAGGCACAGTCGCTTATGCAGAGGGTGGTGATGTCTTGACCTTAAAACCGATGCTATTGGAAGCAAACGTCAAAGGAAAAGAAATACCCGGTGGGGCGGCAGTCATAAAGTTGAGCTCTGAAATTAATGTGGATGTGAATAAAGAAACTGCACAGATCAAAGATCTTATCTTCAGTGCATTCGATACTGAAATTAAAGGTCAGATTGATGCAGCGGAGATACTGTCGGGTAAACCACAAATCAACGGCAATGTTGATGTAGCAGGGAAAGACCTGCCGCAGCTGTTCAAGATACTTGAAATTGAACCACTTGCCAGTCAGTTGGCAAAAATGTCAGACAAGACATTTAATTTGAGTACGACATTTAATGCCGACATGAATAGGAATGATATTGATATCTCAAAGCTGGATCTTGCTGTGCTGGGCAATAAGATTATGGCTGAAGTAACGGCGCGCAATGTGAAATCAGACACACCTGCTGCTAAAGGCAAACTAAAGGCAAGCGGACCTGACTTACCTACATTAATTAAAATTGCAGTACAGTTTACAGGCGATGGTACACAAGATTTAAAAATACTGTCCAAGCAGCTTAGCGCTGCACCAAAGGCATTTGATATATCAGCTGATTTCGATGCGGATTTAAAAACCGGTGCTGTAGACATTCCGAACTTATCGATTAAGGCACTAGGTCTGACAACGACAGCAAAATTGAATGCCAAGCAAGTCAGCAGTGATGCACCTTCTATCAGTGGTGAATTAAAAGCAAATGGCCCCGATCTGCCTTTATTAATACAAATCGCAAGCGCTTTTCAGCCAAAAGACAGTGGTTTGCCTGCGCTCGCAGATGATTTGGGAAAGATAAAAGACAAGAAGTTTAATATCGACACTCGTTTTAATGCCGACATGAAATCGGGCAAGGTAGATTTACCTTCACTAGCAGCGAATGCGCTTGGTTTTACGGTTAGTGGAAATCTAAAAGGCGATAATATTCAAAAAAGTAGCGGCAATATGGGTGGTAAGTTTTCAATTAGCAGTAAGACTCCCAAGCCTTTATTAAGAGCGATTGGACAGGCTGATCTTGCCGAAGTGCTACAAACTATCGACCTGAACACAGGTATAAATGGTAATACGACAAATTTAAGTCTGAAGCCGCTCTCACTTGATATCGTATTTTCGGGAAAGAAAATACCTAATTCACCCGTAAATCTATCGGTAAAAGCCGATTCAAGTATCAATCTTGAAAAAGAAATATTCGAGCTAAGTGGCTTGAGTGTTTCTGGTCTTGGGCTTGATATGAAAGGAGACATCAAGGCGACGCATTTTAAGACTGAACCGGCATTGTCCGGCGATATTGCAATAGCGCCCTTTGACTTACGTCAATTCATGAAAACTTTAAATCAGGAAGTACCAATAACAGCAGATCCAAAAGTATTGAAGCGTGTTGCATTATCCGCCTCATTTAGTGGGACTGGTGGCAGTATTAACCTAAAAGGCTTGAAGGCAGAGTTAGATGAAACGCGCCTACAAGGCGACATCAACCTTAAGAGTATGTCGCCTTTGGATATTGAGTTTGGTCTAGGTGTCGATAAATTAAATGCTGATCGTTATCTACCGCCAGTGACCGATAAGAAAAAAACTAAAGCAGCGACACCCGAGACAGTTGCCGCTGGTGTTGCAACAAAAATACCAGTCGAAACCTTACGCGCGATTAAGATTAAAGGTGATTTTGTAATGGGCGAGTTTGTTATATCAAATGCAAAACTCACAGACATGGAATTAAGTATTCGCGCTGATCAAGGTGATATTAAATTAAATCCTATCGCTGCCAAACTCTATGAAGGAGTTTATGCTGGCGATATTTACCTTGATGCGAAAGGAAAGGAACCAAAGCTAACAATTAACACCAGTCTTACAGGCGTGCAGACGGAACCGTTATTGACAGATGTGACAGGTAAAGCAGACCTGTTAGGTGAGGCAAATATTAAACTCGCATTAAATTCATCCGGTGCGGATACGAATGTATTGAAGAGCAGATTATCGGGAACTGGCGATATAGCATTTAATAACGGTGTATTAAAAGGAGTGGATATTGCTAATACACTACGACAACTTGAAGTGATGATAGAGTCTAAACGTTTTAGCTCATTCAATACGAAAGGTGACACTGTGTTCAATGCACTAACGGCTACATTAGATATAAAAAATGGCATTGTTGATAACGACGATTTATTAATGGCTGCGTCCGGCTTTAATGTTACAGGTCGAGGAATGTTGATTAACCTTAACGATGAGACCTGGAAATATAATTTGAAAACGGAAGTCGATGCTGCCAGCGCTACATCTGGAGATGAGAGATATAATCTTGGTGGTTATGGTCTGGCAATTAAATGTAGTGGAAAGGTCGCCGATAAAAAATGTATACCTGATGTGGGTGATATCGCTAAGGCAGTGTTGAAAGGCGCCGTACAAGATAAGGTACAAGAAGCCATTGGTGACAAATTGGACAAGTTGGGTATTAAAATCCCTGGGCTTAAGAAAGAAGCAGCGCCTGCGCCACAACAAGCAGCACCTGTTACAGCAGAGCAGCAAGTAGCAGAACCAGCGCCAGCGCCTGAAGCAGAACCACAGCCAGCCCAACCAGTAGACCCGGTGGATGATTTAATTAATAAAGGCGCTAAAAAGTTATTTGATAAATTGTTTTAGTTAATAAAATTATGTCCGACGATCAATTTGCAGATCGGCTATTAGCCTGGTTTAGTCAACATGGTCGGCATGATTTGCCTTGGCAGCTTGAACGCACGCCTTATCGTGTTTGGGTATCTGAAATCATGTTGCAACAGACCCAGGTTGTAACCGTGATTCCATATTTCAATCGATTTATTGAAAGCTTTCCAAATATAGCCGCTTTGGCCAATGCCAAGCAGGATGATGTTTTGCATCATTGGACCGGTCTTGGTTATTACGCGCGCGCCAGAAATATGCATAAGGCAGCAAAAACCATTGTTGATCAGCATAAGGGGCAATTTCCTTCATCTCTCGACGATTTAATCAACCTGCCTGGCGTAGGGCGTTCTACTGCTGGCGCGATACTGTCTCTAGCAAATGAACAAAGACATCCTATTCTCGATGGCAATGTGAAGCGAGTTTTGAGTCGTTATCATGGTGTTGAAGGCTGGCCGGGTAAAAGTGAGGTTGAAGCTACTCTTTGGTCTTATGCCGAACAACATACTCCAGACGAGCTTATTAGTAGTTATACGCAGGCTATTATGGATTTGGGTGCGACACTTTGCATTAGACGTAAGCCAGACTGCCAGCGTTGCCCACTAAGTAATGATTGTTTTGCCTTAAAAACAGACAGGCAACATGATTTTCCAGGCTCTAAACCCAAATCTACCATGCCCAAACGAGAGACAATATTCGCTATCATTGAAAATAATAGTGGCGAGATTTTACTTGAGCAACGACCACCGGCCGGAATCTGGGGTAGCCTTTGGTGTTTTCCGGAATTTTCAACAGATAAACCTATCGAAATGTCACTTTTAGAAAAATACGGGTATAAGGTAAAACATAAAATTGAATTTAAAAGTTTTAAGCATACGTTTAGCCATTTTCACCTGATGATAAAACCGATTCATATCAAGCTAAAAGGACAGACAAACAGGATAAATGATGCAAAACTATCAACTTGGTTAAATCTAGATGCTGAACAGCAGTTAGGTTTCCCTGCACCGGTAGTGTCCATACTTAAAGATATTAACAGTAAGAGGGTCGTTTTAGATGAGTCGTAGTGTAAATTGTATCAAACTAAATAAAGAGGCTGAGGGTCTAGCTACCTTGCCTTACCCAGGAGACCTAGGAAAACGTATCTATGAGCAGGTGTCTCAAGAGGCTTGGAAGATGTGGTTGGGACATCAGACCATTTTGATTAATGAGAACAGATTGACGCCGATAGAGCCTAAAGCACGAAAATTCCTTGAAGAAGAGATGGAGAAATACTTCTTTGGTGGTGGTTCAGAAGTACCGAAAGAATTCAATGCCCCAGAGGAATAAACCACAGCTTGACGAAACCCTTTCAGACCGGTTTAATACGCATCTTTTTTGTTCACCGTATAAAATGGCCAGGTAGCTCAGTCGGTAGAGCAGAGGACTGAAAATCCTCGTGTCGGCAGTTCGATTCTGTCCCTGGCCACCATTATTCCTTGTAAAACTCACTGTTTTCAAGCTTCTTAGAGAAGCTCTTCTATAGAAATCGAAGCTAAAAACCAGAATTAGCGTCTACTAAGCGTCTATTTTAGCTTGTTTTAGCGGATCATGGGATTTATCCTATGGTTTCATCCATAAAACGTTGAAACCTCACTAAAGATGCATAAGAAGCTCTCACAGAAGCATTTAGATGCAATACAGAATGACTCTGCTAAGGATCTTTTCATTAGAGATACGTCATTAACAGGTTTCGGTGTCAAAGTTACTCCCAAAAACTATATTGTTTATTTTGCTGAGGGCAGAATAAAACAAGGCAAAACTAAGCGAGTGACACTTGGACGTTACCCAAGCATGGATATCCATGAAGCTAAAAGCAGAGCAAGAAAAGCATTAAATCTTTTAAGGGATGGAATAGATCCACTTCTGCTAGAAAAAGAACAAAGAGATAAGTTGTTCGCAAGCAAGGCAAAAGAAGAAGCCCTTTCAGTCACTCTAAGAGATTTAATGACAAGCTTCTTTGAAGCGAGACAGCTCAAGTCTGAGCCTGATTATCGAAAAGTACTATGCAGTTGTTTCGCTGATTGGTTAGATAAACCTGTCAGAGTTATCTCTAGACAGTCAGTAGAGCAGTGCTATAAAAGAATTGCGTTTAAAGAAGGGCATAAAGCCCAAGCAGCAAAAGCAATGAGATACTTGGGTTCTATTTTGACGTATGGGAAAGCCGAGATAATCAGTGGTGAACCACTAATCCTAGAAAATCCAGTTGATGTACTTAAAGAGAAGCGCATAGATAGATCTGTAAAACCTAAAGAGAGGTATGTTGAACGAGAGCAACTCTTCAATCTTATACGAGCCTTTATGACGGAGTGTACTGAGGACGCAAGAGATTTATTGCTTCTACAGTTGTTTACAGGTTTTAGAGACCAAGAGTCTAAAACAATTAGATGGACTGACTTAGACTTTAAAGAAAAGACTATCACTATCACCCAGAATAAAAGTAGTCGAACTCATATAATACCAATGGGTAAGTTTTTATATGCTTTGTTAAAAGTTAGAGAGCATAGAAAAGTAAATAAAGATTATGTGTTTTCTAATAGAGACAATAGTAATCATATAGGGATAGTTAGAAAGCAAGTTTTAAAAGTCACTAAGAAAACAGGCATAGAGTTTTCCCATCATGATTTGAGAAGAACCTTTGCAACCCTTTTAGAGGGCGAACTAAAAGTAAGTGAAAGTATTATTAGTAGACTGCTTAACCATAGCCCTAAAACAGTAACGGGTAAGCACTATATAAAATCATCTGCTAGTAAATATACTTCGGAAGCTAACAAACTCTATGATTTGATTGCTGCTGATCATGATTGGACTAGAGATGATGGGCAAGGTACAGGAGAAGGTGATTGGTTAACATTGGCTGAAAGAGAATATAAGGGAGATTTCTCAGAGGGATATGAGCGTTCACTAATACACGTGCTATTTGGCAAAGACTTTATAAACTTGTTTTTAGATAAA
>JGI20151J14362_10000857_pt1 | contig 22384 bp, 20 predicted proteins | sample COG_01_FD_14362 | JGI IMG/M metagenome (IMG submission 14362)
TTGATAACTTGAACCTTACTAATAATCAGGATGGTGTTGACTTCGCATCAGTTGATGCGGAAAACAATGATGCTCTTATCTTTTCAAGAAAAGCATTGACTGACATGTTTACCTTGAAGATCGATGGTTCAGACCCAGTGAACATTGGTTTAGAGCACTTAGCAGGTAAAAACCTCAAGCTCTCTGGAACTCAGATTGCGTATGAATTGCAGAACCAAATCAATTCGCGTTTTGGAGACAATACTAAGTTTAATTTCTCTGGTGAAGGTACGCCGGGTGCAATCAGCCTGACACGAACTGATGATACTGGAGCAATTATCGAGGGCATCACAACACTTACCCTAGATGTAAAAGCCTTACTAGCATCACAAGGGACCACAGATGGTGTGGCTCTCATTGACGCCAACAATGAAGCAACACCTGAGGCGGTTGCTTACACCATTAATAAGGCGCTATCTATCAATGATAAATGGAATGATATAAAGGTATCTTACGATTCGGTTAGGCAGGGTTTTCGGTTCGAACAGACTGATCCTGCAAAGCAACATAATCTCTACATTGGAAGCGCGGATTCTGATGCACAATCTATTTTTAATATTACCACTTTCTCAACTGCTGATGGAGCGACTAACTACGGCACGAACGTTGCGCCGTCAGACCAAGACCTAGAATCGTTGTTGCTCAGAGATGTTGTGCCTAATGGTTCAACCTTGAGCACGAAAAACCAACGTTATGGACTAAAGGTTGAGTATCAAGATGGAGCGTTTGCGTTTAGCAGTGGAAGTACTGGCGACGCATCAAGTATTGAGATTACTCTGAATACAGTGACCGCTAACGACACTACTTCACTGACAGCCGCATCAACCCTTGCGAAGAATTTGCTTGGTATGGAAGCAACTGCAGATGGGCCAATTGTTGGCCAGGTGCTTGCGCAGACTTCGGCAGTAAATAACGTGCCAACTTTGCGGGGACAAGGTTCTGAACCCGCGCAGGTTGTTGGTAACCAAATGGGCGTGGATCCTTCGACTAACTTCGCAGTAACGGCGGCAAACAAGAATCTAACGGTGATAATCGATGGTATCTCGTCGCAGGTTAACGTCGACGAGGGCAACTACTCGATTGGTACATTTACGAAGGCCCTTCAAACCAAAATAAACCTGATGGCAGATGCGCTTGGCAGAACAGTTAACGGTGTCATCGTCGGATTTGACGAGGCCCGGGGAGCTATAACAATTACTGGCTCTACAACGGGTACTGATTCTTTTATTCAAATCAACGGCCACTCAGATTGGGGCCTGGAGAATGTAGAAGCAGCGTTCGGAAGCACTTCGACTTATGTAATGCTTGATCCGGATACTGACGGTGCGAGTGATCTTTATGTTGTTCAAAATCAGGATGGGAGTTGGGACGAAACTACCGACAAGGGTGACTTTAATGAAGACGATATCCCGTTCTGGTCCCCCATCTTTTTAGATAAGGGCGAGCTTACATTCGATACTAGTGGATCCCTTGTATCTCCGGTTGCCGCATACGCTCTAAATAGTGCGGCGATAACTGGTACCACAGTAAACGTAAACTATAACGGTAGTACTCAATACAACAGCCCGTTCGCGGTTCTTAATCAGAACCAGAACGGTGCTCCGGAAGGTGATTTAATCGGCGTAAATATCGGTGATGATGGCCTGGTCGTGGCGAGCTATTCCAACGGAAGCCAGAAGTCTCTCGGGAAAATAATTGTTGCGAATTTCAGCAGCCCGCAGGGCCTTAGACAGATCGGAGATTCCAGCTTTTTCGCAACTTCTGATTCAGGCGAAGCATCTTTTGGTGAGCCAGGTTCTGCCGGTTTTGGAACCCTAAGAGCTGGCTCTCGCGAACGCTCAAATGTTGACCTGACAGCGGAGCTCGTTGACCTCATTACTGCGCAACGGAATTTCCAAGCGAACGCCAAAGCAATTGAGACTACCAGTGCAATGACGCAAGCTATCGTAAACATTAGAAGCTAAACGTAACCGGAACCGGAACTAGAAAATGGATAGGTCTATCTACACAGTATTGGCGGCCGCAACTAGCTCGACTTTTCAGCGGGTTCAGTTGACTAACGACCTCGCTAACCTGAGTACAGTTGGTTACAAGAGGGCGAGTCAGACCCGCCCATCTGCGGCATTCTTAAACGGGCCAGGCTTTCCTTCACGTTACCAACCTGTCGTCCAGAGCAGGGTGGAGTTTGTTGAAATCGGCTCCGGGCCGTTCCAAGAGACTGGCGAGAACTTGCACGTCGCGATGGCTGATAAAACAGTGATGAGCGTGCAGGCGCCCAGTGGGGATGTGGCTTTTACCCGTAGAGGTGATATGCGAATTTCCACTGATGGTTTTTTGGAGCTTGCAAACGGTTTGCTGGTTCTCGGGGAAGGAGGGGCCCCGATAACCGCTCCTGCTGACTCTTCAATTACCATTGCGTCCGATGGGCAAGTGTTTAGCTCACTTCTTCAGGCGCCTGACGTTGCTCCAGTTGCTATTGGTCAGCTGGGACTTCGCGATGCCAGTGGGGTCAATCTAGTTCGACGGGTAGATGGGCTTTATGAGGCAGAGGGTTCTAACGGACAGGGGGGGGATTTTGCAACTGGTCCAGAACCGGTTTCAGTTCAGTCAGGTGCATTAGAGGGTAGTGACGCTAATGCTGTGGATATTATGGTCAACCTTCTCGATTTCTACCGTTCCTTTGAGACACAAATGAAAGTTATCAAAAGTATAGAAGAGCTCGATCAGAATGGCTCACAAATGATGCAAGCTAGCTAGGAGAATAAAGATGGACGCAGCCCTATGGGTAGCTAAGACTGGGCTCTCGGCGCAGTCAACGAGAATGACGGTTATCGCCAATAACTTGGCGAACGTGAATACAGTCGGCTTCAAAAAAGATAGAGCGCAATTCGAAGACTTGCTTTACCAAAGAATTGTCCAAGCTGGATCTCAGGCCGATCAGCAGAACGAGACGCCGACAGGTCTAATGCTTGGTACCGGAACTCGCGTGGTCTCCACAGAGAAGATACATCGCCAAGGCAACATGATTTCGACTGAAAATTCCTTGGATTTGGCTATCGCGGGAGATGGTTTTTTCCAGGTCCAGCAGGCAGACGGAACAATAGCCTATACCCGGGACGGCTCATTCAAGCTTTCAAATGCCGGTCAATTGGTGACGCCATCTGGCGAGCCTCTGATACCCGCAATTAACATACCCCAGCAGGCGGCGAGCGTAACTGTTGGGCGTGACGGCACGATCTCTGTTGAATTGGCGGGTGGAGGTGGTGCTGTTCAGATTGGCCAAATTCAGTTGACTAGGTTTGTAAATAACTCAGGATTGATGCCAAACGGCAGGAACTTGTTTGCCCAGACTAACGCTAGCGGCCAACCAATCGTTGGTGTACCAGGCCAGCAAGGCGTGGGGATGATTACACAGGGCGCGCTTGAAGCATCAAACGTGAACGTTGTTGAGGAAATGGTGAATATGATCGAGACGCAGCGCGCGTATGAGATCAATTCGAAAGCGATTTCTGCGACTGACGGTATGCTGAGATTTTTAAATAATAATCTCTAGGAAATATTAAATGCGTAACAAAATAGCGCTAGTCGCTTTACTTATCGCTCTAGCCGGATGTCAAGCGGCAACAGTTGTGGAAGAAGTTCTCACTGAGGACCGTCTCGACATGACTTATCCGTTGGTTGTGCCCGAACAGAAAATAATCAGTGGTTCTATTTTTGATAACGGTGCAAAATTGTATCCTGCCGGTAGGTCCTACTCTACTGGCAATCACCGGGTCGGAGATATTGTTACGGTAATACTGCAAGAGACCGCGCAAGCATCTAGATCATCGGCTTTGAGCACTGAGAGAGAAACAGAAAACGGTTTCATCGGAGCCAACCAGGCTGGTGGTTTGTTTCCTGGGGGTCAATTCTTCGACGGGATCGACACCGATGGTGGGGTTATTTCGAGTAATGGAACCGGGAGTGCGGGTCAGTCAGCGTCGCTATATGGGTTCATTTCTGCCAGCGTTATTGAGGTGATGCCGAACGGTAATTTAATCATTTTCGGCGAAAAAAGATTGGCTCTTAATGAAGGATCAGAGGTTATCAGTGTCAGAGGTGTTGTAAGACCTGACGATATCCAGCCCAACAATACAGTTTTATCAAGGCGCCTTGCAGCAGCGGAATTTTCCTACAGTGGTGATGGTGAGTTAACAAGAGCTACAAGGACCAGCTGGGGCTCAAAGTTATTATTCGATCTTTGGCCATTTTGAGACAGAAGACATGAAATATTTTCTAATCGCATTTTTATTTGCTTTTTACTCTCCGGTTCTGAGCGCAGAAAGAATCAAGGATCTTGTCGATGTCGCTGGTGTCAGAAGTAATCAGCTAATCGGTTATGGCCTTGTTGCGGGCTTGCAGGGCACTGGTGACGGCCAGGACTTAAGAATAACGGGACAAAGCCTTCAATCTCTGCTGTCAGGGCTAGGAGTTAGTGTTGATGGGCCGGTGTCGGAATTTGATCTCGGAGATAGCCTCGTCAGTTTGGCGACACAGAACGTTCAACAGCCGATTCAAACAGATAACCTGGCTGCGGTCCTTATAACTGCTGAGGTTCCGCCCTTTGCTAAGCCTGGGCAGAAACTAGACGTTAACTTGTCCACTGTGGGCACTGCTGAAAGTTTGCGAGGAGGTAACTTAGTACTAACCGAGCTTAGAGGTATAGATGGGGAGGTGTATGCGCTTGCCCAGGGCGCGCTAACTGTGACGGGAATCTCTGTTGATGCGGCCGGTTCAAGTGTAGAGATTGGAGTTCCGACATCAGGCCGAATTCCCAACGGGGCCATTCTTGAGAGACACATTCCCTCTTCTTTTCAACAGTCTAATCAGATTGTTCTCAATGTGAGGAACTCAGACTTCAGTACAGCTACTGCAATAACAAACATCATTAATGAAACTTTTGGGGCTGGAACTGCCAGATCTATTGATGGGGTCTCTATCGCAGTCATAGCTCCAGAAGACACTAACCAGAAAGTTTCCTTTCTTAGCGAGATCGAACAACTCGAAGTAGAGCCCGGCGCACCAGTTGCAAGGATCGTAATCAATTCTCGAACGGGTACAGCTGTAATAAACAGCTCCGTCAGGGTTGGTTCTGCCGCTGTTTCGCACGGCACTCTCATGGTAAGAGTGACCGCGTTGAATGAGGTGTCACAGCCAAATCAATTCGGTGCTGGTCAGACCGTGGGAGTAACTAATGCGGACATTCAAGTCTCAGAAGATGACTCAAACATGTTTGTATTTGAACCAGGAGTTGAGCTTCAAGATATCGTGGATGCGATGAATCAGGTTGGCGCATCTCCTTCTGCACTGATCGCTATTCTAGATGCTCTTAAAAAAGCAGGCAGTTTAAATGCAGAACTGGTGATTATCTAATGGCCGGCCAACTCAGCCACATAACCAGTGGATTCGATGTACAAAATATCGCCAGCCTACGCGGACTCGCTTCTGGGACAAAGAGTCAGAAAAATGAAGCGCTAGAGACGATAGCTAGGGAATTTGAATCGCTTTTTTTTAATCTAATTGCAAAATCTATGAACGAAGCAACCAAAACGATGAAAAGTGATTTACTCGATAACAGGAACATAGAACTTTTTCAAGAAATGTTGTTTACGGAAGTAAGTCGAGATGTATCTTCACGGAATGGACTAGGGGTCGCTGAATGGTTGAAATCAATTGAAGGGATTTCTGATAAAGCCTCCACAGTGGACGAATCGGTCTAAGGGATGTGGAGTTGATTTATGACAGACATTCTGAGTATTGGTGCTAGCGCTGCACAGCTATATCGTCAAGCGCTCGCAACCGTAAGTAACAACATAGCCAACCTTAACACGGAGGGTTATTCGAAGCAGACTATCGAGTCATCTGAGAATAATCCCTCAAAAAGAGGTGTGTACTATCTCGGAAACGGTTCAAGCATGCAGCGAACTGGTCGAGCTCACGATCAATTTGCCGAAGCGAATCTGCGAACAGCTCAGAGCAATCTTGCTAGCCAAGAGCCAGTAATCAAGCATACAAACAAGATACTAAATTACTTAGGCTCAGATAATACAAGTCTTTCATCTGCTTTTGATAAGTTTTTCTCTTCACTCTCAAGACTAAGTGCAGCTCCTTCAAACGCAACCTTAAAACAAGATTTCTTAGCCAGCTCTGAGTATGTAGCCTCAAGATTTTCGGCTACTAGTACTGAGATAAACCAAGTAGATACAGATGTTAAGAATGAACTGGAATCAGAGCTAAACAAATTAAACGAATATGCNGAAAAACTCGGTGCCCTGAATACAAGCTTAGCTAAACATTCAAAAGAATCACAACAGCCCTCAGCCTTGCTTGATCAGAGGGATTTCCTAATGTTAGAGATGTCTAAGCTTGCGAAGATCAATTTTGAAATTGATGATGCTGGTATCGTCACAGCTGGATTTCAGGGCAGCAGTAAAAATACTGTCTTTGTTGACCGGCTAGGATCTACCGCTGTCGGTGTTCAGTACGCTCAAGATAACAGTGGTCAAACCGCCATTGTATTTGACCCNTTCGGTGAAGCTCTTAGNATTGGCTCGGTGCAAGGNGGTTCTCTCGGCGGACTCATTAANTTGNGATCTAACATTATAGAGCCCCTACGCGCAGATATAGATATTATTGTAANTACTTTCGTGACCGATGCTAACNTGGTTCACCAGGGAGGGTTGACTAGAGAGGGACAAATTAATCAAAAACTATTTACTCTCTCNCCTAATTATTTAATGACCGAGCCGGATGGNTCAGTTAATACAGGCGTTCAGATAGCAACTGATGGTGATCAAGATTCCACGAGAGTTTTGAGCATTACTTGGAATGCGAATAAGAAGACTTGGAAGATATTAGAGGCGGGTCAAGGCACTGAGTTAACGCCAAATCTCAACGATCAATATTCGTTTAAGTATAAAGATCTCAGCTTGACTCTTAAGGAACCACCACTCTCAGGTCGCACTTATACGATATCTTCAAATAGCAGGCCAGCTGACAGCGTAAAGGTTTCCGTCCAGAACATCGACCAAGTGGCATCTGCAAATCGGTTATTAATCGAGGGGCAATCAGGTAATTCCTCTGGGGCGCTCGCAAAAATTGACTTTGGTTACCGTTCAAGTCCTGTGATCTCTTCAGAGGCCGTAGACCTTTCTAAGCCCATTACGAATTTTGGAAAAGTTAAGTTTGAAGCCGGCGAGCTTGCTCCCGGGGTGATAATTCCTCAGGGCAATTATGAATTTGAATTGGAGTTAGACGCGTCAGTGTCTGATAATTTTTCTATACAAGTAATTACCTCAGAGAAAAACCATCTTATAGGTAAGGCACTAACGACAAACGAGCAAACTTCTGTCGGTAATGATAAGTTCTTTAATAACTCTAGTAGATATACCAGCTCATATCTTAACGCAGTTGGTGCTAACGCCTTTATAGATAAAGAAATTAAGCTCGGCAACTATAATAGTGGTGAATTGGTCGTCTCAGAGATCCCCTTGCAATCTAATACTACCAGCAGTAGTTCGACCATAATAACTGCAAATCAATTAAAACTTAACGGAGTGAACTTAGGGCAGCTAGCGTTGGCTGGCGGCGCGACCCTATCCGCTAAAGACATAGCAGCATGGATAAACACATACAAAGCGAGTACTTCCGTAACTGCAACGTCTCAGAACGTGATCAAAGCCGATCCTGGAAAAATTGATTTTGATAAGACCTTAATAATTAACGGAATTGAAATAACTGGCCTCAGTGGACTAACCAATGAGATCGAATTTGCAACAAAAATCAATAGCTTTGCAGCTCAAACTAATGTTCTGGCTAGGGTGAATGCTGAGGGCGGCTTGTCTCTGTTTAATCGCGATGCAGCTAAAGGAGAGAATATTAGCTTAGGTTCGACTGTGACTGGGCAGACTACGAATGCTTTGGGGCTCACCAATTCCAACTACACTGGTCAGTTACATTTTTCGGGCACTAACATTGACTTCACTTTTGCAGACTACGCAGCCGGAGCTGGCAAAGCATCGGACCTGGCTAAGCTTGGCCTTACCACTAAGCTTACAGGTTCCGCTTCGGAAATTTCAGATCTCGCTATATCGATCTCAGGTAATGATGGTTTCTCGATTGATGGGAGAGTTTCATCTAACGGTTCAGCTATGAACTCTGACCCAACCATAGAGAATCCTCTGGAAATCAGGTTCACAACAAATACGCGTTATCAAATCATCGACACAAATACTAATACCACAATTACAGAGCGAGATTATGATTTTAACTCGCAAATTATATTTAATGATTTAAAGGTCTCACTGGATAAGATGCCAGCGGCAGGAGATTCTTTTAAGGTTTCGGCTAATCTAAATTCTGCTGGCGATAATTCCAACCTGCAGCGACTTTTGCTGATACAAGATGCTCAGAAATTGAGTGGCGCAACTCTCCAGCAAGGCTATGAACGAGCTTTGTCAAAAGTTGGTGCAGTAAATAGTCTTGCGAAAATTTCTGAAGAGGCACTTGAGGTTGTTTATGAAGATGCTGTTACTTTGGAATCCTCAATTTCTGGCGTCAGTTTAGATGACGAGGCCGCCGATTTGATTCGCTTCCAGCAATCTTTTCAGGCTGCCGCGCAGGTAATTAAGGTTTCGTCAGCTGTTTTCGATTCAATACTATCTGCCTCACGATAGACTGAGCTAAGATCATGAAAATTTCGTCAAATCAATACTATGAAGTACTAACAAAACAACTTGCAAAGCAGCAGGAAAGTATAGGTGAGCTTCAAACTCAGCTGGCCACGGGCAAGAAGACTGCTGTACCGAGCAGCGATATTGAATCATCTCTTGAGGGATTAAGTATTAAATCCGTGCTGCAAAGGCAGTCTGCCTATGAAACCAATCTCTCTTATGTCAAAGACAGGTTGACGATCGAAGAATCAGTAGTGACTGGTTTTCAGGATTACGTGTACCGGCTCAAAGACTTGGCAATTACTGCATCCTCTGGAACCTACTCTGATGAAGATATTGGTTTTATGAAGGCAGAAGCAGAGGGCGTCTTAGAGGAGTTAATATCTCTTTCTAATTCTCGAGACTCTCAAAATTCATATCTCTTCTCTGGAACCGCAACGAATGTCCAGCCGTTTCAGAGACAAGCCGACGGCTCAATAGCGTACAAAGGTAACAGCGCAGAACTGAACATACAGGTTGATTCCGGTTATGAAGTACAAATCAATAGCTCTGGAGTTAATCTTGCTGGTCAGATTGAGCGAAGCACGAATGGAGGCAGTACGCAAAATCTTGATATCTTTGCCGTAGCCAAGGATTTCATTGCGGCGCTTGGCACGAATACGAAGGCAGATATATCGCGCTCTATTGATGAATTCGATGAGCTGGGAAATCAAGTGGGTGGTCAGATAGCCAACCTCGGTATTCGTCAAAATCTGCTTGAGGAGCGACTTGAAATCATCGAGGAAAAGAAAACTGTCTACGAGCAACTGCTCTCAAATATCGAGGATACTGATTACTCAGAGGCTATTACTAGCCTTTCCTCTGATATGTTGGCTCTTGAAGCAGCTCAAAACACTTTTGCAAAAGTGACACAGATGTCACTATTTAATTTCTTGAGGTAAGAAAATTATGGCAGAGGTTAATTCTACAGCCGGAACGGGCACTTCGATTGTTAACAACCTTAAATTAGGATCAGGTGTTGATATTAGTAAATTGGCAGAAGATCTTGCTGCAGCAGAGACACAACCAAAAATAGACCGCTATACCTCTCGGAAAGAAAAATCGGAAGCTTCTATAAGTGGATATGGTGCGCTCTCTGGCGCCGTGAATGAGGTGAAGGTCGTACTAGATTACCTGGCTAAGGCCAGCAGCACACGAACACTCTCGCTGAACAACAGCTCGTCAGCTATCGATGCGAAGATAAACTCTCAAGCTATTGCAGCTAGCGGAAATGCCGATATTGAGGTGGCGAGACTCGCTCTTTCGACTACCATGAGAAGCACTGAGTATTCCTCGGGAAGTCAACAACTCAATAGTGGCAACTCATTTAACGTGACGATTACAAAAAGCTCCGGAGACACTGTTATCCCTGTGGCTCTGGCAACGCCACAAGGCGTTGTAGATGCTATCAATGGCTCTGCTAGCGGAGTCAAGGCGACGTTAGTAAATAAGTCAGCTGGTGGTCAGGCTTGGTATATTCTGCTAGATGGGGAATTAGGAACCAGTAATAATTATTCAGTCTCCACTTCAGCGTCATCAGACCCATTCCAATTTTCAACGGGAACAACCGCCATAAATTCAAAGATCATATATAACGGACTAACTATAAATCGTAAGACAAATAGTTTGGACGATGTGATCCCTGGAGTTACTCTAAACCTTAAGAGTACAACGACTACAAATGCTACGATCTCAATAGGTGAAGATAAAACTGCCTTAAGGAACACGATTGATATCTTTGTTGACACTGTTAATAATTTCTCTTCAATTGCAAGCGATCTGACAACGGTGGGTGGCGAAAACGAATATTCTGGCTCACTGAGTTCTGACAAGTCATTCGTAAATTTAGTCTCCCGACAAATAAAAAATCTTATTGATAAAGTTTCCTCGACTCCTTCCGGTGGAATTAGTAGTTTGCGAGACCTTGGCCTCTCTTTCAATCTTTCTGGTAGTATGTATGTCGATGATAAAATTTATAACTCAGCAGTCTCGACTAATTACCGATCTGCAGTGACAATGTTAACGGCTGACACTGAAGCGCAATCAAAATATGATGCATCGAATAAGGGGTTGTCTCTTGATGCTAGTATCGAATTAGATAATTTAGTTAGCAGCTCCGGAAGTATTACGCGCCAATCTAATTCGGCGAAGGCCAAAGTGGACGAATACACGGATCAATTACTCGAGCTCGAAAAAAAGCTGGTTAATCTCCAGCAGAAGTACATTAAGCAATTCGCTGTGATGGAATCACTTGTTCAGAGAAGCAAAGATACTCAGACCTATCTTGAAGGTCAGTTCGAATCTATGTCTAATATGTACAAGTAATCTGGAAGGATAAAAAATGATGAACTCAGCTGACTGTCCGATGTGTAAGATAATTCGCACGTACTTAATTTTAGCCGTTCCCGTTTTGGCAGTGTTGTTTCTGCAACCATCTGAGCCTGTTTTCGGGGCTTTTTCGATCATAAAAATCGCTCCCTGGTTTGTAGCAATAGGACTGCCGTCGCTGATCGCGTGGAAGTATTACCATGAAATCTATAAAAGAAACCGGAAATCCCGTAAAGACTAGAGCAGCCTGCATTAATTGTGACTCATATTTCGTCACTTGGTCACGCAGTCGGCCGCATGGTTGCAGAGCGTTTGGGTTTAAATCTGCACAGGTTCCAAGCAGAGTTGTTGTGGATGCGAGCGATGAAGACTGTCTTAAGTTCAGGTTGAAGCCTCGTCTCAAGGCGGTATCCGGCTAATTTGAGTTTAGTACTTGGTCGGTTACGATCATAAATGGGAATAGATTGTCTTTCTTGAGGCGGCATGAGCTTGATCCTTGATAGCTGTATACAGCGCAGCCCAAGCTCGACTCCGGGTCGAAATTGTCAGAGGTCCAGTGGTTTTCACTTAGCGAGCCTGGAAAGAGTACAGGATCGAGTGCGGGGTTTTCGCAGTCCTCTCGAAGGATCGTTTGGAATTCTTTGATTGTCGGTAGCCGCCAAGTAACAGAGGACTTCCTTGCGGTTTCTTCCACAACGAGCTGTGCATCCTGCAAAGGAAGCAAAACAGGAGAGCCAAGACAGGTGTTCAATCCGTTGTAATTGGTTCCAAATGGGCATCTGTACCAGCTTAGATCTGTATCTGAGTCTGAAATTACGCCGTTTCTTAAAGTCGTAAATCTCGACCCATAATCTGCTGGCCCAACAGATGAGCATGAGGGCGTATACATGACCCGGTCGCATCCTCCAAGCACGAGGATGCTAGCGAGTAACAGAGTTGGTTTAAATATTTCTATGCTCATGATTTTGTTGGCAAATGTCGATTTTACATAGTAACTAAGGGTTTGTTAGTTAAATCTGCTGTTTTTTAATATTTTGCTTGAAAAATTGTTTACATCACAGATATATCAGTCTAAGACTGTTGTGTAAAAGGGATATTCCTTTATTTGAACTGTTTTTCAGTCAATATGCGAGACAAAGTAAAGGCCGAAATTTTGTAAGGTGACTGGCTCGCTTTGAGTTTAATCATAAAGCTTTAAGGTATAAACGATGGATATAGCTACTATTATTGGATTTCTCGGAGCTTTTGGCTTCATTGGATACGCTATTGCGAACGGCGCCGGTTTGTCTGGCTATATTGAGACTGGATCGGTATTGATTGTCTTTGGTGGTTCGATAATGGTGGTCATGTTGAGATGCTCATTGCCAGAGTTTCTTAACGCCATCAAGGTTGCAGGCAAAACTTTTAAGAACCCATTAGAGAAGCCACAAGATTTAATTGCGCAGCTCGGCGAATATGCAACCATTGCTCGAAAAGATGGAATGATTGCACTGGAAGGTCAAGAAATTTCCAATTCTTTCCTGTCCAAGGCTATCGGTATGCTCGTTGATGGATCAGAGGCAGATCTCATCAAAAAGACCCTGGAAAAAGACATAGAACTTATGAAGCTCCGCCATAAGCAAGGGGCAGGGATTTTCTCAGCGTGGGGTGAGATCGCTCCTGCCATGGGCATGATTGGGACCTTGATAGGCCTAGTCGCTATGTTAGGCAATATGTCTGACCCAAAGTCTATTGGTCCATCCATGTCAATTGCATTGTTAACTACGCTTTACGGAGCAATCTTGGCTAACGTTATCTGCATTCCAATTTCCCAGAAGCTTGTGAATCAGTCTGAACTGGAGGCAGCCAATGCAGAGTTAATCATCGAAGGTGCATTGTTCATTCAGTCTGGTGGCAACCCGAGGGTTTTGACAGATTATCTTGCGTCATTCGTACCTCCGAAGTTCAGGGCAGAGCTACTTGAGTCGCAGTAAACGGGTCAGAGACAGATGGCAGAAGATAGCGAAGAGCAGGATCAGGTAGGAAAAAATGGAGGCTCCGAAGAAGCGTCTCCAGAAGCTCTCGACAATGATCAGCAGTCCGATGAGCCTTCCTCTATAACTGATGGCAAAGAAGGCGGCGGCGCTTCGTCCGGAGAAGGTACTGAAGAGGAATGTCCTCCGTGCAATAAAGGTGCCCCGGCGTGGATGGCAACCTTCGCCGATATGGCGACGTTGTTAATGGCATTTTTTGTTCTGATACTCTCTTTCTCTGATACTGAAATAAGAAAATTTGAACAGATCAATGGTTCTATTCAAAATGCTTTCGGCATAAAGAAAATCAGACCCACCATTCAAATACCGAGGGGTCGAGCGCTCCTGGTGCAAGATTATTCTCCAGCCCTTTCTCAAAGGACTGTAATAAATGATCCCAACCAATTGCCAATTGATCCGACCGCTGAATACTTGATTCGCCGAACCGGAGAGAGTGAGAGCAATTTTGAAAAAGAACTAGAAGTCGTTTCTAGCGCCCTTTCTGACCAGATAGAGGCAGGTCTTGTGCAAGTAAAGGCTGTGAACAACCAAATATCCGTAGAAGTCGCTGCAATGGCGCAGGAAAATGTTCAGCAACAGGATCAATTTGCGGATGACCAAACCGCGGCGCTCTTGGCTGTTGCGTCGGTCCTAGCTGAAACTCAGGCGACTGTGGCATCTGAAATTTATATGTCTCTGTCGGATAGCGCTGATGAGCTTGCTGAAAACGCTGACCCTAATATTGGTGTGGGAGAGTACTATAACAATGCAGATAGACCTTCAAGGTTGGCAGAGGTTCGTACTCAACTGACTTCACAGATAGAAGCGGGCTCTCTCAGCGTAGAAAAAGTTGGTGAGATGATAGTGCTAAGCGTCGCCAGTCAAGGCTCCTTCGAATCGGGAAGCGCCGACCTTGAACAACAGTTCCTTTCGACTCTCTCTGAAATTGGTGAAGTTGTATCTGTAGGCTCTGGCAGCATTCGCATAGAAGGACACACCGATAATATTCCGATTATGTTCAGTGATCGATTTGAATCTAATTGGGAACTCTCCGCCGCTCGTGCTGCATCTGTGGCCTCTTACTTTGAGAATGAACTCTCCATTAATTCATCCCGAATCGAGGTGGCCGGTTTTGGGGAAACTTTTCCGATAGTTTCAAATGAAACTACCGTTGGCAGGTCAACAAACCGTCGAATTGAAATTAAGATACCGGACTAGCTAGATTACGATCATGAGTGACGTAGAAGACATAGATCAAAAAAATTCTGAGCTCGAAGGCGGGGGTGAGGATCAAGCCGTGCAGCAGTCTTCAAGCCCTGGTGAAGACCCAAGTGGTCAACAGGACCGTGATTCTGTGAGCATTGAAAGTGGTGATGGTATAGGTGAGGAAGACGCCGGCGACGAGGATCAAGAGCAAGGCCCCGACGCAGAAGAGCAGGAACAAGGCGAAGGAGAGGGCAATGAGGCCGAGGAGGCTGGTGAGGATTGCCCTGCGTGCAATAAAGGAGCACCGGCATGGATGGCGACATTTGCTGATATGGCGACACTCTTGATGGCGTTTTTTGTTCTTATTCTCTCATTCGCACAGGTAAATGTTCCAAAGTATAAGGAAGTCGCGGGTTCGATGAGAAGTGCCTTCGGTGTGCAGACAGTCATACCTTCTATTGAACCGCCGACTGCCGAGAGTATCATTCTTCAGCAGTACGAGAGGACGGTGACTGACCCCACGGCTTCAAATCGTATTGAGGAACAAAAAACTGATGAAGAGCCTAATGATGACGAGCTATCCTTCAACATCGGAGATGGTTCTGCAGAGACTAATGCGCTCGATCAACTCACTCAAGAACTGCGTGAGGAAATTTCACAAGGCATGATCAACATATCTCAGACTGAATTAGGTATCGATGTATCTTTCCCTGTCAGGCAGGGGNCTTCTGCGGGTGGGCAGCGAATTACGGGAGATATGATCGATGCACTTGCTCGTATTGCTNTAGTTCAATCAAATACCAGTGAACTGATCACACTCAGTGGTGGAGCTCTCCAGCGCGGCAATTCTCAAGACTGGTATAATTCAGAACAATACCGAGAGGATAGCCTCGCAACTGATCGGTATGAGCTTATCCGTTCGAATCTAAACGAAGAGATTGCAGATGGCTTAGCACGGGTTTCTCTTGATGGAGAGGATGTAATCATCACCCTCAGTGAACAGGGCAGCTTTCAAAGCGGGAGTGCAGAGCTGGAGCAAGGCTTTTATGAGGTGCTTAACCGAGTTGGTGCCTCTCTCGCGGGAGCCGGGGGTCTTGTTGAGATTGAAGGGCACACTGACGACATACCATTAGCGTTCGGGGGAAGATACAGGGACAACTGGGATTTGTCGTCCGCGCGGTCCTCAAGGGTTGCAGATTATTTGTTGCAACAGGGGTTCCTGATGCCAGGGAGTGTTGTTGTAGAAGGTCATTCAGACACCAAGCCCGTTGCGAGTAACGATACTCTGGACGGGCGGGCAATGAACCGGAGAATCGAGGTCATTGTTCGAGGTACCTAAGGGCAATTCTCTAACCCTTCCTCTAAACACCGCCTTAGTATGGATTCTGCTTCGATAGTCTCGTCATCCTCTAAAAGGATGGTGGAAATACTTGTCACATCAATTGCTTCTTCTGAGCCATTTAATTCAGCTATTTTACCCCAGACATATGCCCTCAAAGGGTCCGAATCGAGCCCCTCGCCTGCTTGAAGCATGAATGCGAACATCATTTGCGCCGGCGCATAATTAGCTCGGGCAGACTTTAAAAAAAGCCGCCTCGCTTCCCTATAATCAAGTTCAATTCCAGTGCCTTGCTCATAGGCAAGGGCTAGCATATATTCTGCTTCTGGAAGTTCACCCTCGGAAGCCTCTCTGAACCAACTCACAGCCTCGCGGTGGTTCGTTGCTACGCCATATCCATAGTAATAAAGAAGTCCTATATTCAGTTGCGCCTCTGCAAGACCTTGTTCGGCTGCTCGCCGATACCACTGCATTGCGTTTGCATAATTTTGCGCGACACCTAAGCCCTTCTCATACATGTGCCCAACATTGTTTTGAGCTTCGGCGACGCCTTCCTCTGCCAACGGTAGCCATGCCCTAAGCGCTGTTGCAAAATGCCCCCTTTCGTTCGCTGCAACTCCTGCATCGAACCTGTCCTCTTGGGCCAAAACTGTTGACTGTGACAGTACGCAGTAAATAGCAAAAGTTAAGGCATAAAAGCGCCCGGACTTATTCATATGATTATTCCTTCTCTAGCTTTGTTATTGCAGCCTTTACCGAGGATGCAGCTGAAAACAACATACCTTCCGTTAGTACGCCTTGAAATTCGCCGNCGTCGTTTACAATGGGAACACTTTCTCCGACAAAGCTTTCTATTGAAGCCAGCGCAGTTTTCAGTGAGTCAGTCTCTTTGAGGATGAGGGGATCTTTAATGAGCTCTGTAGCAATAGGATTGCCTCTAGCCTGCTGAGCTCCGAAGATATCTACCTTCCCAACCAAGACGTCCTTTCGACCAATGACATATGCCTCGGTCATCTGTCTCTCAGTCATTATTTCGCTAAGACTTGAGCCTGATTCAGAGGCTTCTACTATTATACATTCCCTCGATAAGTGGTTCTTCAAGTACGTCCTGCTCAGCTGAATATCTTCTCGTCCAAGGGACATGTCTATTCCTCTATCTTTCAATTGCCTGTCAAAGTAAGACAAGCCAAAGACTCGGTGAGTGATTAAGCTGCTGACTATCACTGCCACCATCGCGCTGACGGCATATTCGTAGGAGCCAGTGAGTTCGAGGACGATCAATATAACTGCAATCGGAGCTCCTATAACAGAGGAGCTCACGGCTGCCATGCCAGCGATCATCATTACCTGATTCAGGCTAGCAGATGCCGAAAAACTGAGCACTGTACTGACTATCGCTCCAGCGGATACACCGATAAACAGGGCGGGAGAGAACACGCCACCAAATAAGCCAAAGCCTATGCAAAGCGCTGTTATGGCTAGTTTTAGCACTAAAATTAATGCGATGTATTGGATGCTGTAACCTCCTTGGAATAGATTGTTGACAACGTCGACACCGATTCCGAGGATCTCAGGCACAAAAATACCGAACCCGCCGCATACGACCGCGGCGATTAAAGGGGGCTCTATGTTTTTAGATTGAATTTTCTTACCCACAACTGCCGCGTATCGGAGGGCCAGCATAAACGATAGCGCAAGACCAGCGAATATCATTCCAGCGACAATTAGGTATGGGACTGTTTGTATCAAGGGGGGTGCGTTTGCGACTATTTGAAATGTTGACTGATTCGCCGGGAAGAGTTGCTGGTCGAATGAGCTGGCACTTATCGAGGCTATAAAGATAGGCGCAACAGCTCTCAGTGAAAAATGTCTCAGAATTGCCTCGTGAGCGAAGATGACGCCCGCCAGAGGGGCATTGAAGCCGGCAGATATGGCCGCTGCCACGCCACATCCGAGAAAGACATCGCCTGAAATTTGGGTCAATCCGACCCTCTGGAAGAGGCTGCCGACAGTGGCCCCGAAATGAACGAGGGGCCCATACTGCCCAACCGAGCCACCGCCTGCAGCAGACGTGAACGCGGCAAATGTCGATGCAAGGCCCTTTTTAATGTCTAATTCTCTAGAATCCGTATGTGCTGCCAGTATTGAGTCTGCAGGCCCCGCCCAGCTGTCAAGTTTTAGAGTTCTCCTCAGGATTATTATAATCACCGCCGCCAGCAGCAAGATTAACGGCGCCATGGCTGAGTAGGTTGTTCCCGCAACAGAGAACTGCAGATATTCGGATGAAGCTCGCAGGTTTGCGGCTGCGCTTACTCCCTCAACAAAGCCGTTTGCCATGATGGCCATGACCAGGCCCATGACTGTGCCCACTACCAGGAGCAGAGCCAATTCAATCAATATCTGAAATCTCATAAGGTTGCCTCGGCTCCGGTATCAAAATTGGCTTGCGGCCAGTTTTAAGAAATCCTGCCAATTCCTCACGCATCGTCTATGTCGAAGAGTAATCTAAATGCTCATTTTTTGATACAATGCCGCGTCGTGAGGACACGCACTGGCAGAAATTGCACAGGAAATAGCTTTTTGTCGAATTATTCTAATTAAAACTGGGAAGGAACCCATGCCTTCAGCACAAGAAACCGATCCTATTATTGGCGCGAGTCGACCGACAGTAGAGTTAAAGTCACTGCTCGCTAAGTTCGCGGTGGTCGATGCCCCTATTTTGGTTCTGGGTGAATCAGGGGTAGGTAAAGAACTGATTTGCAAGGAAATTCATCGTAAGTCCGGAAGAACTGGGCAGCTTGTTTTTATAAACTGTGGTGCAATCCCAGATCAGCTATTAGAGAGTGAGATATTCGGGCACGTAAAGGGTGCGTTTACCGGCGCTACATGTGATCGAAAGGGAAAGTTTCAACTGGCAGATACAGGCACCCTGGTCTTTGATGAGATCGGCGACATGCCATTCGACCTCCAAGTAAAGTTGCTTCGGGTCATAGAGGAGCAGAAAGTGCAGCCAGTAGGCGGAAATCAGTCGATACAGACGGATGTTCGACTGGTCGCAGCTACCAATAAAGATCTGGAAGCAATGGCGTTGGCAGGTCATTTTCGTGAGGATCTCTTCCATCGATTGAATGTCCTGCCTGTTGTGGTTCCGCCGCTCAGGGACCGGCCTCAAGATATAGAGAGGCTGGTGCACCACTTCTTGAAAAAGTTCTGTGAATCGAAGCCAGTTAAGCTCGCCATCTCTGAGAAGTCTTTGGCCGCGATGATCGCTCACGATTGGCCCGGCAACGTGAGGGAGCTCTCCAACTTTGTGCAGCGTGTATGCGTGCTCACTTCTGGGCCTGTTATTCGGTTCATTGATATTCCCAGTCAGTTCTTGCCGGCTCCTATAGCGCAGCTATACGAAGAGAATGGGCCGGAGGAGGCTGAAGCGCCTGCCGAAGCTCAAAAAGTCGAGCGTGAAGAGATTGAGGATCTTTTTGATTACGAACAAATAATCGGATTGAGTGAGGTAAAAACCACCCTACCGCCTGGGGGCATTGACGCACCGAACGTTTTGAATAGTATCGAACGCAATCTAGTTATCGCAGCCCTCGATAGGTGTGGGTGGAATGTTTCTAAATCTGCACAGGTTCTAAGTATGCCGAGGACGACGTTGATACAAAAAATGAACAAGTTTGGGTTTAATCAGAAGCCATCGAAATGACCTATCTAGCTCTCAGAGACAGGATGCTCGAAATAATAGATAAGGGATCGCGAGGCGACATTTATAGTTTCAGCTGTGACCTTTTCTTATCCTTGTTGATTATCTTTAATTTGGTCTGTGTGAGTCTTGAGTCGGTGAGCTCGCTGGCCGAGGAGTATGGAGGGTTTTTCCAGACAGTCGAAATAGTGTCATTGGTCTTATTTTCGATTGAATATGCTTTGAGGGTTTGGACAGCAGCTTCTAAATACGACATCTCTGGTACAAGCTCGTCCCGCCGCTTGCGCTATATATTCAGTTTTACGGGAATTGTTGACCTTGTATCAATTTTACCGGGCCTGCTCCAAGTGGTGGGCGTCGCGCTTGATCTACGCTGGGTCAGGATCTTGCGGCTTCTGCGCCTCCTCAAGATCAGTCACTATTCCAGCGCTTTTTCGGATGTGTATTCGGTGATCGCCGAAGAGAAGAACTCTCTACTTGCGACCCTATATCTCCTGTTTGTGGCGATGTTTTTTTCTAGCGCAGCACTCTACCTTGCTGAGGCCGATGCGCAACCGGAGGACTTTGCATCTATACCGGATGCGATGTGGTGGTCACTTATCACTCTAACTACGGTAGGTTACGGCGATGTCTCCCCTGTGACGCCGATCGGAAAAATAATTGGATCGTTCACCGCCATCATTGGTGTACTCACCGTGGCATTAATGACTGGTATTGTGAGCTCCTCTTTCTCCAACAGGATGGCGCTTAAAAAGACCATGCTTGATAGGGAGATCGAGGAGTCTTTGGAGGATGGAGTCATCTCCGTGGTCGAACTTCGTAAGATAAAAGAATTGGCCGCCGGTCTAAATATGAGCGACGAGCAGGTGGAGGCCCTAATCACCTATGAGCGTATGAAGCGTTTACCCCGTTAGACCAACAACTAAAGCTGTTTTCTAGTGAAACTGTGGAGCGCACTTGATTGGGCAGAGCTCTATCGTGTTTAGGAGCTGTGTGAAGTGCTCTGGCAGCTCTGCTAGGTGGCTACAGTCTTGGGTGTCTAGTCCGATCTGGATTTGCTTTTGGCAATAGGCGTAAAATAATCCGAGCTTCTTCTGAATGTTTTCATCACTGAGCATAAAGCTGGGTTGTGACACAGAGAAGAGCATGGATTGCAGCCTTATTAATCCCTCAGTCATAAGGTCTAAGCTTTCACTGGAACTGAGCGTGTCTGAAACTCCCTCGATAATTCCAATGTAGATAGTTTTTAGCAATTCATTCTGGCTCTTGCCGAATGACAGGTTGGGATTCCATGTAGGAAACTCAGTCGAAGAAGTTTCTTGTATAATATCTCTCATTCTAGGCGAGCCTTTTGGTAAACACGAACTTATTTCTTAATTTCTTTCCATCCGGAAAGAAGGTCCTCAAGTATGCCTTGTGCTTCGGCAAACTTTTTTCGGTCATTCGTGCAGTGTGCCGAAGTAAGAGTCCGAATACAGTAGTCATAGAGGCTATCGAGATTCATCGCAATTTCGCCACCCTTTTCAAAATCTAGGGTCCTCCTGAGTCCGAAAATAATTTTTTGTGCCTTCGTCACGTGGATAGACTTCTTCTCAAAATCATTCAGACTCAGCGCCGCCACGGATTCCCTGATCCTTCGAACGGCTCCTTCCAGCAGTACACGTACCATCTGGTGTTGATCTGATTGATTAATCTGGGTGAACGAGGAGGTAACTACCCCTTCATACATGTTCAATGCTGCAACTGTTTGTGGACTCATGAAAACTCCCCTCTCTCTATTCATGGCAACAACGATACAGGACGATTACCCTGATTCGTTATCTGTTTCCTATCTTTGGAGATAGATCGACATCACGTCCCGCAATAATTAGCTGCGCGCCAAGATAAATATATCTAGAAAGAAATTCTTTAACTTATGCTTCTTTATATAAGTAAGAAATTTACAAAGCTTATAAATTGCAGCATGAATTCAGTCTCCTCAATCAACCGACCATTGCGATCGTAAGAATTTAAAAAATTTTTAATATTCGAAATGCAAGTGTCGATTTAATCACTTGACCGGAAGCGAGGGATGAGAATCTACCGCTCCTGGTCATGAACGTATTCAAAGAGTAATCGGTACCGATGAGCCTATGGGGGTAGGTGGTAGCGGAAACTCTCTGGTGAAGAAGAGGATGCGATCCCAGCTAACCCAGTGCTTACCGTGACTGGTAGGGATGCATTACCTTCTTTAGTTATTCAAATGAAGGAGACTTACCATGACAGTTATAAACACAAACATCAGCGCGACGCTNGCGTCGAACGCGATTAAACGAAACGACAGAGACATGACTACAGCTATGGAACGACTCTCAACAGGCATGAGGATCAACTCAGCAGGCGATGACGCAGCCGGGCTTGCAATTGCGGCTCGCATGCAGTCTCAGGTTGATGGTCTTGAGCAGGCAGTGCGCAACGCAAATGATGGCATTGCCATGCTGCAAGTTGCTGAGGGTGCGGTCGTCGAGATCAGCAACATGCTTTCCCGCATGAGAGAGCTGGCAATCCAGGCAGCTAGTGGCACGTACAGCGCGACTGACCGTGCTGCTCTTAACCTTGAGCTTCAGCAGTTGTTCTTGGAGATCCAGCGGATTGCCGTGAACACCGAATGGAATGGGATCTCCATCTTAAACGGTGGAAACGACCAGGGAGATGCTACCGCGACAAAGTCTAGCGTTACCTTGCAAATCGGTGCCGGCTCGAACCAATCAATGGTCGTTGATTTGAAGTCCTGGGATCCGAGGACAACTTGGAACACCGCAGATACAGTNNNCGCTATAGGTAATACCGCCAACTCGATTTCANCNGGTACAGATGCGTCTGCTTATGGGTCTGCATCACTTGTATATGACTTTGACACTGACAATGCATCAGAAGATGTTCAAGTCTCGTCAGGCGCGAGCAGTACTCTGGATAAATATATAGACATTACCACAAGCACAAATGCAGCCGCTTTAGTAAAGCAGAT
>JGI20151J14362_10000877_pt1 | contig 22113 bp, 25 predicted proteins | sample COG_01_FD_14362 | JGI IMG/M metagenome (IMG submission 14362)
GTTAATGATTAATCTTGTTGTGTTACCCCTTGTGTTAGCAGGGCTGTTAAGTCACCCTGAGTTTGTACAGTGTCACTTAGCAAAAAGAGTTAAGATACAGGGAGAAATGGTTTGCATTTACCGTGGACCTAATGGTACAATAGGATATCATTACCCTATGTTTAAGTTTAGTGAATGCCCTAAGACATATATGTGTAGATACACACCTAACGCTAAGAAAAAAGTAAGTGTGCAAGACATACTTGATGGACTAAAAGAAGGATTTGAATAGTGGCCTTAGAAGCACAAATAGCAGCAATTAATGCAAAATATGCACCCTTACTTGCTGCAGCAAATAATGAAGATGAGCCGGGCGAAGCAAAACGCCGAGTCAATAGGCGAAAGGCTGCTGAAATAAAAGCTGCTAAGGCTGCTGCTAAGGCTGCAGATGCGAGTACTACAGGTGCGGGTGATGGTGTGAATGCAGGTACAGGTACTACAGGGACGTTTCCTGACGGTGAACCCCCTCTTGAAGAGCCTGTCCCGCCACCTTTTGTACCCCCTGAATTTGGTACAGGCACTGTTGATGCAACTCCCATGCAATCTAAGCTTGATAAAATAAATCAAGAGCTTGCTGATTTGTACACTATGGATCAGACTGACCCTGCTGTTATTAAGGCTATAGAAGACAAGACTAAAGAGCAACAAACTACAAGTGCTGCAGCCGTGACTGAGGGCCAGCAGAATCTTGTAAGTACTGCAATTAAAACCCCTGAAAAATTACTTACTAAAGCTACTGTTTCTAAAATAGACCCTGATACAATCGGTACAGAGATTTCTTCAGACTTAAATAAAGTCCCTCAGTATGATGCAGCAGGTAATGCAATATTAGATGCAGAAGGTAAGCCTGTTTTAGGGCCATCACAAGCAAATGTAGCTACGGCAAGCAAAGCAGGTGTCCCTCAGTATGACGCAGCAGGTAATCCAATACTGGATGCAGATGGAAACCCTGTTTTAGGTGCAGCACAAACTGACGCACCAGATGATATTGAAACTAAAAAATATACTGCATCAACTTCAATAGGCGATACCACTAAAGCCCTTGAAGGTGGCGAGTTTATTGATGGGGCTTCTCTGGTAGAAAAAGCTGTAGAGTTATCAAAAGGGCTTCTCAAAGATGCAAAGTACAATAAAGAAAAAGGTACTGTCACATATTTAAAACCTGATGCTGTACCTGCGGGTTTTCGGGAGGATGGATCACCTTACCCTCAAATCTTTAGTGAAGTAGAAGTACCCATTGCGGAGTTTGCGGAGCTTACAGGCATATCATTAGATGATTACACTACACAAGTAGATGGCCTTAAGACAGTAAAAGGGGATGACCCTGATGCCATTGAAGGAGCAACTGCAGACGTAGAAGAACTAAAAGGCAAGGACATTAAAGCTGCTCAAATAGATGCAGAGGATGTCACACAGATAGTTAAGCCTGATGCTCGTAAGCTTGAACCCGGCGAGGAAATTGAAGGCTCTGCTGTTGATATGGCAAGAGTAAAAGCGGCTGTAGAGTTTGACGCAGCACAGGCTGACCCATCTAAACAGGCTACTGTTAGAGGCCAGATGGAAGAACTGCAAGCTGACTTTGAAGGTGGTCAGACGCCAGCTTGGGCTGCAGGGGCATTAAGAAACGTTTCAGCACAGATGGCAGCGCGTGGGCTTGGTGCTAGTAGTATGGCAGGACAAGCTCTTGTACAGGCTGCTATGGAAGCTGCTCTTCCTATTGCACAGGTAGATGCTGAGACTTATGGTAAGTTTGAGTTTCAAAACCTTAGCAATAGGCAAGCCACTGCAATATTTGCTGCAGAGCAACGCGCTAAGTTTCTTGGACAAGAGTTTGACGAAGAGTTTCAAACACGTGTAAAAAATGCAGCTACTATTAGTGACATTGCAAATCAGAACTTTACAGCAGAGCAGAGTATAGCATTAGAGAATGCTAAACTGGCATCAACTGCGAATATTGCTAATCTCAGTGCAAGAAATGCTAAAGTAATAGCTGATGCTGCTGCTGTATCTAATATGGAAATAGCTAATTTAAATAATCAACAGCAAGCTAAAGTAGAGAACGCTAAAAACTTACTACAAATGGATATGACTAACTTAAATAATGAACAGCAGACAGAGATATTTAAAGCAGAGTCAATACAAGCTAGTATTCTTAGTGATCAGGCAGCAGAAAATGTAGCTAAACAATTTGGTGCCCAGAGTGAGAACGAGACCAATCAAGTTATGGCAAAGTTAGCTCAAGCCACAGCCGAAGCTAATACTGCACAAAAGAATTTAATGGAGCAGTTTAATGCAGGTGAGGAAAATGCAATAGCTAAACATGCTGCAGAACAAAAGAACGCAAGAGAAGAATTTAATAGTGAATATGCGTTAGAGATATCAAAAGCTAATGCCATATGGCGGCAGACTGTTACCACAACAAATACAGCCGAACAAAATGAGGCTAATAGGGACGAGGCTAAAGCAGCTAATGAATTTACTGCTGAAACTTTAGATCAAATATGGCAAAGAGACCGCGACTTATTAAGCTATGCTTGGCAGAGTAGTAATAATGCCTTAGATAGAATTAATGAGGTTATTCTTGCTAACATTACAGCTTCTGCATCAAAGAGTAATGCAGCATTAACTGCAGCAGCAGCGGAAGCAGCAGCAGAAATGTCAATGTGGGGTCAAGTAGGTAAAGCTGTATTAGGCTTTGATTGGGATTCAATATAAGGGGCGGTTGATATGGCAGATAGATATATAACTGAAGAAAGAATGCAAAGGTTTTTAGAGAGAGATAATGATACGTCTGTCTCTACTGTAGCTGCAGATGAAATACAAGCTACTGTAGGCGAGGTAGGTAAAGGTAGAGGGCTAGGGTCACAAACTAGAAGTAAAAAAAGAAAGGCTATGTTAAGTCAGGCAGGACAAAACTTGTATGACTCCTCTGCAGCCGTATTAGAACAACAAAAAGCTACTCAGGAAGCTAGGCAACAAGAGAGCATTAATGATCTTCTGTTTTCTGTTATGCGTGAAACTGAAAAAGAAACACAAAAGTATTCACCTTCTGCTGAAGGCACTTTGGGTACAGCTACCTACCTAACTCAAGATGAGAAAAGACAACGGGGTAGGCTTGGTCCTGTAGCTGAAAAGCTAATGACTTCTAAAGAGTCAGGTAGTGGCGGTTATGACGCTCTATATGATCAGGCTCAAAAGAGTACATTTAAAGATTTTAAGCCTACTGAAATGACTATTGGAGAAGTCTTAGCATTTCAAAAGAAACGCGGTACAGGTTCCTATGCTTCCTTTGTAAAAGCTAACAATCCAAAAGGCACACTTTCTACGCCTGTAGGAAAGTTTCAATATGTAGGAGCTACTTTGCAGGATGAAGTAGATACTAATGACTATGATCTTAATGCCAAGTTTGATGCTAACATGCAAGATACTATTTTCTACAACCACGCTAACAGAATAATAAAGAACCTTAAGACACAAGAAGGCAAACGCTCTAAGATGAGGGCTACTTGGGAAGGCTTTAAGAGTAAAAAAGCCGTATCAGATAAAGAGCTAGATGCTCTTATAGCTGAGATACAAAGTCGTAAATAAAAAAGGCAACAGTAAAAATGAGTAGAGCAATAAGAGGGCCAATTCCCGGCCAATCATTTACGGATAAACCCGGCAACTACCCTTGGGAGAGACCTCCTGAAACTGCCGATCCTAAAGAAGCACTTAGTAAGCATCTTAAGAAGATGTCTGGGCCTAAGTATATGGATAGTGCTATTTACATGATGGAATTGGGATTGCCTGTAGAGGTTCTTACCAACACTACTTTAACTATGGCAGTAGGAAAAGGCATACACAGTATTGATGTAGGACTTATTATTGCACCTGCTATTCATAAAGAGATTGTATCTATTGCTGAAATGGCTGGTATTGAATATAATGAGTTTTTTCCAGAAGAAGAAGAAGAAGAAGAGGTTGCTAAAGAAAAACTTAAGACCCTCATTATTGCTAAGATGAAACGTAAAAAACCAAAAGAAAAGGCTCAAATATCTCAAACTATGGAAGCTATGACTAGCCCAGAAACAGAGAAGTTTGAAGATATGCAAGACCCACAGGACAAACAAGAGGCTCCTACAGAAGACATGGCTATGGACCAGCCCCCCCAGCAGGAAGAACCACAGGAGCCACCTAATAAAATGGGCATGGGCTTAATGAGTAGAGAGGCATAAAGACATGGCTATTAGTGGGAATGTATTAGGGTTTATTAGTGGTGCTGCAGAGCAATTCACAAAGAACAAAGAAACTTTTAAACAGGAACTGCGTGAGAATAAGCGTAGACAGAAAGAGTGGTTAAACACATATGGTAGCAAAGTTATTAATGAAAACAAACAACAGCAAGAAAGTGTAGAATTAGCGTTAGAGGAATTAGAGGCGCGAGGATTAAAGACGCCAGATGCACTTCAGCTTTTGCAAAAGCATGGTGTAAGTGCTGTACTTGAATTAAATAAAACGGTAAAAGATTATGAGTCTACTAATAGTACAAGGGTAGATGCAGACCTTATGAATAAGATATGGAAGGCTGCAGAAGATTTTACACCTACAAGTCAATCTTTTGAAGAGGCTGTGTCTAAAGTATTTGGTACAAATAAAGCAGGTTCTACAACTCCTGTAATACAAGAGTCAGAAGAAAGAAGCTTCTTTGATAAAATTAAAGACAACCTTAGTGGTGCATATGAAGCTGAAGAGTATGATGACTTCTTAAGTGATCCAAGCGAAGGTATGGGTGGATACACTATCAATGAACTAAGAGCAATGTCAGCGGCCTCACCTTCTATGGTGGGTTCTGGTGGTGCTGCTGTGTTTGACAGGTCTGCTCTTAGGGGTAGTGATTCTAGCCCTTCAGATAGGGACCAATGGAAGACGGTTAGAAGTGAAATTGTTTTAAATGCTGTAATGGGTCTTTCTGAAGCGGATAGAGAAGATATTACAACAAATAAATCAGGTGATGCTTATACAGCTAGAAGCACTCAAGACCAGTTTGCTCTACTAAAAATAAACCATCCAGAAGTTTTAGCAGAAGCTACACGTAAAGTTGGCGGTGGCCTTAGTGAAAACCCTGCTGCTTGGACAGCATATGGCGGTCAAGATGCTCTAAATGCAATACTTAATCCTCTTACATTGGAGCAAGAATTAGAAAATAGAGAACTTAATAGAGAAGACTTAAAAGCGTTTGATACAGTGGCAGAGGTAACAACTTACTTTGCAGAAAACCCAAATGTAGAGTTTGCCATAGTAGGTGATGAGTTTGCTATCAATAAAAACTACAATCCTGCAGCCACTACAGAGCCTGTTGATGAACCTTCTGATGACCCTACAGTAGATACATCAGAATTGCCTGTAGAAGAAGGGACTTACAATAGTGATCTAACTCTAAAAGCCCAACCTACTGTAGCACCTGAAGGCATCCCTGTACGTCCAGAGCCTATTTATAGAGGCGAGGAAAAGAAGCTATTAGAGAGACCTAGAAACAAAAGAGACATAGATGATTGGGATGATCAATATGGAGATAAGTACAACTACGATGCTACTTACAAGATAGTTAGACCTCAAGGCCCAAGACCTGAAGATATAGATAGCCGAGAGTATTATGAGTATGAGCTTTGGGATGCTACCTACGGAGATACCCATGATCCTCGCACAGGATACCCTCTAATAGAAGGCTTAGATAAGACCCTCATTCCTAACTCAGGGGTAGCTAACTAATGGCATTAAATATATATCAACCTGTACAAGAAGAACAAGAGCCTGACTTCATGACCTACACAGGTGGTGAGAAGGATACGTTTGGCATTAGTGATCTCACAGAGGATCACAACTACAACGTCATTGATGCTCAAATGAAAGCTCGCTTTGGTATGTCTGAGAAGTCTCACAGTAGGCAAGAGGTTGTTGATAAGTGGATTAACTACAACAGGAAGTTTAACGTAGGTAATACTCTCAGTGTACTAGGGGAAGCCAGCTACTTAAGCAAAGCTGACGATGAAGAGAAAGTAAAAGCTCTCAACTCGTACAAGCTCTTTGATAACATGAAGGGTGCCTTTAGTGGTGGTACAGCAGCAGAAAAGCTAGACAGTGTGTATGACTACGGTATGGCTTTAATTGTAGACCCTGTTAACTTGGTTAGCTTTGGTGCTGGTAAGTTAGCTACAGGAGGTGCTTCAAAGGTAGCTGCTGAAGCTGCAAAAGAAGCTTTAACAATTTCAGCTAATCAAATAATAAAAAAGGCGGGACAAGAGGGTGCTAAACGCTCTATGCTTAAGCCAGCCGTAAAAGCTGAGATAGGTAGAGCGCGTCAACGTGTACTTAGTAAGGCATTAAAAGGTGAGGCTGTAGAAGGCTTAGAGGAAGGCGTTGTAGAGGGTGCGCTTAAGAAGGCTGCAACTAAAGAGCTTAAGGTTGGTATAGGTACTGAGACTGTTAGTATGTTAGGTATTGATGTAGTACAGCAAAACATGGCTTATCGTAATGTAGGCTTTCAAGATGAGTTCAACTATTTAAACTCTGGCTTAATTGCTGGTGGGGGTTTCTTTGGCTACGGATTAGCTAAAGCTTTTGGTATGTTCTCTGGTGCAGACCTCCCCAAGTCTGTAGCGTTAGATACATATGACGCTGCTGTAACTGCAGAAGCTGCAGCTATAAAGATGGCAAAGCAAGAGGGCATAGAAAAGAATAAAGAAGTATTAGAAAAACTTAGGGCCGACACTGCAGAGGCAAAACAAGCTAGAGAAAAAATTATAGCCTCTATTAACGCTAGTAAGGAAGCCTCTGAAAAGTGGGCTAAGATGTTAGCAGAAGGCAGAAAGACTGCCAAGGGTTTAAGAGAAGACGGAGTTACCAGTAGTCCAGATTCAGTAGAAGGCATTAGTGCTTTTCTAAATGGTAATAAAAAAGGTGAAAACCAGTTTGACGGTATGAGAGATATATTTGAGCAAAATGGTATTAAGATGATTGGTGAAGATGATGTATGGCGAGGTGTAGTACACTTTGTTGCTGATACAGCTAAGAATGCACCTGAACCTATTAAAAAAGAAATACAGTCTTTGTATGAAAATACTATAAAAGCTTTAGATGAAGGCTTTGCTGGCGTTAATACTTTAGATGAAGCTATGCCCTTGATGGCACAGAAGTTTAGTTACGCTGGTAGTTTAATGCAGACAGCCTCAATAATGGGCCGAGATATTAATAACGTTAAAAATGTTAAGGCGGCACTAGGTGACGGTAAAAGCGTTACACCAGAGGAACTACTTGAAGGCGTTATGGACCCTAGTACTGGTACAGCTAAGAACGCTGAAAAAGGAAAGCGGGGCTTGTTTGGACGCTCACAGGATAACCTTATTCGTGTGCTTGTAACTCATCCCGGTACTACTGCGCTTAACTTGTTAGGATGGGTACATGCCTCTGGTATTCAATCTGTTTCTGACATACTTAGGGGTGCGCTTTATGGTGGTGCATGGGCTGCAAAAGGTTTGACAGGCCAAGCAGATGCTGTTGAATATGCAACAAAAAGTAAACTTATGTTTGACTTGCAAAAACAAAAGATGCGAAACCTTCTTAACCCTTTTGCTACACAAGAGGAAACACTTAACTTCTTGTCTCTTAACCCTAAGATGCGTAAAGAACTGTTTCGTTACGTATCAGGTGGTGTGGACAGTAAAGATGTTTTAAAGAGCTTAGACTTAGAGTTTGATGACCTTGAAAAAGAGGGTGCTGGTGAAAAAATAATTAACACCTTTCAAACCATGTATGGGGTTAAAGCTGTAGACATTTTAACTAAAACACAGGAGTTTATGTATAACATAGACAAACAGATACGCCTTAAGTATAACGTAAGCTACAATGAATTTATGTCAGCTAGGGATACCCAAGGCGCACCCGTACATTGGAATAAGATGCGCTCTGATGACTTCATTAAAATACAAGCTACTGCTGTAGATGATGCATTACGTAATGTGTTTGCTAAGTCTTTTAGTGGTGGTGACTTTAAAAGAGACCGTAACATTGTAGAAATGGTAGCCAAGACTATAGAGGATGCACGTAAGTATCCTATCCTTGGTGCTATGGTCCCCTTTGGGCAGTTTTTTAATAACACTATTGCGTTTATGGCTGACTACAGCCCTATTAGCCTTATACATAGTAGGTTTGCTAAGAACAGTAGAGACCCTATGGAAATGGCAACTAAGATGGGTGTAGGCTTAACTGCTGTATACGCAGCCTCTGAGTTTGAAATGAAGAACATGGAAGAGGGTTTGGCTTGGCATGAAGAACGTGACGATGATGGTCAAGTAAGGTCACGCCTATATGACTTCCCATTTAGCTATTGGAAAGGTGTAGGACGCATTGTGGCGCACCTTAGACGGGATGGTGAAGTACCTGTTGAGCTTATTGACGATGTTACAACTACGTTTGGTACAGCTAACCTCACACGCTCTTTAGGCGAAGCAACGTCATCTGCATTTGAAACTGTTCAAGACGCTCTTTCAGGAGACTATCCTGAACTTAAAGAGGGTCTGCAGAAAGCCTTTGGTAGCATAGGTTCTATGTATATATCTGGATTTAGTAGGCCACTAGACCCTCTTAATCAAATTACAGCGTTTGCTATGGGTGACGCCTACAATGAAACAGATCGTAACATAGGTAGTAAGTTCATCAACAACTCCACACGTTACGTTGAGAGTATCTTTGATGGCTTTGACCAGCTTACAGGGATACCTACTGCTGCAGGTACTGCACTAGGGTTAGACATGACAGAAGCACCTGCTAGGGAGAGACCCCTTGAGAGTAGACCTAGAGGTGTAGCTATTGGGCGTATCTTTGGTTACAGGGACTCACCTGCACCACAGGCTATTGATAAGATGTTTGCTGATATAGGCAAGCCTAAGTGGAAGACAGATATTAAGTCTGCTGTACCAGAGGCCAACAATACGCTTAACAGGGTTATAACTAAATACTTAGAGGCAGAAGCAGCTAAGGTTGTTTATGGTGATAAATGGAAGAACTCATCATTGGATCAAAAGATATCTGATCAAAAACTAGCGGTATCTAGGGCTAAGAAAAGAGCCTTAGCTGAGTTGTACAGATCAGGCAACCCTACAGATAAACGTCACCGTGAAATGTTTAAGCTGAGTAGGCGAGGGTCAGGTGTAAGTATGGCTGACATGGAAGAAGCTTTAGAGGAGATAGGTATTGATAAGAAAGTAGAAGACTTATCATATGATCAACTACGATTACTAAGACGCTTTTTAAAAATGGAAAAGCTAGAACTTAAACGTTCATCCAGAGAATCACTTAGAGGTTAATACAAAAAAAGGGGCGGTCACAACGACTGCCCCTCTTACTTTGTTTCACGTGAAACATTTACTTTACGCCATGTAACTCCGAGCAGTATCTAGCCCATAAATAAACATCCCTAACGCTCTGCATAACGTGCTTACGCTCTGGGCAAGGCTCTATATGTTTAACTATAAAATTATCTAGTCCCTCACATAGCTTTGTTAAGTCTTCAACAAAGATTTGCCTATTACCTTTGCTATAGTTTAGTGCCTCTTCTTCTAAGTTCACAGTGTGCTACCTTTCATGTGTGTGTCTTTATGGCAACACTGTAAGCCTTATCGTAAGTGTTGTCAAGTTTTTTGTTTGTGGGCTAGTAGGTATTCATACGCACTTTTAACTTTACTACTATCATCTGCAAAAGCACCTAGCCCTGTATTACAATGAAAGCATACCCATCCTCTGAAAGTCTCTGTATCGTGACAGTGATCTAACACCCATGACTGCAACATCTTTTGACCTTTTCTACCTATTTCATTTATGTCACGATTACAAATGGGGCAACAATAATCATCACTAGGATATGGGTTTAACTTTTTTAAATGCTTAACTAGGCGAGATTGATTTCTTGCACAAGTCCTACATTTTCTTTTTATCTCTCCCGATGCCATATGTTGAAAGTTATCTACAGGCTGAACAACGCCACAGTTATTACACTCTAGTCCTTCTTGATATTCTGTAGGTGGTGCATAGTCAAAAAGATCAAGCTGCATTAACTCCCTATGTCTACTTTAAAAGGAAATGGGAAGCATTGACTAACTGCTTTTGCAGTCTCACTTGGTCTTGAATTGTATAGCCTTAGCATATCTACCTCTCTCCATTGTTGACAAGACTCCTCGGTTGTAAAGGCTACGTTTGGTGAAAACACTATGAAAGTTTTCTCACTTGTTGTTGGTTCTAGCATCATCATTACTACTGTGTAAACCCATACCATTTTATGATATCCTTTTTAGGTTATATCTACCATTTCACACACATCACCAGTACAAGCCATAGTTTGCATACCAGATGTGTTGTCTTCTATTTCATAATTATCAAATAAACTCCAATCTACTTTAGGGGGTGACATATCTAACATTTCATAGTACTCTTCTTTAGTACACTCTTGATAGGGTGCTTGTTGATAAGTATGTTCATTAAACGGAAGGAACGACACACCTGACATTTCATCAAAGTGTTTGTACACAAAGGCTCCTACCTCAAACCACTCGTCAGGCTTAACGTTAATCGTAACGCTAGGCTTATGCTCACACCAATGACGTTGATACATCAGCCACATTTCTAGTTGCTCTAGTGCTGTCATGTCAGCCGTACACACTGCACCAATAGGTGACTGCATAGGAAAGCTGAACACTGTTGTAGCATCAGGTTTCATAACGTCAGGCTCACTAGGTATACCTTGGTCACGCATAAATGCCGTCAGTGGGTCTTTATTATCTCCACGCACAGTACGGATATAATAGGGAGAGTGACGAGCATGAATGCCAGAAGATGAGTCAACCAGTTGGGAAACTGTTCCACTGGGCTTGACACAAGTAATAGCAGTGCTATGAGGGATACCAAGACGGTCAGCCCACTCAGCGTTAGTAGAAACAGCCACATTTTTAAGATGCTCCAATGTATCAGCTAGGCCATCATTAGCCGTAGTCATTAATTTGTTATCCATTATCCCTGTGAGTGACACACCGAGCAAGCGTTCTGCTTCTGTGTTGGTAGCCCACACCTTTCGCAAGTAGGGGAACTTAGTGTATGTTGACTGAATGGTTCCAAGTATAGTTGCAAGACGGACTTTTCTTGTAAGGTCTTCCAGACTATCGTTAGCACGGATGACAACTTCCGTAAGATTACAGAACTGATTCGGCCTAAGAATGATTTCCGAACATGGGTTTGTTCCGAACTCATAGCAAGACTCTCTACGGCCATTTTTTGCAGCTTGTTTAACTGATGCTTCTCTGTTGAATATTCCTCGTTCTCCACTACCACTCTCCATTAGTGCAGTCCACTCACGCATGAATGACATACTATCAGGCTTCTCTGAATAAGATACTGAGTTGTTAGCCAAGGCTCTATGCCCTGCATTCTCCCACCAGTTACCTGACTTGGCGTGACGCATACGGTCATCTGAAAGGTTAGACAGACTAATCATAGCACTACGTCTAACACCACCTACAACCACAACTTCACCAATCTTACACATTAAGTCATGACACTCAAGGCTAGACAACCTACGCCCTTGTGCGCCCTTGAATGTTGTAACCGCAAAGTTAAACAAGTCAACCAAAGGAGCAGGACCACTAGCCCGACCACCAAACGTTTTTAGCCTTGCACCTGCAGGGCGAACTCTGCTAATATCCCACTTAGGAATTTCACCAGCCCATAGGAGTGCCAACACTTGTCTGAGACCTTTAGCCCATCCTTCCTTGCTGTCCTTGATGACAACACACGTATCGCTTTGGAAAAGACTAGGAACATCAGGGAGTTTAGCGATGAACTGACGCTCAACACTGAAACCAACCCCCGTCCCGCAAAGGAGGATGAACATAGCCTCATCAAAAGACTTAGGGTCATCTACGGGTAGGTAGCTACAGTTATACATACAGGTATTATCCCTGTCTGCCGCTTTTCCTGCAGTCATAAGTGACCGCATACTAGGCATAACCTCAAGGCTAAGAATAGCGTCACGCATTTCATCTAGGTCAACAGGCTTGAGCCATGTCTTAGCTATGTTCTGCAAGTAACGCTCTACAGTTTCACCCCATGTTTCACGGCGTCCTTCGCCTTCAAGCCAACGTGCATAGCGGCTGGTTGCAATAAAGGTTTGGTAGTCACTTGGTAGATAGTTATTACTCATATTTACTTTCCTTATACTAAGTCAGACAGGTCAGGCTTCCAGTAGTGTGACCCTTTTAATACTTTACCATCAGGACGTTTAATTGGCTTACCTTGTGGCCCTAGCTTAGACATGTTAGATGCGTGTACCCTACGCACTGCCTCGTCTAAGTCCCACCCATAGGTAGCTGCATAGCCATACGTAACGTACACTAAGTCAGCTAACTCTTTAAGTAACTCTTGTGGGCCATCTGCATCACGTACTTCACTGTATTCCTCTTTGAGAAGTAACCAACGCAGACCTTCTAGCTTTCTACTGTAACCATACTTTTCATCAAGAGGGTGATCCATTGCTGTAGCAAACTCTTTGACCATATCAAGAGGTGTATAGTCTTTGAGGTCATTGATCTTGTCTTCTCTGTCGTACTCAGCGAAGTCATTTATTTCTTGTTGTGTAATCATCCCTGATCCCTTACGTTTATGTTAGATATTTCTACGTCATCTATATCATAGATAACACGCTCTATCAAGTCTTTTATGTCTTCTTCATAGTACATAGGATGAGAAGACAATATGTTATTTGATTTGTCAACTGATAAGACAAAGGTAACACTAAACTTCTCAGTCTTCATTACTCTCAACCTCTTCTATTAGACGGTCTAAGTACCACCTAGCTTTCTTCAAGTCCTCTACGCCACTCTTGTAAGGCCACCTCCACATATACTTAAATGCGTTCTGCCAACAGTACGCCTCATGAGGTGATACATCAGCACCCTCTGACATAGCTTTCATTGCATCTATACACTCAATGTTAGCTGTGTTGTAGTGAGGTGGTTTGTCTACCATGTCTACTTCAAAGGGCATAGTCATTTCTTTCCACTTAGCCATATTAGCAACTACCTTTGGTTCTAGTAAAAGCATTAAGGCGTAGTACGTTACCCTCTGCTGTATATGTAGACTCTAGCTTATTATCTTGTGGTACTTGATTGTCTGCTAGTAAACGCTCTATTTTATTTTCTAAAGCTTCCTTAACATCATCATAGATGCCGTCATCATCATCATTAAGCAACTCAAACAAACCAATCATAGTTAGGCCCACACCCATAGTTTCTGTTAGTTGTGCGTCAGACAACTCATGATCATCACTCTTACATATACAAGTACCAATACGCCCATCACCCATAGGCTTGATTAGTATTGCAATCTCGTCATCTTCTAGTACGTATGGCATCAAGTCTTCCTTTTTGTTTTAAGTGGTATCTTAGTCTGTGTAACACACTTTCCTTGCATTGTCAACCACTCTTGAGGTATTAGCCTGTGTGAGTATAAGAAGTCGTTTTTCTCACACCAATCACAGTATCTACTCTTAGCACCCTTGTATAGCTTTGCTTTAGCGTTACTAAATACAAATCGTATGTCTAACTCAGGATGTTGCCTTCTTACTTCTATATGTTTACGCCTGTCCTCGCTGTCAAAGATACCTTTGGTCTCAATAAAGATACCGTTGTCTAGCTGAAAGTCAGGCGTGTAAGTACGGTAACGTAAGTCCTCCCATTCTATTTTAAGTAACTCATACCTTACTTTTTTCTGGCACTCAGACAAAACAAGAGCAGTCTGTTTTTCAAGACCACTCCTGTACTTGGCTTTAAGGTGACGCCTCTTAGGTTTAGGCATCTTCTTCTTCTAGTGACCCCTTAAAACGCTCCATTAAAGTATGAGCCATCAAAGAATTACAAACCATTTGAAATTCTAGCTGACGTTTTATCGTTGAGCTAAACTGTAGTTCTGCTAACAATTTTAATTGTGAGTCACTCCAATTATCAGAGTCATATTCAACATTGTCTAGTGTTACTTTAGGCATTTGTATTTTCCTCTTTTAGTTTAGGCATCTTCTGCTTTTTTTCTTGGATGAGAAGAACCCATATATTTAGATTGCTTATCGTTAATTTGCGTGTAAGCCACGTTAGGTGGTGTTAGTTTACCTTGATAAGTCCTAGAAGGCAGTTCTTTGTACTCAGGCCAACAAGCAGACTTAAATGAACAGAAGTTACACTGTCTGCACAATATTCTATTGCCTGATGGTTTCTTGCGGTATGTCTCAGGTACATCTGTAAACATACGCTCAAAAGGCTCATCGTTCTCTAAGTAATCATACGTTTCCCGTATCTTATCCAGTACAGCATCAACGTCAACGTCCTTAGCTGAGACATACTTGTGGTGTCCATTGTTCTTATTGACTACCCACCAGCCACCTACCTTCTTACCTGCTGCTGTAGCGTAGCCTACAAGCTGTGCTACATAGCCAAAAGGATCGTCAGCCTGTAGTGTCTCAAGGTCTATGAACTTATTCTTGTAGGAGTAGTCGGATGCACTCTTAATGTCATCTATTCTATCCCCTAACAATAAGTCATACTCTCCTTTGATAGGCTTTCTTCCCCCGCCTAAGTCTAGTGTTACATTGGTGTTGTCTTGAAACTTAACCCCTGCTGCACTTAAGATGCCTTTAAATACAGCCTCAACTATATCACCTAGCATCATGTTCATCATAAATTGTTCTGGTAAGTCTTCCTTAACGTAAGGCATATTCTTTTCAAACCAGAGTTGACACTTAGGGCGTCCTATGTTGGACATTCTAAGTCTGAACGCATCCCTTGGCCCACCGTTAAACTGCTTGTCTAGTCCCGCTGATACATCAGAGGCAACGGAATTAATTACCGCCTCTGACATTTCTGCAGTACCTAAAGTAGCATCACGCATGAGTATCCGTACAGGAGTTTCAGCAGCGTGTTCGTAGTCCATCCTAGAACGGGATTTCTTCTACTTGCACGATAGCGTCAAGTGTAGCAGGGTCTACCTGTACATCAGGCTTACGTAAAGACTTCCACTTACTAAGTACATACTCATTACCGTAATCAATGTAGTCTACAAACGCCTGTACTGTACCGTGATCCTCTGGAACCATTTTAGTTTTGGAACCCAAGGTAGCAACCATAGTAGCATACTTGTTACCTGTAGGCAGAGTCTCCTTATTGGCAGCAAGTGTTATCGTATGCTCAATAGGTAACAGCTTCTTAGATACAATATCTTTAAGTGCTGCATCCAAGGAACGCTTACTGTCAGCATTCTTTACGTCCATCGTAAAGTCAATCTCTGAGTCGTAGCCTTTTATAGCTACACCATTCTCATCAATGACTTTACCTAGCTTAACCTTGCCAAACAAAACCTTAGTGTTCTTAACGCTACGAATGATTGCTTTAGTATCTTCATCTAAAGCTTCCCAATCTTTAACGTACTTACTAGGCCGACCAAGATTGAACGTACCTTTGGTATCTTTAAGATCACCTTTAAGCACAGTAGCCATGACAGTCTTGTTCATGGTGTTGCTGTCGCTATCCCACTGTGTCCACTGCTGACGCTGTGCAAACAAACGAATAGTAGCACTACGACTATACACAGTGTTACCTTCTGCATCAGTCAGTTTGTAAGCACCCAAGGGTACAACTACCTTCTCTTCTAGTTCACCATCCTCATCTACTTGCTCACGCATAATAGGAGCCTGTACCTGTGCTAAACGTGCAAGGTTTGGGCCAGCCGATACCTCTGTGGTGTCTGCACTGAAACCCATAGCTGCAGCAAGGTCTGCCCCTGCCATCATTGTACTCAACTCATTGCTCATTATATATCCTTTCTGAGCTTAATTAGAACCGCAGTTATATCATATCACATCTTTAGTGTCAAGCCAATTCGGTCCAATCTTGGCTTCTAAAAGTAGTGGTACGTTCATCTTTATGCCGTAGTAATTATCAATGATACTATTAAGATTGTCGTTAACATCGTTAATGACATTGATTACCTCCTTTTGTTCATCAGGGTGTATGTCTATAACCGCTGAGTCATGGACACTATTAACTATGCAAGAGCGCATACTGTTAAGCCTCTTGTCAATCTCAAGCAACACAACAGGTACAACATCACCAGTAGCAAACCCTTGGACAGGGTAGTTCTTGATTCTAGTGAAGTTAGTAGGTGTATTGTTCTCCCTTCTAGTAGTGCCGGGAAATGCATACTGTCTACCTGATACATTGGTTATCTTCTGGAACCGTATAGCCTCATCACCTAGCTTCTTGTGCCACTTAGCTATACCTTTATACTTGTCAATGAAGTGCGTGTAGTATGCAGCTTCCGCTTTAGTTCTGCCGTACCCTGTCGCGCCAAAGAGAGGGGCGAAGGTGTGTTCCTTGGCAGCTTGTCTAGCAGTAGGTTGACCAGCATCAGAAATAATCTGTGCAGTGTAAGAGTGTACATCAAACCCTGTGTTAATCTCTTCCATAGCTGTCTCATCCTGTGACAAGAATGCAGCAGCCCTAAACTCTAGCTGTGCAAAGTCTGCTTCCATAATCTTACCACCAGACCAACGTGAAACAAAGACACGCTTAACAGGGAACGTACCACCTCTAGGCATGTTCTGCATGTTAGGCTCACGCCCACTAAACCTACCAGTAGACGTAATGTGCTGCGTTAGTGATACGTGCAGTACATCGTCCTGCTTGGTGAATGTATCTATACCCTCAACAAAGCTAGACAGGTAGCTAGACACAGCGTTAAGCCTCTTCAAGTCCTCAAGGAACGTAACAGCTACATCCATGTTGTTGTCCATAGCTGTAGCTCTGAGTACGTCTAGTACATCCTTGCTTGTAGAAAAACCACTAGCACTAACCCAAGATGCGCTAGGTGGGAAGAAACCAAAGCCAGCCATTCTTTCTTGCTTCTTGAGTTGATACCCTCTGCCATCACAATCTTTGCATTTGTTAGGTCTTGCATACTTACTACCATCTTTCTTTAACTTATATGTTTCTCCGCTACCCCCACAAGTAGGACAAGTAAACGCCTCAGTGCGATACAGAAGATCACTGTTGGCGGTAACAATCTTTTTTAACTCTGCAAGGTTCTTACAGTTATCAAACAAGTTAGGCCAATCATCCTTGGAGTGAGGCTTACGGCTAAAGATAACTTGAGACATTTGCTCTGGACTATTTAAGTTAACTGGTGTGTCACCCATAACCTCACGAACTTGCATCTGTAGGCGGGATTGTATAGTGCCACGCTCATCTTCAAACTCTTTACGCACTGCATTTAAAGCTTTGCGGTCTACCTTCATACCGTCAGCTTTCATACGTGTAAGAAGCTTACATACCTCAAACGTAATGTCTCTCACTTTGATAAGACTTTGTGACTCAGGAAGCATGAAGTCTGCAACCTGAGAGTGAAACAGAGAAGCCGTGGTATTACAATCAGCCTCAAGATAAAAAGTCAATTCTGATAATGGTATCTCATCAGTGTTGTACCCATCCTTAAAGTAACGCTTGAGGGTGTCATCTTTTTGGAAGTCTAAGTTCCTACGGATGGCAGTATTCTCAAGAGACAAAGATATCTTTTTAGCTACACCTTTCGGTGAGATTTCTAGGTTGTTTCCTCTGAGTAAAATACTCTCAGCTAACATGGTATCCCATATAGGCCCATCGTACTTAAAGCCACACTCCCAAAGCCAAGCCAAGTCATGCTGTGCGTTGTGCATAATCAGCAGGGTAGTGTGGTCTAGTATCTTTTGGATACGCTTGGACTCAACACCTGTTTGATCAACGTACTCTTTGTGCTGTAAATCAAACGTCAAAGCCTCAGTGCCATCGTCAACGTCACGAACCCCTACGTTAACTAGGAAGTTACCCTCTTCCCAAGGGTCAAGCATTAGCTTGCCATTACGTTTCTTTGTTGTGTTTTCTACATCTAATACAAATCTCAATTTTGTATTCCTTTCATTAGGCTAGGTACTGTGACCTACCCCCGTCTAATTCACAATGGACAACCCCATGCCATCCACCCTTTAGCTTGTTCTTAGCTACGTTAATGTGACGTTGATTGTCTTCATCATCACCCTCAGTAACTTGGTTCTTAGCAATCAACAACATCAGGTCTGCCTCTGCTGCCTTGCCTGTCTTACTCCCCTCTAACATGGATTGATCTAAGTAAACTTTATCTTGTGCATCAGCCGACAACTGGCTCATCCATATAATCGCACAGTCATACTTCTTAGCTATGTTCCTAGCGTGGATAGCAGCAGCCTTGAGGTACACATCTGACTTGTCGCTAGTCTTTAAGGCAAACTTATCGCCCATATCAAGTACAACTATGTCAGGCTTACTGTGCTTTATGATATTCTCTACCCAACCTAAGTCTTTACCTGTGCTATCAAACATGCTGATCTGATCACGTACCTTCTTGTACCTTGCAGCAGCCAATGCATAGTTAGACTTAATTTCGTCTGTATCCATACTAGCAGCAGCACATAGGTAGCGTTCAGCTACACGTACATACTCTTCCTCGTTACACAGTACCATACACTTAGCACCCTGCTCTGCAAAGCCTTTAGGTGAGGCAATAGTAGACGCATGGAAGCTTGTCTTACCTGTGTTGGGTCTAGCACCTACAATGATAAAGTGTCCACTGCTGATGCCTTCTATGCGCCCTGCTAGGCTAGGTATGTTCCACTTCCACTGTGACTGTTTAGTACCAGCCTCTAAGATGGTATCTATATCAATGTCAGCCCACTCAACATTCATGTTAGGCATGAAGTTATCCTCATGCGCCTCTAGCACTTGGCGTAGTGGCTCAAGGGACGTAAGCTTACCGTTAACGTAGTCAAACCCTAAGTTAGCTACTTGCTCCCCTACGTGCTGCCTAAACATGCGAGACAATACATCAGAGGCTACGTCCGTAGACATAGGTACTTCTTTACGTAGCTTTGCAAACAGACCCTCATACAAAACCTTGTTGGCTGTAGTCATGGTGCTGTACTCAGAGAAGAACAAAGCCTCTAGCTCAGAGGTAGATATAGTGCGGTCATACTTATCCATAGCGTTATCTAAGACACGCTTGATCTTTCGTACATCTTTAGTGAACAACTTGTCAGGGCATTTGATACCCTTGTGATCCTCATAGAACTCCTGATCGTGTAGGGTTCTAATTAGAGATAGCTCCATCATCCGTATAGTCCTCTCAATGCTTTCCAAGACAAAGGGAATAGCTTATGCATACTGTCGCATATCTGATTAGCTACTAGCCTAGTCTCTAACTGTGTGTCTTCCTTGCACCTAAGATTACACATATCTGCAAGGGCGTCAAGACTACCTGACCAATACCACTCAGTCATGGTGCTTTGTGGCAACACCATACGTGCTTGTTCTGGACAGATACCACCAGACAATAGGTCTTGGTAAGCAGCTAGGCAATACCCTTGAACCTTTAAAGCACCAACAGGTACGGACTCTACAGCACCAGCACTGCCTTGCTTTTTATCGTCAGCCCTGCCACGCCACACATCAGGCTCATAGAACTCTGGTTCATCATCTACATACCTACGGCTAACCTCATTCCATCGTAAGAACTTATGCTTGACCAGTTGTCTAGCTACAAAGATTGGAGCCTTGACATGGAAGCTGGCAAAGGCATGACCGAATGGTGACATGTGCCTATGATTGGCTAGGTACTTGATCAACCTCTTGTCAGGGTCATTAAGTATAGGTGTCATAGGCTCACCCACTACGCCTGATGTACCAAGTGCCTCACTCTTTTTACCAAAGGATACACGTGCTGCATTGACTACACTCAGGTCACTACCCATGTGGTCTATGTATGTTGCTTTAATCATCAGTCATGCTCCCCATTGTTACGTCTACCATTGTAACCATCAAGACGTTTAGCTACATCACTTAACATCTGTGGATTCCTGTTGGCAGTATCAAATGTACCTACAGTTACAGCTATTGCAGCCAGTAGTAACACATGCGCTATTGCTGTCAATCCAAACACAAGATAGCTACCCAAGAAAATGCTAAACACAATGCACCACATCCATGCAAGTATCTGCAAGATTAAGTGACGGGCATTGTTGTCAGGTATATTCTTTAGTGGACTTCTATCTGAGTCCATGATTAGTGTCCACGTATCGTATATGTGCTGTCTCATTTTCCTGTCCTTTTCTTTACGCTATGGCGTAAAAGTTAAATAGTTACGTTGCAGCGTAACTTGTGAGTAATAAACTACAGACTTATTCCTCATCATTCACCCTACTCTCCCAACATACTTAGCTATGTGATTTACAAATGGCAACAGACTTAGTGCCATCAAAAGATTAACGCCAGTGTGTATCATGGCTATACGTAACGTGTCACCCTTGGGCATACCGTCAGACACTAGCAGTCCTGCCAGCCAGATCGTACCTGTTGTACCTATGTTAGCCCCAAGCACAGCAGCCACAGCAGCAGGTAAGGGTAGTACACCTGATGCAACCAAAGCAATGATTGCTGTAGTACTAAGGCTACTACTCTGCCACGCCAGTGTCATAACGATTGACCCAAAGAACATATAGATTGGGTTGCCTAAGAACCAAGTCAAGTGGTCTATGTTGCCCATAGATTTCATGCCCCCACTAAACATTTTTAGTCCTACATAAAAGACTACAAGTCCAATGGCTGTATATACATAGTTGTTCACGGTGCTGTGCCTTTCCAAATCTTTAGCTGTGCTTCAAGTTGCTCAATGCGTTTCTTTAACTCGCCAATCTCTCTAAGTAATTCCTCTCTAGCTTTCATCTTCTTTATCTCCTTTGTGCTTCTTCTTACGAATGGCAGGACGTTTCTTGTCAGGTATAACTTTAGGTCTGTACTTGGGGTTCATCAAATCCTTAGCCATAGGATTAGGTCTTCTCTTTTTATCCATGTCATAGGAACTCCTTCAACTGCTCAATGTCGGACTCTACACGATACTTTATGTCATCGTCAAGCCTTAATGCAATAGTGGTTGCACCTGTCCACGCCTCTATCTCTTGTCTAAAACGCAAGGTCTTGTGTGCAGCATCAGGGTCTAACGCTACGATAACCTGAGAATAATTACCCAACTGTTCCATATGTGCAACACTCAAAGATGTACCAAGGATAGCCATACCTGTGAAACCAAGCTTGGCTACAGTGATAGCACTGATAACATCCTCAACTACAACTACAGTCTTGCCTGTACCTCCAATGAAGTAGTTAGCCTTGCCAGTGTAGCGCAACCACTTAGGTTCTGCACCAGCTAAAGCCCTACCTACAGCATCAATTAGAACATTGTTTATAAAGATAGGAAACACTGCGCGTTTATCCTTGAGGTCATACATCAAGCCTTGATCCCATAAGTCCCACTTATCTCTAAATGCATCAAGCCCACTACCACTCCGCACAACGTACTCAGGTAATTCCATAATCTCTACCTTTGGTTTAGGTTTATCTTGTTCTACTTCCTGCATCCTAGCTTGTATGTCAGCAGCAGTCATACCTACAGTGTGAACACCACTGATCTTACAGCCTAGCTTGTAGCAGTTATACAGGACAGCACCGCCTGACTTGTTAGCAGTAAATGTATTCTTACCACCACAATCAGGGCAATCACCTCTTACAGTGTCACCCTCCCCTAAGTCTAAATCTTCTATGTACTTGTGCATCATATTAGCCTCAATCTGTCTGGTCTACTGCAACTATATCTTCTTCACAAAACATATCCCTTACCTGCTCTATTGACCAGCCTTTTACATAAAAAGAAACATTAGGGTAAATAGGATCATCAGGTTTCATCCGTAGTTCTACATAGTATCTCATCATATCAAGTCATCCTCTCTGTTAGACAGTGCCTCAGTAGCACCTGCCAATGTATTAACCAAATAAGGCGCAACGCTTTGTGGTGTGCTGTGTCCACTTACCTGCATGATACCCACAACATCAACACCCTTCTCAACCATCTGTGTAATAGCTGTACGCCTTAAGTCCATAGCTGTCAACTCAT
>JGI20151J14362_10000880_pt1 | contig 22094 bp, 23 predicted proteins | sample COG_01_FD_14362 | JGI IMG/M metagenome (IMG submission 14362)
CGAGCGGCCAATCGATTCAGGCAAAAGGTATCACCCCCGATATTATAGTTGAGGATGCCACGATCGAGACCAAAGAAAGCTCTCCTCTCATGCGTAAAGAGGCTGATCTAAAGAATAGATTAGACAACCCTCAGGGTGGTGATGGCAGTGAGGCACAGGAGGTCGAAACCACTGATGCAAGTGCGTCCTCAGAAGAGCCTGCAGACTATCAGTTAGGCCAAGCGTTAAACCTATTGAAGGGTCTACAAATCTTATCGAGTCGTTGATTTCAAAAAAATAAACCCCTATCCTGGTTTAGAAGGCTGGGATAGGGGAAGCACATAAGAATACGTAAAGCGGCGATATGAACGATGATCAACTCTTAAGATACAGTCGCCACATTCTTTTACCCGAAATCGGCGTAGAAGGTCAAGAATCGTTCCAAAAAGGTGATGTGCTGATCATCGGTGCTGGAGGCTTAGGGTCTCCAGCGGCTCTTTTTTTGGCATCTAGTGGTGTGGGTTCAATTACAATTTGCGATGAAGACACAGTCGACCTGACGAATTTACAACGCCAAATCATTCACACAACAGATTCCATTGGATCGCTGAAAGTCGAATCTGCGCAACGTTCGATGGAAGCAATCAATCCGCACGTTCAAATCAAAACCATTAACCGTCGGGCCGAAGGACAGTTGCTTAAAAATTTAGTGTCTGAATCATCGATTATTCTCGATTGTTCTGATAATTTTAAAACACGTCATGCCGTTAACAAGGCATGTTTCGAGTTTAAAAAACCCCTAGTATCCGGTGCAGCTATAAAATTTGACGGGCAACTGGCTGTTTTTGACGCGAAAAATCCGGATAGCCCTTGCTACCAATGCCTATTTCCTGAAGAAAACGAATTCGAGGAGACTCGATGCGCAGTCATGGGCGTTTTTGCTCCATTAGTGGGTATCATAGGTACAGCTCAGGCTGCCGAAGCTCTTAAATTAATGGGCAATATCGGTCGGCCTGCGGTTGGAAAGCTAATGCTCTTTGATGCTCTTGCAATGGACTGGCGTCAATCAAATTAAACAAAGACCCCAAGTGTGCGGTCTGCAGCACCTCCCTCTAATTAAGACTCATCCGCACTCGCAAGTGCTCTAAATATCAGATAAGAACATCCTCATCTGAATTTCGCTGTACATCGTGGGATCCTTGGTATACCGACTCTTGGCGAATTGATGCCAACGACCGATTACATAAGCCATCAGCTGATTTCCTTTCGGCTCAATTTCGAGTGCCGAGTTCATCTCACCTTGATTAATGGCGAATCTCAATGACTGTTTCATTGAAGACTCCAACCTATCGTGCAAACGGTTAATTCGATCCTGTAATCGATCATTTTCATGGACAAGAGCATCGCCAATTAACACTCTCGTCATCCCCGGGTTTTTTTTTGCAAAGCTTAGCAACACATTAACTATCGCAGAGATCTGCTTTAAACCACTCTTTTCAGATTCAGATATTTTATTGATCAAACTAAAAATTGTTTGCTCAATAAACTCAATTAACCCTTCATACATCTGGGCTTTACTTGCGAAGTGTCTATATAAAGCAGCCTCAGAAACCTCCAGTCTCGATGCCAACAACGCTGTAGTTACCTTTTTACAATTAGGATCTTCCAGCATTTGGCTAATTGCTGGAGTATTTGCAATTTTCTATCGGCGACTCTAGGCATTGTTAGAAACTATAGTTTGTTAACTAAATTTTTAATGAATTTTAACAAGCAATATACCAACAATACTGAGCCAATGCGATTCTGCCAAATTAAAGCATCTCGGAATAACCCAACACCTAGTAGAGATGGCTAGCTCTAGCGTCTATCCAACTCATTCGTTTTGAGTTGCGCGCCACCCAAACCGTCTTCATCCCCAATCTTTTTGCCGTCACAAGATTAACTAACGAATCTTCAACCATCACACATTGCGAGGCGTTCAGATTATGGTTTTTCAGTAACTTACGAAAACCAATCGCAGAAGGCTTGGGATTCATATTAGTCGACTCTATAGAAAAAGCGTCCGTCATATAACGACCAATGCCTAAGAGCTTTAACATTTCCTTCAGGTAGGCCGCAGGAGAATTAGAAAATATAAATTTTTTACCCGAGATATTCCTCAACAATTGCATAAGTCTCGAAGACCGATAAATAAATCCACTTAAATCTCCAATATCATGTGTCTTCTCCAAAAAATGCTCGGCATCTATATCGTGATGCCGCACAAGACCTGTCATTGTGGCGCCATACTGATCCCAGTAAAGTTTACGAAGACGGTTAGCCTCATCTCGATCAACACATAAGTGTTGTTCAATGTACTGAGTCATCTTTTCGTTAATCAGTGGAAAAATTTCTCTGCCCTGACGCAAACAGAGTATTATCAAAATCAAAAATCCACGCCACTGGTCTTACTTTTGATTTTTGAATCGCAAAGCAAGCGTCAGCTAAAAACCTCACTTTAACGGCTTCTAATTAATGTGCCGACACCTTGGTCAGTTAACACTTCCAATAACACCGCGTTTTCCACTCTACCATCAATAATATGGACGCTATTGACACCGCTCCGCGCCGCATCCAGCGCGGAGGTGATTTTAGGCAGCATACCGCCAAACACTGTTCCATCCTCGATAAGACGGTCGATATCACCCGGAGTAACTCCAGTTAATAATTGTTCATTTTTATCGAGAATACCTGCCGTATTTGTCATCAAAATCAATTTCTCTGCACCCAGTACCGTGGCGAGTTTACCCGCCACGAGATCAGCATTGATGTTGTACGCTTCGCTGTCCTCGCCATAACCAATTGGTGCTACCACGGGAATAAAACCCTGCGTTTCAAGGGTGGAAATAACACTGGGGTCAACTGATTCAACGTCTCCGACCTGGCCTAAATCGAATCGCTCCCCGTCCGACTCCATATGCAACTTTTTCGCTCTCAACAACCCTCCGTCGCGCCCGGTTAGACCCACGGCTGATCCGCCTGCTTTGTTAATCAGACTGACGATGTCCTTATTTACATGCGCACCGAGTACCATCTCGACTACATCCATCGTATCTTTATCAGTAACCCTCATGCCCTGCACAAACGTTCCATCTTTCCCTAGCCGGCTTAACATGTCATTTATTTGTGGGCCACCACCGTGAACAATAACCGGATGCATACCAACGAGTTTTAACAACACCACGTCGCGAGCGAAAGATTGTTTCAAACCGTCATCGATCATCGCATTACCACCGTATTTAATGACGATGGTTTTGCCATGAAAACGTTTAATATATGGCAGGGCTTCTGCCAGAATTTGCGCCTTCTTGTGTGCTTCTTCGTTGTTTAGCGACATTGATTGAGCCCTATTCACATGACTTACAAATTTAAACCCAATTTTAACCGACTTGGTCCTTTAAACGTTAGTGCTAAATATTACGCCACTAACCGTTTAAAATAACGCGTTTTTACTACACGTAACAGCCGTCAATGAAAAGTAGAATTTTTTTAGTGTTAACTTGCTTGCTTGCACCTGCTATAGCCTTTCCAAAGGGCTGGACTCCATAGAGTCCATGGCCTCAATCTACGTTCTAGGTGACCTATCGAGCGGACTAGTCATCGCAGAAAAAAACGCATCAAAAAAATCAAGTCGGCGTCTTTACCGAAACTAATGGCGCTTTACCTTATTTTCGATGCACTAGAGGACGGCACGCTTAACATTCGAGATAAAGTAAAAATTTCAAAGACAGCTGCTATGGCCAAAGGGGTCCGTATGTTTCTTAATGAGGGGGACATCGTAAAGATCGAAGATCTACTCAAAGGCTTAGTGATTTATGGAGCCAATGATGCCGCCCTAGCACTCATTGAAGAAATATGGGGGACGGAGGCGCAATGTATTGCTGCTATGAGTCAAAAAGCAAAAGTATTAGGACTATCAAAATCGTCATTTACCGATGACATCTTCGAACCAACCAATCCACAGTCCACATCAGCATCAGATCTATATCAGCTTGCCGTTGCAATCATCTTGGACCATCCATCTTATTATCAACTCTTCAAATTAAACGAATACGAATGGCAAGGTATCACTCAATATAATGCGAACAGCTTACTAGGTAGAGACGCGCACAACGACGGACTCGTAGTAAGCTCAATACCCTCATTGGGGACTATTGGGATCATCTCGAGCGTAAGAAATGAGAGACGAATACTTTTGGTAATAGGTGATGAAAGTACCGACGCGACATTCGACTCAAAAGCACAAAACCTCATTAATCAGGCGTTTAAAAAGTTCACGACCATCCATTTGTTGCAGCCTTGGGTGCCGATTGCTCAACTCGCCGTTGCCCATGGCTTCAGTGAGTCCCTTGAAATCGGGTCGCAAGAGAAGGTATCCGTCACCATTCCGAGAAAAAGTGAGCGAGAGCTTGAAGTTACGATCGAGAGCATAGAACCACTGATAGCTCCAATTAAATCTGGAGATGTTGTTGGCAAACTTTCAGTCAAACTAGAAAAAGACACGATTCTAACTTCAGATTTAGTCGCCCTAAAGGGAGTCGGGCGGGCAGGCATAATGGTTCGAGGGTGGAAAAGGTTAAAATCATGGACATTACAAATTCTTGAATTCGAGGAAAATAATTAGTCTTGTCTACCCAAATTTTTGAAAATCTGTAATGAACACAGAAAATAATAAAAAAACTGAAGGCATTGAGTACCCGATGTTGTTTCCGATTAAAGTGATCGGCGCGTCAACATCCAGTTATGAAAAAAACGTTCTTGAAATACTCAGGAAACATGCGCCCGATGTAGATNACCATAAAGTGGTTTCAAGCGAGAGTAAAACAAAAAAATATACAAGCCTAACCTGTACCTTTTCNGCTCAATCTCGTGAGCATTTAGAGGAAATTTACAGNGCATTGAAGGCCAGCCCNNTGGTATCAATCGTGATATAGCAATGCGTAAAATTAACGTCAGACCGAAAGAATCAANTTGTGATTATTAAATCACTTGGCTTATTGCCTTATGACGAATCGCTCGAAAAAATGAGGAAATTCACTCGTGAACGCTCTAAATCGACCGAAGATGAATTATGGTTGGTGGAGCATCCGCCAACATACACCCTAGGATTAAAAACAAAACCAGAACATATTCTCAATCACGACCATAAAATTCCGCTCATTCAATCTGACCGAGGCGGCCAAATTACTTACCATGGCCCTGGTCAAATCGTTGCATACACGCTGTTTGACCTAAGGAGACTAAACTTAACCGTTAGGAAAGCCGTGAGATTATTAGAGCAAACTACGATTAACTTGTTATCATCTTTAGGTATTGCAGCCTGTGGAAACGACGCTCGACCAGGGGTTTATGTTAACAGTAAAAAAATAGCTTCATTAGGGCTTAAAATTAGAAACGGATACTCGTATCATGGAGTAGCTCTGAACGTTGACATGGATCTGAAGCCCTTTGATAACATCAATCCCTGCGGATATCCCGATTTAAATGTGACGCAACTCAAAGAATTGGATGTTAACCTCTCCATTGATGAGGTACGTCAGTTGTGGGCCAATCAATTTATATTGTCCTTTAGTAACTAGTTTTATGAAGAAAACATTATGAATACCAAACTTATCAGGGAGACTGGGGTTGAGAAAACCGCAAAGAACCCCATCAAAATAAAACCCGTCGAACCAATCAAAAAACCTGATTGGATTCGTATCAAACTCCATACGAGTGCGAAATTTCAAGATGTAAAAGCAAAACTTCGTAAAAGCTCACTGCACACTGTTTGCGAAGAAGCTACTTGCCCGAACATTGGCGAATGTTTTTCAAAAGGTACAGCGACATTCATGATTCTTGGCGATCTATGCACGCGGAGATGTCCATTCTGTGATGTAGCGCACGGTCGACCCAACGGGGTTGATGAAGCTGAGCCTGAAAGACTAGCGAGCACAATAAAGGACATGAATCTTAAGTATGTTGTCATTACGAGTGTTGATCGAGATGATCTTAGAGACGGTGGCGCTGCTCACTTCGCCGACTGCATCAAAGCGATACGTTCAGCTTCACCTAATATTAAAGTTGAAGTTCTTACCCCCGATTTTAGAGGCAGACTTGACACGGCTATTACCTTATTAAGCTCGCAACTACCGGATGTTATGAACCACAACCTCGAGACAGTCCCTCGTTTATATAAAAAAGCCAGACCCGGAGCAGACTATCAACATTCTTTAGACTTACTTCATAACTTTAAAAAAATAAATCCTCGGGTGATTACCAAATCTGGCGTCATGGTGGGGTTAGGTGAATCTGATTCAGAAATTGAGGAGGTCATGCGCGACTTGAAGAGACATGAGGTAGACATGGTTACGATTGGACAATATTTACAACCTACAAAAGGTCACCTACCTGTCCATCGCTACGTGCATCCTGATCAATTTCGACGATTCGAGGAAATAGGGCTCGCTATTGGATTTAAACATGTCGCATCAGGACCATTAGTTCGATCGTCTTATCACGCAGATGAACAGGCTGGAGCAAGTCTTACTGAAAATTCCTGAGTATGGCTTGCGAAACCTGCTCTGAACCTAATTGAGTTAAACAATCACTTTCGCTGTTCACGTGTCGGTCACAACCCTCTTGAAGACAAGGAACACAGGATCCAGAGCCTTGAATTAAAGTTACGTTACCGGAAGACTGAGACCCCAGCTGCGCCCAGGGCGCGTCGTCACTTGTATGTCCTGCAGGCCACGGTCCCCACACCAAAGGGCTTGAGGGACCAAAAATAGCTACGGTAGGGTTGCCGGTTGCTGCAGCCATATGGGTTACAGCAGTATCTGTACCGACGTAACAACCTGCCGGATAAATCAACCGAACTAATTCATCAATTTTGAGGCGATTTAACAGGTTCAGAACCCTTGTATCATTAGCGTGTAACTGTTTCAAAACGTCAGATTCTGTTTCATTTAAAAGACCCGACAGTATGACCCCAATGTCATGGTCAAGACATTTCTGAATTAATTCTCTCCACCGCGTAATTGGCCATTCTTTATAACGGAACTTTGGAGTTAAATGCATCACCACATAGCGATCTTTAAATCGCCAACTATTAAATTCAGACACATAGCTACTGCCTTCGCTTAACCGCTCAGGTATCTGTGGTGCGATTTTGTGTTTACCCAATAAATTCGCAACAATGTCGTGGTACATTACTAGTGTATGACGGCCAAATCCATCAAACTCCACTAAATCATGGAGCACCCACCTCTTCCACGCCGATTGCTTGCGGCTGATGATAGTCCCATAACGTTTTTTACCCATTAACCAAGCATATAACGTAGGTCTATCTCCTGGCAGGAGCGATATAGCAACATCATAACGTTGAAAGTGTTGATATATAAATCTGAAGTGCTCTCTTGCGCCAATCCGCTCGCCGATAGAAATTACATGATCCAATTCTGGATTAGATAACAATCCAGACTCAGTACCTTGAAACACCAACGCATCCAGTTGAGCATTAGGGTAACGGACTCTTAGTGCGTGAATTACCGACGTCGATAAAAAAACATCGCCCACCCTTCGGGTACAGATAACTAAGATTTTCAATCAAATTTCTCCAAAAAGAGCGCCTTAAATCTCTAAAGCCCTATTTGCTCGAGGCCAATGTTCGCCTTAATACGGTCCGAGCTCATTATGGCCCTTAGCCTCTCCTGATTTCTCTCCAAACTGCCTCTATCATTTTCTGTATGCCATAGGTGCAGCGTTGGAGTGGCTTGTCTTGCATTTTTATGTTTTACTCCATTTTTTAAAAGACGCACGACCAAATCTGAATCTTCAAGTCCCCAACCTTCATACTGTTCTTCAAAACCATTAACCTTAAATAAATCAGACCTCCAAGCTGAAAAATTACAAGTCTTAACTCCCTCCCAACGAGAAGGCGATGACTTCCTAAATGGTGTAAGCCATGTAGATGAAATTAAAGGCATCAGGCGGTTAATGTCTCGAACAAAATAATACTTAAGTATGGTCCAACTGTGCCACTGGCCAATCCCAACATCATGTGTCAATATTTTCTGCGTAAGTGTCCGACTTAGAAGTACTCGGTTACCGGCTAAAAAGTAGCCGTGTTCAGCTAATTTTTTATGATTTGAAACAAAGCTTGTTCGCGGGATACAGTCACCATCTGTAAATATTAAGTATTCACCTCTTGAGGCCCTTATAGCCTTATTACGAATTGCCGCAGCCCTGAATCCAAGGTCCTCATGCCATACATGTGATATTTCAAAGGGCGCGTCTAATTTAAGTTGAGAAATAACATCCCGAGTATGGCGGTCTGACCCGTCATCAGCGATGACAAGATCAAAATCAAGATCTTTTTGCAAAAAGAAACCTTGTACGACAGACGCTAGAGCATCAGGCCGATTATAAGTAGTAACAATAACGGTCGTTTTCAACGCTTTTGCTTGTTCAAGTAATAGAGTTTGACATATTTATAATAAGCCCCCTCCGCATTAGAGACGGCAAGTAAAAAACCCTCAGGCCCATCTAGAAAACCAGCTTTTAATATGTAAGTCTTAAAAAAAGCACCTAGCCCATGGATAACTGCCCCGAGTAAACCTACCTGTCGCCCTCGATTCGCAAGCTGCTGAGCGCCCAATGTCGAATACCGATTCATTTTTTCAAGCACATCATCCGGAGAGTGGAATGAATCGTGGAATAAGTATCCCGCTAATCGCTTAGATTGGCTTTCATAAATAAGTCGCTCGTGCACGAGACTGTCACTAAATCGCGCTGTTCCATTGCGAAACAACCTTGGTACGAAGTCTGGGAACCAGCCCGAGTGACGCATTTGCTTTCCGCAGTATTTTGAGATCCTGGATAATTCGAAAACATCCTCTGCGGGCGATGTACTAGTTATGTGCAGTATTGAAGACGCGAGCTCAGCACTTACAAATTCATCCGAATCAATCGATAGAACCCAGTCTGACTTCGCGAGCCCAATCGCCAAATTTTTTTGTGGGCCAAAACCACCCCATTCAGCGGAATGAAATTTTACTCCTTTTCTGCTCGCTATCTGTGAAGTCTGATCGTTACTACCACTATCTACTATAATAATTTCTGAAGCCCATTTCAAAGCATCGAGGCAAGCCTCAAGCGTCCGATCAGCGTTTTTTGTAATGATAACGGCAGAAATGGTTTCAGGCGCAATTACCCGATTTTTACTCACTCCAACCATTTGTTGGTCTTCATTCATCGCCACACGAACTCACCACTTTGTCTTAAGCCATGGACGGTCATATTGAAATTCTGTGTTTCAGTCTTCCTCCACAAAGACTCACTTTTCTTACGTCTAAAACGTCTTACCTTCCTCTTAAACCAGTTCATACCAAGCATCTTGTAGTTCTTTCGGTCTCCCAACGCCTGAGACATGGCTAGACCCTTCTCTTTCTTCATTTGATCTTGCGTTACAGAGCCAAAATGATGGAACCAAACCGCCCCAGTGATCGCGGTCTGTATTCCCGCTTTTTCCAACTCATTAAAAAAAATCGTGTCCTCATAGCCCAATAATCTAGGTTTAGGCGTGAAATAACCTATATCTTCCCAGACACTCTTGTGAACGGCCAAGCAGACTGCATGCTTTGCCCCTAAACGCGACACGCCTGACATCCGTCGCTCGGCCTCTTCGGCAAATTCTTGAAAGTCATAATCCAGAGGTCCCTCAATCATCGCCGGACTGATGACTCTGACATCAAGTTCACGCGCGGATTCAATCAATCGCTCTGCCCAATCCTGGGTTACTAAAACATCATTATTCATGATGATGGTCCACTCCGCCTGCTGAGCCAAAGCCCCTTGATTCCAAGCGATACCGCATCCCAGATTAGTTTTATTGAATATGACTTCCCCAAACGGCTGGGTTTTTAAATAGTTTTGAGTCCCATCATGACTACCGTTATCCACGACAACCACTCGACTCATAAGGGTTCCCGAGGCCATTAAACTGTTAACGCACTTTTTTGTATACTCAACAGAGTTGTAGCACGCAAAAGTAATTGAATAATCATGCATATTTTTGCACCAACCTTTTGTAAAAGTATCTTATAGAGTAAAGTTCGTCTAAAGAACACATTTGGTTAATAGTCTAAGTCCTAAAGCGTGCCTAAACGTAAAATTTACGATTGTTTTTGTTTTTTCAACGAAGAAATGTTGTTGCAACTGCGCATGGACACGCTTTGGGATTATGTTGATTACTTTGTTATCTCTGAGGCTACTTATACTCATAAAGGACTCTCAAGAAAAACCGTCTTCGACATTAGTAAATTTGAAAAGTATAAATCGAAAATTCGTTATCAAAGACTGGAAATCCGCCCACCTGGAGAAAATGAATTTTGGAAAAATGAAAACTTTATCCGGAATAATATCACTACCGGGCTATTCGACTCGAACCCAGAGGACCTCATACTAATATCTGACCTTGATGAAATACCAAAGCCAAGCACAATAGGCTTATACGACCCTCGTTTCCTGCGTGGTGATTTTCTCCAAAACTACTATAGCTATTACCTTAACAACCTTTGGGTAAAAGACGCGAACACCAGAAATGCGTCAGGAGTGAATTGGAAGGGTTCGAAAATAACAACCATCGATCATTTCAATACATTTTTTCGTGCCAACGCATCAAGCGTCAGAAGCTACAAATCTAATGGGCCATTAAGATCCTTAAAACGATCTTGGTTCAACATGTGGCGAGTTCAAGATATCCCGGATGGAGGATGGCACTTTACGTGGGTCCTAACACTGGAAGACATTATTAAAAAAATGGACAGTACCGCTCATACTTTTGATGACCCACGATTCAAAGACAAAACATTTTTAGAAGAAATAATAAAATCCAACAAGGACTTTCAAGACCCTAAGAAATCCTATGTAGCCTTGGACATTGATGACTCATTCCCTGAGCCTTTAAGACGCGATCCAGAAAAGTACAAAAAATTTCTAATCGATCCGCCTAGTAACCGAATGAAACTGAGCAAACACTAAAGCAAATCGTCAATATTGGTTTAGCGAGCGCCATAAAATACCTTTTAGCGAATTCCAAGTTGGAAAGTTAGAATGTTGGTACGCCCACTTGCGCGAGGTTGCCCTTAAACGGTTTTCAACTCTCATCCAAGAGTCCACCCTCTTCTCAAATAATTCGCCTCCGTATTTAGGATATCGATCAGATTCGGGATGCGAGTATGAATAAATATGGTCCTTAAATTCCGCCGATCTAATTACGTACATTTGATCCGAAAATCCATAACCGTAAGCAAAGCTTTCCTCCAAAAATATTGCATCTTTATCAACCTCGCTGAATTTAGAGTCCCAAGCGAGGTTGACAACAGAGACATCCTCCCTTTCTTGTAGCAGCTCGACTGCGGTATTAAGCCAATCAGCAGGCATACTATCTTGCGCAATTGTGTCACCAGAAAAGTGGGCTAAATAATCGGTCTCGCATAAATAGATAGATACCAATTCAGCAATTGAATAGTAATAACCTTTCCCCAGGTCCTCTTTACTAATTTTAAAAAAATTTAACGCGGCCGATGCATAATCATCAACGAATACATAATCATCTAGAATGCCATCGTGAATCAACTGGTCCGCGTAACGTGCAACCTCAGTCGGACGATCAACGTTATTAATTAAAAGCAACCGCTTTGTGGCTGAGCGACCTAGACCGAGCATCACTTTTTTGATAGACCCTTGTTTTAGTATGAATCTCCAATCTTTCTCCCATACTTTGGTCTCAACTGTAAGCGCCATACTCAGATCCTCATTAAAAGCTACATCTACTTAGGTTACATTTTATTCTAAGCAATTGATCGCCCTAGGAGTAAAATGGATAAAATTGTTATCGAAATCATCCAAACAATTAACCGTGACCGCACCAAAGCGAATACTCATCGTAAAAACTTCATCTCTGGGTGACGTCATCCACAATTTTCCTATGGTTTCGGATATCGCAGCCAAATTCCCCGATTCAAAAATCGATTGGCTTGTTGAAGAGGACTATGTCCCACTGGTCAAATTACACCTTGGGGTTGAACGTATCATCCCTATCGCTTTACGTCGGTGGAGAAAATCAATATTTTCTTCTTTAACCTGGAAAGAATTAAAAAACTGTATTGTTGAAATAAGGAAGTATCGATACGACTTAATCATCGACTCACAAGGCCTTATAAAAAGCGCAATATTTGCACGATTAGCAAAAGGGGTCCGTTGTGGATTCGGACCTCGATACTCAAGGGAAAAATTAGCAGGAATGAGCTATGACATCGGGATCGGCGTTCACCAGGAACAACACATGCTCGAGCGGTGCCGCAAATTAGCGTCTCTGGCTTTAAATTACCAGATAACCGACAAACCAGACTATGGGCTAATCACAAAGAAAACCGCGGTCTTAGAAAAAAAGAATGTGATTATTTTCTGCTCCTCAGCACAATCTAAAAAACTATGGCCCACAGGCGATTGGATACGTCTCTGTAAATTTCTGAGTTCGAATGGATTTACCTGTCAATTCACTTGGGGTAACCCTGACGAATATGCGATTTGCAAACATATTATATCCGCGTCCTCAGGCGAACTATTACCCAATATGCCCATTAATGACATAGCTGCGCAAATTAATCGCTCTTGCCTAGTGGTCGGGCTCGACACCGGGCTTTTACATCTGGCAACAGCCCTTGAAGTTCCTACAATTGCTATCTTTGGCGCTTCTGACCCAATAAAAACTGGGCCCCAGGGTAACGGAATCATCAAGATCTGTGGTTCGAAAAACTACTTTCCGAGTTCGGAGGAAGTTGAATCAGCCATCGCCGCCGTTAGCAAGGTGATCAATTAATGTACCTGCTCTACCAAATTTTGAGTTGGGCTATGTTACCGATAATAGTAGGGAGATTATTTGTTCGAAGTCTCAAAGAACCTAATTACCGCAAACATCTATTGGAACGTTTTGGCCTATCGAATCAACAAGCAACAGCGCCAGTAATTTGGTTGCACGCGGTTTCAGTGGGAGAAATGCTTGCATGCCAACAACTGATTGAGCATATTCAACTCCGCTTTAAGGAATACGATGTGCTTGTCACTTGTACCACCCCAGGAGGACGGGAAACAGCGAAGACCTTCACTTCAACCAAGATGCGCATTTCTTACGTACCCTTTGACATCAAACCCTTTATTACCAACTTTCTCAATCGTAATAAACCGGTGTGCCTTTTGGTTATGGAGACGGAAATTTGGCCATGCTTTTTAGACAATGTTCAAAGCAAGCAATTCCCATTTTTATGTTGAATGCGCGGTTATCCGAAAAATCGATGCGTGGATATCGGAAAGTAAGGAAACTAACGTCCGCTACTATGAGGAACGTGAGCGGCGTTCTATCTCAAACAGAAGAAGATGCTGCACGACTAAAACAAATTGGCGGACCAGAAGCGCTCGTTACTGGCAATCTCAAATTCGATCGTAAAGCTAGGCCAGACCAACTTGAGCTTGGACGTCATTTCAAACAATTATTTGGAGAAAATCGATGCATCATAGTTGCAGCTAGCACCCACGAAGGCGAGGAAAACTCAATAATCGATAGCTTTATATCTCGATGCCCCCAAGAATATTTGTTGATTGTTGTCCCTAGACATGCCCGGCGATTCTCAAGCGTTATGGCACTCATTCAAAATAAAAAATTGTCGGTCATGAGACGTAGCAGTAATAAACCCGTACCCGAAACTTGTCGCGTAGTATTAGGAGACTCGATGGGCGAAATGTATAGCTATTATGCTTGCTCGGACCTAGTAATCATGGGTGGTAGTTTCAATCCTTCAGGGGGACAGAACCCCCTCGAGGCGTTATCTATTGGAAAACATGTTGTTACCGGCCCTTACAACTTCAACTTCAATCAAATCGTAGAAAAAGGTGTGTCAGCCAAGGTCATTCACTTAGTAGACAACAGTGACGCCGCCATGCTGCTGGTCAACACATTGTTACCGAGTTTAAAAATGTCGAATTTACAACGAGACGCAGCTGTTCAATTCGTCAAAGAAAACGTTGGTGCGCTCCAAAAGACAATCGACTACTTAGAACGAGTAAGAAAGACATGGCGACAATATTGAGAACGTATATTTCAGGTTGTAATCAACAAATCAACTTTTAAGTCATGCGCTTCACAGGGCACTTCTGGGACTACTTGAATGGGGAAGGCAGGAGCTGCCGCAACTGACGATTCAGGCAATTTGGATATCAATGAGTCGTAATATCCTCCACCATAACCCAGCCTAAACCCTTGCTCAGAAAAGGCAATGCCCGGCACGATCACAAACTCTATTTGAGAATGATCTATTAATTCACTTTTTTCAGGATCAGGCTCCGGGATGTCCCAACGTCCGCTTATGAGGTCCTCAGACTTGCCGTTAAAAGTGCGGAAAGAAAGTGCGCGACTCACAGGCTCGATTTTCGGCAATACTACGGTCTTGCCCAGCCGCAAAGCCTCATTAAGGACAGTATCTGTCTGGAATTCACTTCCAAACGAGATGTAGGCGGCTATGACCGTCGACTGTTGAAAAGAGTCTAAACTCAAAAGAGACGCGGAAATAATTCGAGACGTCTCGCTACGATACCTCGCCGTTAGATGGTCGCGTTTTTCTAGAATCGCTTTTCTCAGGTTAGTTTTTTGTTTTTTTATGTCCATGACAACTCATAAAGTTAAGTTGTAGACTACAGTGATCTTTAATGATCCATGTCGTTAAAAGTTGTGAAGTCTACGTGACTGATCCTGCGCTTACCTTCGAACCAACATATAAATTATTAAGTCCACCAGAATTAGTTAGTCTGCACTATACTATCCCTATTAACACACGTTATTTTCCGTATTGTCCGTTCCGATTTAAGGAGTTTCAAATGAACGCGAACCCTAAGTTTCTAAATTCTGAGGCTGAAATCGATCAAGCCTCGACCTCCTCTTTTCCTAATTCTAGGAAGGTTTACGCAGCTGGATCGACAGATGACATCAGGGTGCCAATGCGAGAAGTCAGACAATCTTCGACGGCAGGTGTCGAGGGTAACGAGGAAAACCCCCCCATTTTTATTTATGACACATCAGGCCCTTATACCGATCCTGAGGTTAGAATTAATATCCAAGAAGGCCTTCCGGCCCTGCGTAAAGTGTGGATCGAAAAAAGAGAAGACACGGAAATACTTGGTGGCCCCACCTCAGAATACGGTACTTTGAGATTAAATGACCCAGAATTAAAAGCACTACGATTCAAGCTGCACAGAAAACCACGCAGAGCTCAAGCAGGCAAGAACGTTACACAAATGCACTATGCTCGAAGCGGCATCATCACACCAGAAATGGAATTTGTAGCCATAAGAGAGAATCTACAACGAGAAAAATATTTAGCCCGACTCTCAGAGTCTCAACGCAAGCTCATTGCAAAGCAGCATCCCGGCGAATCTTTTGGGGCGAATATTCAATCGAGTATCACTCCCGATTTTGTTCGGTCAGAGGTAGCGCTTGGAAGAGCGATCATCCCGGCCAATATTAACCACCCTGAGACAGAACCGATGATCATTGGACGAAATTTTCTAGTGAAAATTAACGCCAATATTGGTAATTCTGCGGTTTCCTCTGGAATTCAGGAAGAGGTGGAGAAAATGACTTGGTCAACCCGATGGGGTGGCGATACAGTTATGGATCTTTCAACGGGCAAGCATATTCACGAGACACGAGAATGGATCGTCCGGAATTCACCTGTACCCATTGGTACAGTGCCAATATACCAAGCCCTCGAAAAAGTTGACGGTAAAGCAGAAGAGCTCTCCTGGGAAATTTTCAAAGACACTCTCATAGAACAAGCAGAACAAGGCGTTGATTATTTCACCATTCATGCAGGAGTGCGTCTCCCATATATACCGATGACCGCAGACAGGATGACGGGCATCGTGTCACGCGGCGGTTCGATTATGGCTAAATGGTGCTTGGCGCATCACCAAGAGAGCTTCTTATATGAGCATTTTGAAGATATTTGCGAGATTATGAAGGCTTACGACGTCTCATTTAGTCTTGGAGACGGATTACGCCCTGGATCCATTTATGATGCAAATGATGAAGCTCAGTTTGCTGAACTAAAAACATTAGGCGAACTCACTAAGATCGCTTGGAAACATGACTGCCAAGTTATGATCGAAGGCCCGGGGCATGTGCCCATGCATATGATTAAAGAGAATATGGATCTTCAACTTGAACATTGTGGCGAAGCTCCTTTTTACACACTTGGGCCACTAACAACTGATATTGCGCCCGGACATGACCACATCACATCCGCGATAGGTGCAGCACAGATAGGCTGGTATGGAACGGCCATGCTCTGTTATGTGACTCCAAAAGAGCATCTTGGATTGCCAGATAGGGATGATGTAAAAGAAGGCATTATGGCTTATAAACTTGCGGCTCACGCGGCAGACCTTGCGAAAGGTCACCCCGGAGCCCAGATGAGAGACAATGCACTTTCAAAAGCGCGATTCGAGTTTCGATGGGAAGATCAATTCAATTTGGGGCTTGACCCTGAAAAAGCGAAGGATTTTCACGATCAAACACTACCGCAGGAAGGGGCTAAACTCGCTCACTTCTGTTCCATGTGTGGCCCACATTTCTGCTCTATGAAAATCTCACAAGATGTCAGAGATTATGCAAATGAACAGCATCTGAGGGCATGAAACAAAAGTCTAAAGAATTCATTGAATCAGGGAGTGAGCTCTACAAAAAGGCGTAGTCTTTGATAAGGAGCGGCATTTACCAGGGCGGGCGGGATACTTAGCCATCGTATCACCCGTATTAGTAATCTTTGGATATCGAAATCCATATGGACAACACGATCACCGTTATTTTGATTGGAATCCTAGAAGGACTCACCGAGTTCTTACCGATCTCCAGTACCGGTCATTTAATCATTGCCTCAAGCCTCCTTTCGCTAAATGGAGCTGAGGTTAAAGCATTCCTTGTGGTTATTCAGCTAGGCGCCATCTTAGCTGTTTGTTGGTATCAAAGGCTTACGATCTATAACACGCTTACGGAGTTGCCGAATAAAAGGTGGGATAGCTTCGCAGTTAAAATCGCAGCCGCATTCATTCCAACAGCTTGCATTGGATTGCTCTTTCACGATGTTGTTAAAACCTATTTGTTCTCCCCTATTTCGGTGTCTTGTGCGCTGATTCTGGGAGGAGTAGTCATCATTTTCGTAGAGAATAAAAACAAATTACCTAGAGAAATACCGCCAGAAGATATAACTGTTCCCCAAGCAATTAAAATCGGTTTNTTTCAATCCTTNGCCATTTTCCCGGGCGTATCACGTTCTGGAGCGACGATCATAGGCGGCCTCTCAATTGGCTTACCCAGNAAAACCGCAACGCTATTTTCTTTTNTANTGGCCATTCCGACAATGTTCGCCGCTACAGTATTCGATCTAGCTCAAACCCCCGAATTATTAACCAGCTCCGCTCTACCCGCCCTTACGCTTGGATTTTGTGTCGCGTTCATTACCGCTCTACTTACAGTGAAAGTTCTCATTAACTTTGTCTCGAAGCATAGCTTCAAACCATTCGGGTACTACAGGATTCTATTTGGCTTGATAATTCTAATGACGTGGGAATCCGGCTTAATTGAATGGCAATCTATATAGACTCAATCGCATCCAGCACGTAAATCTCAACTTTGAACCCAAGGTAGTCCAGAGAATTTCCATCCAGCGGTGTTTCCTCGATGCCCAGAAGTGTCCTTATCGCCCTCGAAGCCATCAATAACATTAATAGCCTTCGAGAAACCAGCGTTACTAGCCAGCGAAGCTGCTGCATGCGAGCGCGCACCGCTTCTACATAGAAATAATACATATGCATCAGCCGGGACGGCTTGTTGCAGTTGATCTAAAAACCCGCGATTAAGCTCGCCCGTAGGGAAGGACTGCCACTCGATTTGAATGGAACCGGGGACTGAACCAACATAGATCCACTCGGCACGCGTACGAACATCGACAATAAACGCTGAGCTCGCATTTGTTTGAATAAATTGCGTCTCAATAGAGGTTGATGCACCAAAATAGGGCAAACTAGCCTCAATCGCACGGGTTTTTATGCGCTCAATTACGGAATTTAACTCCATTTTTGTATATTCCTTGAATTCTGATGCCATTTATGCACTTTAATGATGCAAATTTTATTTAAATGCACCAAAATAATGCTAAATTGGTTATTAATTTAATCGTTAGACCTCATAATGCCTTAGTAATCCTTATTAGTATACGTTGGCATGATTTGTGCGTGTAGAGAGTTGAGCCAAGAGGCATAAATTGCACTCAATATTTTAATCAATTTAAGGTTTAGGAGAATAATAATGGCATCACCCTCTGATGTACTCAAGATGATCGCTGACAATGATGTCAAGTTTGTCGATCTTCGTTTCACGGATACTCGCGGCAAAGAACAACACGTTTCAGTACCCACACGAGAATTCGATACAAGTAAATTTGAAGATGGACACGCCTTCGATGGCTCATCAATTTCAGGCTGGAAAGGGATTCAAGCATCCGATATGCTTCTGGTACCAGACCCAGACTCAGCTCGAATAGACCCATTCACAGAAGAACCAGTTCTAAATATTAGTTGCGACGTGATAGAGCCCTCCGACGGTAAGGGATACGACCGAGATCCGAGATCAATTGCCAAACGAGCTGAGGCCTACTTGAAATCCACTGGTATCGGAGATACCGCTTACTTTGGTCCAGAACCAGAATTTTTCGTTTTTGACAGCATTACCTGGGATGTAAGCGCTGGCGGTAGTTTTGTGAAAATAAATTCGGAGGAAGCTCCATGGTCCTCAGGAATTGAAATGGAAGGCGGTAATCTCGGACATCGCCCGAGAACTAAAGGCGGTTATTTTCCTGTCCCACCGGTAGATTCATTACAAGACTTACGAAATGCCATCTGTATGGCACTGGAAGCCCAAGGCGTGGAAGTTGAAGTACACCATCACGAAGTGGCCGCAGCAGGTCAGGGAGAAATCGGTACCAAATTTAATACGCTTGTCAAAAGGGCTGACTGGACACAAATATTAAAATACACGATTTGGAACACTGCTCACTCATATGGGAAGACTGCAACATTTATGCCAAAACCCGTAGTGGGAGATAACGGTACAGGAATGCACGTACATCAATCAGTGTGGAAAGACGGAAAAAATCTGTTCGCTGGTGACGAATATGCTGGCCTTTCAGAGACCGCTTTATATTACATCGGCGGAATTATTAAGCACGCTCAGGCTTTGAACGCGATCACAAATCCGAGCACGAATTCTTATAAACGGTTGGTGCCTGGATTTGAAGCACCAGTAAACCTAGCTTACTCGGCGCGGAATCGCTCAGCATCCATCCGAATTCCACATGTCGCTAGCGATAAAGCGAGAAGAATTGAAACTCGCTTCCCTGACGCCATGGCCAACCCTTACTTAGCGTTTACCGCGCTACTAATGGCGGGGCTAGACGGGATCGAAAATAAAATTCACCCGGGTGGCCCAGTCGATCAGGATCTCTACACGATGAGCCCAGAGGAACTATCAAAAATCCCAACGGTTTGTGGCTCACTTGAACAAGCGCTTAAAGCACTGAGCGCGGACAGAGAATTCCTAACCAAAGGTGGCGTGATGTCGGATGAAATGATTGATGCCTACATCGACCTGAAAATGGAAGAAGTCAATCGCTTTAATATGACAACGCATCCGGTTGAGTTTGATATGTATTACAGCTCCTAACCATAACGAAGCTAAAAGCTGCGACCCCTAAAGTCGCAGCTTTTAATTCGACGAAATTAATTATTACAACCAAACTAAAGACATTAAAAAAACTCACACGCGTATCTCATATGAACGCAATTAAAGAATTTGCTGATTTTCCGGGATTAGAAATGCTGTCCTCCGCAGTTGTTTTAATTGATCAACATAACTGCATCAGTTACATAAATCCGGCCGCAGAGCACCTCTTTGACGTAAGCCGAAAAAGCGCAAAAGGTACCTCACTAAAAAAACTTGTTGTTAATCCGAGTGCAATGTTAATAGGAGTTGAACACGCTCGGCGTTATCGTTGCAGCTACATCCAGCACGAAATCCCGTTTCAAATTCACGATTATAAAAAGACAGAACTCTCATTTACAGTGACTCCCGTAGGAGACATAAGCGACCATGACTTTCTAATTGAATTTTCGTGTCCATCACAACAAACAAAGATTGCACGCGAACAACGAATCATCTCCGAAACGAGCCATAGTAGAGAACTAATCAGAAATCTAGCACACGAGATAAAAAATCCACTTGGAGCGCTGCGTGGCGCGGCGCAACTGCTCGATCGAGAATTAGATAAAGAAGAACTCCACGAATATACGTCTGTGATTATCAAAGAGGCCGATCGACTCAAGGACTTGCTTGACCGATTGCTGACTCCACATAAGATACCGCAAATGGCTAGCTTCAATATCCATGAAGTTCTCGAACAAATTCGCTCAGTCATACTCGCTGAATTCTCATCCGGTTTGCGGATAGAACGAGACTATGATTTAAGCCTTCCAGAAATGTTCGGCGACAAACAGCAAATAACTCAAGCTTTTTTAAATGTAGCGCGGAATGCCGCCCAAGCTCTTTGCGGTAAAGGGTTGATCAAAATGAGAACAAGAGTTGCACGGCGCGTCACCCTTGCAAACCAATTCTTTAAATTAGGATTATTCATAGAGATTTCTGACAATGGACCTGGTATACCGAAATCACTAATTGACAAAATATTTTTTCCACTCGTTTCTGGAAAAAATGATGGTAGCGGATTAGGACTTTCCTTATCTCAAACGTTTATCAGTCATCACAACGGGACAATAGATGTCGAATCACAACCGGGCAATACATGTTTTACGGTGCTCATTCCGATCAAATCAACGCAAGACTCAGGAGAACATGTAAATGACTAAGGTATGGATTGTGGATGATGACCAGTCAATTCGATGGGTTTTTGAAAAAACATTACTCCGAGAAAAAATCGACTTTCGATTGTTTTCATCCGCTGAAGAGGCGAGTGGCGCACTGAGTAAAGAAAAGCCCTCAGTTGTAGTAAGCGATATACGGATGAGCGGAAATAGTGGACTAGATCTCTTGAATGAAATTAATGAAAAATTTCCAAAGGTCCCAACTATCATCATGACGGCGCATTCCGACCTCGATAGCGCGGTTGCCGCTTTTCAGAGAGGCGCATTCGAATACTTAGCAAAACCATTCGATATTGATGCCGCGGTCGAGCTTATTCAAAGAGCTATTAAGAAAAGTGATGAGCAAACCTCAAATACCGATAACAGCACAAACCCGAATGGACTATTGGGCCAAGCGAAATCAATGCAAGAGGTTTTTCGAACAATCGGGCGCTTGTCACAAACGGATGCAACTGTCCTCATTACAGGCGAATCAGGAACTGGAAAAGAACTAATCGCTCAGGCATTACATCAGCACAGTCAGCGCAGTAACAAGCCTTTTGTCGCCATNAACACCGCATCTATTCCTAAAGAGTTACTTGAATCAGAACTATTCGGACACGAGCGAGGCTCATTCACTGGGGCTCAAACGACTCGCAAAGGTCGATTTGAACAAGCGGCAGGTGGCACTCTATTTCTCGATGAGATCGGCGATATGCCTGCCGAACTTCAAACAAGACTTCTTCGCGTTTTGTCTGATGGGCACTACTATCGCGTTGGTGGTCATGATCCGCTCAAAGCAAGCGTGAGGGTGCTCGCGGCGACGCATCAAAATTTAGAACAAAGGGTAGCGGAGGGGTTATTTCGTGAGGACCTTTTTCACCGACTCAATGTCATTCGAGTGAAAGTTCCACCGCTTAGAGAGCGCAATGAGGACATCCCGCTACTCGCAGATTTTTTCTTGGAGAGAAATGCAATCAAACTAAATGCTCAAAGGAAATCGTTTACGGAAGAGGCGCTTATTTACCTTCAAACCAAATCATGGCAGGGCAACGTACGTCAACTAGAGA
>JGI20151J14362_10000881_pt1 | contig 22061 bp, 24 predicted proteins | sample COG_01_FD_14362 | JGI IMG/M metagenome (IMG submission 14362)
AGTTGTGTTAACCGGAACTAAGCACCTTTAAACAGAACAATTATTTCGCATATAAGGAGTTAGCTACAATTAAATGAAAGAACAACTCAGACAATATCTTATCTATCAGGTACCTTATCCTAAGGAAGAAGAGATTGAAGAAATTCTTTCGATATTCGAGCCTAAAGAATATAAAAAAGGGGAGTTCTTTAAAAAACCATTTGCAACAGGAAATCATGTTGCTTTTCTACCCCAAGGTGCCGTAAGAGTTATCATTTATAAAGAAAATGGTGATGAAATAACTGCTCGTATTCGTCAAGACAATTCCTTCTTTATGGATCCTTTTCGACTAAAAGGAACGAAAAACTCTCCCATTGGGATAGAATGTTTAGAGCACTTAACTTTATTAATAGCACCTATAGAAAAAATCGAAAAATTACTGGAAACCAACCTTGCCTTCAATATTGCAGTTCGTAAACACATTACAGAACAAAGTTTGGAATTAGCAGAAAGTCATTTTTTATTTCTTTACGGAACGGCAAAAGAACGATATCAATTTATCCTTGAAAATAAACCCGAATTATTAAAAAAATTCCCACTCCGTTTTATAGCCTCTATGATTGGAATCACTCCTACTCAGTTAAGCAGGGTTCGTAAAAAAAAATAGTTTTTAGTGATCTGATTTCTCAACATTTGTTGAGGACAAAACCAACACCCTCACTTTACCTTTGCAAAGTCAATATGACTTTTAATAATTTAGATTATGAAACTCAAGAAAAAGATAAGTTACGCAGTAGGTATACTTGCAGTTACTGTAATTGTATCACTTCTTTCGGCACCAGCAATAGTAAAGTCGTTAGGACTCCATCCTGACTTTGATAGCAAGCAATACAACTTCGAAGGAAAGAGAGCATTAATAGTAACCACCAGTCATGGTGTACTCAATAAACCGGGAGAAACAACAGGCGATCCAACGGGTGTTTTCGGATCTGAAATGACCATTCCCTACTACGAGTTTTTAGATGCCAATATGCAAGTAGATGTGGCAAGCATTAAGGGTGGTGAGATTCCCATTGACCCACAATCATTTATATACTTTATAAAAACAGAATCTGACAAGAGGTATTTAAAAGACGAATCTTTCCAAGCGAAGGTCAAAAATTCAATCCCATTAAGTAAGGTAGACTTTAAACAATACGATGTCGTTTTCTTTTCAGGTGGATGGGGCGCTGCATACGACATGGCGCAATCAGAAATCTTAGCCGAAAAAGTATCCGATGCTTATTACAATTCAGACCTAGTTTACGGAAGTGTTTGCCATGGTGCCTTGGCTTTTACAGAAGCTAAAGATACGCTGGGCAACTATTTAATTGCAGGAAGAACAATGACGGGTGTAACGATGAAACAATTAGAGCAATTGAATATTTCGTACACGCCCAAACATCCAGAACCTGAATTGAAAAAAGCCGGTGCCAATTATCAAGCCAACCATAAGAGCAACGATTTCTTTGCCACGTTAACGGTTATTGATGAAGAAAAACGCTTTGTTACTGGTCAAAATCAAAACTCAGGCCACGAAACAGCTCAGTTGATTCTGCAGACACTAAGCGAAAGAGAGTAATCGTTATGCAGCATTACTTTAGGTTCATTTTTGCTACAGTAACTTTTATTGGTCTTTGCAGTGCTGGATATGCACAATCAGATTCTACTCAGGTAAAACCGAATATTGTCTTAATTCTGGTAGATGATTCAGGATTAATGGATTTTGGCGCCTACGGTGGCGAAGCAAAAACCCCCAACATAGACCTATTGGCCAATGAAGGGATGATGTTCACCAATATGCATGCCTCTCCCGTTTGTGCGCCTTCCAGGGCTATGTTACTAACCGGAACGGATAACCATTTAACGGGGGTAGCTAATCTGCCCGAAATGCTACCAAAGGAATATCAAGGTTTACCAGGATATGGAGGTGTGTTAAACGACAAGGTTCAAACCATAGCCACGCGATTAAAAGAAGTCAATTACAGCACTTACGTTTCGGGCAAATGGCATTTGGGCCACGATGAAAACACCTTGCCCACTAGTAGGGGATTTGACCGCTCATTTATACTGGGTGCTTCTGGCGGAGATAATTATGAAGCCAAAGGGTATTTGCCCATGAAAGCTACGGCCCAATGGTATGCAGATGGAAGTCCTGTTGATTTACCTGATGACTTTTATTCCTCTAAAACTTACATTGATAAAACCATTTCTTTTCATCAGGAGGAGCAAAACAAAGATCAACCGTTTTTCTCCTATATCGCTTTTCAGGCTATACATGCCCCTATTCAAGCGCCCATTGAATTGGTAGAAAAGTATAAATCTATTTATGAGCAAGGGTGGGACCAAATGCGTGAAGATCGATTTGAAAAAGCCAAGCTGCTTGATTTTATTCCTGAAAAGGCAGTATTGAATGACGACTATTACGCATTTAAAAAATGGGATGAACTCAGTCAAAAAGAAAAAGATGCCTACATAACCGATATGTCTGTAACTGCGGCTATGCTCGAAGCAATGGATTTTCACATTGGCCGATACATCAATTACCTGAAAGAAGAAAACCTTTTTAAGAACACGATTTTTATAGTGACATCGGACAATGGACCTGACGGTGCTGATTACTCTGCCAATATGATATGGGCTAAAATGTACGGCTACCACCGCGACCTGTATAATAACGGTGACAAAGGGTATTATGGTACTTTAGGACCCGAATTTGCCAATGCCGTGGCTTCTCCGTTTTCGTACTTTAAGTATTACACTGGTGAAGGGGGTTTACGCGTTCCATTCATCATTAGTGGTGAGCATTTACCACGAAAAGCGCAGTCCAAAGAATTTTGCTTTTTTACAGACATTGCTCCTACCATTTATGATTTAGTGGGACTTAGTACTTCTGCCAACGAAGGTTATGCACCCATTACTGGTAAAAGCATGTTGCCACATATAGGCGATAAAAGCCTTTCCATTTATGCTCCAAATGAAGGTATTGGATTAGAAGTAGCCAACAGTTCGGCTTATTTCCTCAACGGATATAAAATCGTAAAAAACAACATTCCAATGGGTGACAATAGCTGGCACATGTATGATTTGACAAAAGATCCCGGAGAAGTAAATGATATTGCTTTAACAAATGCTGTTCTTTTTCAAAAGATGCTTTCCGAATACCAAACGTATGAAAAAGAAGTAGGTGTCATAAAAATGCCTAAAGGATATTCTGCGCAAGGAGAAGTTGGAAAAAAATCAATCGTAACCTTGCTAAAATCTGCTGCTCCATATCTCCTGCTTTTTTTACTTGTGATCTTTGGTTTTATATACTGGCGAAAACATAAAAAGTCTATAATAGCATCTTAAAATCTATACACAATATGAACAAAGTATTTCCTAAAACAATCAACAATCAATATCACGGACATAAAGTAGCATTGCTTTTCTTTTATCTTTTTACAGCAATGACGGTAGTTAGGAGTCTTATTCATATGTTTTCTCCAGATGGTGGGGCTCAGAGTATTGCTACTATACCTCTAGATAGTTTTTCAACACAGGCATCGAGTGTGGTTATATTAATTTTTTCTTTGTGGGGGCTCTCACAATTATTAATGGGTTTATTTTATGTGATTGTATTGTGGCGTTATAAAAGTTTAATTCCATTGATGTATATTTTTCTTTTCCTAGAGTATATATTACGTATAATTCTAGGGATAATGAAACCAATTGTTACTCATAGTGTGGCGCCAGGTGCTATTATCAATATAATATTTCCACCACTGGTATTGATTCTTTTCTTTCTATCAATCAGAAATAGTAAAAAGTAAATTCAATATTGAGGTAGTTAAGCAGAAAACACTGTAATTCCCTACTCATCTAATGAATCTATCACATTAAAAAATTTAAATCATTAAACATGAAAAATATAATTCTATTAGTTCTTACATTAAGTTCCTTCTCTATTTTTGGCCAATCAAACCTTATTGGAAATTGGGACACAGGTGATGACAATACAATTATTGAAATATCAGAATCTGCAGGTGAGGCAACGGGAAAAATCAAGTCCTCGGATAACCCAAAGGCAACAATAGGAAAAGTCATGTTAAAGGACTTAAAACAAAAAGATCAAACTTGGGAAGCAAAAATATATGCCGCTAAAAGACAAAAATGGTATGATGCCGTTATCACACCAAAAGGGAATGAACTTGAAATTGAAATAAGCGTAGGATTCTTGAGTAAAACGATTGAATGGAGGAAAATTTAAATTTAAGTGTTGCTTAAGTGTACTCGCAAATTAGTTTAAGGAGTGGTTAAACTTGAGGAATTGACAGACTAATTAAAAGTAGCTAACAATGTATATAATCAATGCTCATAAATTCGCACTGGTCATATACGAGACCGTTATTCCTCCCCCTCATCCAAAGACCGATACCGATCGGCCATCATTTCTCGAAATAGCGCTAAGCTCTCAACATCTATTTGATCAAAAATAGAGGCTTCTTTAATAAATTTAACTTGTACTTGTTTGGTCTCTTCAGACGCTTTAGAATTGTTTGGATTTGTTTTCATTGTTTTACAATTTAAATGATTCATAAATTGCAACAAGAAAGAATGTGGGTTGCTCGATTATTTTGGAGAATTCCCGCATGCTAAACCACCGTGCTTCGAGTAAGTCGGTTGGTACGTAAATTTACGTTCCTGATGCGAGGTAAAGATACTAAATTTAACTAAGTTTTTATTACAACAATCTTTTCTAAAAAGACCACAAAAACCGGCCCTTTTTTGTAGGCAATACCCAAAGAGGTTTGTTATTTTTACTTCAACAAAACAATACCCATGCAAGTAACCTTTCCCATTCTATTAGCCAAGAAAATATGTACTACCAAAAAAGAATTTTTCTTGTATGAGGTAAATACCTCACAGGAAGTAATCCAATACACCTTTACCAATGATGTAGCTAGGTATGAAAAAAAATACTCCAATCCTGCCTGTTTGGTAAAAGAGCTGCAAGCAAAAATAGATGCGCAACTGTATCTCGATTTTTCTGAGGAAAATACCCCTACTTTTGTGATTAAATACTAACAAATTTAAAAAATGGCACAACGCATCAAACACTGTAACCTCTGCAAGGAAGATTTTTCTACCATGTACAGGGTGCAATACAAAAACCCAAAAGAATGGGTGTTTGTCTGTGAAGACTGCTTACTAAAAGTTAAAGCCAATAACAGTGCTTATAAATACGGTGGCACATGGAAGAAATAAACCAAATACCTTCTCTTACTTTGAGGTATAAAAGCATCTAATAGCCAACTTCTTTTTAACTCATCGTTTTTTTTTATATTAGTGGTCCTAAACAACTAAATATGAAAAAAATACTTTTATTATTACTGGTGGCAGTATATGCTTGCCAAAGCCCAAATGGGACCGTAACTACCAATGATGAACGATCTGAAATTATTAAAACCCTTTTTAAAAACGTAAGTGAAGAAAATATAGACTACCTAAAAGAGGTATTCTCTGATGACATGACCTTTGTAGACGCTAGAAACAACACAAAAGACAAAGCAGGTTTTATTGCGGGTGTTGAAGGACTTTTTGAGATGTTTGACGAGATTAGCTTTGAAGATGTAGACGGAGATGCAACCGGTTCTGAAATAGAAACAACAGTTTATGACAATGGAATTGTTTGGACCAATATCTGGAATACCTTTAGTGCTACAGGAAAATATACTGGGCAAAAAGTAAGTTTTCCGTTTCATATATCATATCAATGGGATGGTCTTAAAATAAGCAGAGAAGTACAATTTTTTGACAATGCTGTTTTTGATAAAGAACTCAATGCCATGCAAGCGGCCAACAATGTTTCTGAGAAATTAGTGATCTTANTAGAACTTAAAGTAACCAAAGGAAACGCTAAAGAAGATGTACAAGCATTGGTTAAAAAATTAAATGACTTTGTAAGAGCTAATGAGCCCAACACCTATGACTATACCTACTTTATTTCTGAAAACGGAAAACGTGTATTTTTAGTAGAAAAATACCTAAGCTCTGCAGACATGGTATTGCATGCAAATAACTTTGAAGGTGGGCCAAACTTTGCTCCTTTTATGAAGATGTTTGAAATAGATAAATTTATTATAGCCGGAAACGCAACAACTGAATTAAAAGACCTCTTAAAGGCCTATCCAATTGAATACAGAACCGCTGTTGGTGGTTGGATTTACTAATTAAAAAAAATCCTCTAAAAACATAAAAACAAGTATTAATTAAATTATTAAAAAAATGAAAAATCTATTTAAAGTAGTAGTGATGGCAGTTTTAGTGACTGCTTGTTCTACAGGAAATCATGCAGATTTTGAAAAAAACACAGCAACTGCAAAAAAATATTTTGAACTACATCAAGCAGAAAAATCTGCAGAAATGTTTGAACTAATCCATGATGATCTAGAATGGCATATGCCAGTATATGGTTCTGATATGGCCGATGCTCAAGGCTTAAAAGATGCCATTGTTAATTACCAAACAGCATTTGACAACATGAATTTTACAGCAGACTACTGGTTACCTGGTGTAGATGAAACTACTGGATTATTAGACGGTAGTACACGAGTATACGGTACTTGGACGGCAGATCACGTAGCCTCTGGGAAGTCTGTTAAACTAACAGCCTACCATGCCTTTGCATTTACAGATGGTAAAATATCTGGAGGTGGAGATTGGTTCGATTTTGGAGGAATGATGAATTCGTTGGCTGCCGATACTGAAGCAGCTACAGAAGAGTAATCTTACTGTTTACAAACACACAAAAGCCTTCTTTTAGAAGGCTTTTTTTTGGTGTATATTTAAAAAATCTATGAAGATCATTAGAACAACTTATCTAAACCCTGCATTTCAAGAGCTTGTAGTACAACTAAATGAAGACCTAGCCAACAGAGATGGCAAAGACCATCCTTTATCTCAGTTTAATAAAATTACACATCTAAAGCATGTTGTGGTGGTGTATCTTAAAAATAAGGCTGTTGGTTGTGGCGCCATTGCAAAGTATAATCTTTCTGCTATGGAGATTAAACGAATGTATGTGCTTCCATCTTACAGAGGTCAACAACTAGGTGAAAAAATACTCTCCGAATTAGAAAATTGGACCAAAGAATTAGGCCTTAGCAAATGCATTTTATTTATGGGAGTACATCAACCGGAAGCCATGAAGTTGTATTTAAGAAATAACTTTTCTGTGATAGAAAACTATGGCAAACTAAAAGACATTCCGGATAGTATTTGTCTTGCTAAAACGTTACTCTAACCCAAATAGATAGAAAAGTTTGATAGTAATACCTTATGTTTGTGTACTATTTAATAAAATAACCATCATGAAAAATTTATTACTCTTTAGTTTTGTAGCAATCTTACTTATGGGCTGTGACGAAAATTCAGAAAATCTTCCTGCACCAAATTATACTATAGAGGGTAAGTGGTTAATAGAAGGGACTATTCCTGCTGGAAACACGATGTATCTCTATGAAGATGGTGTGCGTTACACCTATTATTGTGTAGCAGACGATTGTACTGCTTTATACAATTCATACGAGGCTGCTGATGGAAATCATCTTCCATTAACGAATCCGTACACATTTGAAAATGACACACTTACTGTTGATTTACACTTTGGCAATGAATTGATTACCCCAATTACATTTGAATGTGATGGTGGAGAGGCTATTTTTGAAACACCTGAATATAGTTTATTCCGATTAAATTCTGGTTGTAATTAAACAGCACTTTTGAGTAAAGCTTTGGAAACATATCCTTAGTAATTTCTGTAAAATAGCTTTAGGGCTGTTTACGTGTTGTATCCTAACAAGTTGTGCTGATAGTTCAGAAATTATAAATGAATCTGAACCCGTTGAAGAAACCCCTCCAATTACACAAAACATTGGTTTGGTTCGTTTCTTAGCCATTGGCGATAGCTATACCGTAGGAGAAGGATTAGAAACAACACAGAGTTGGCCATCCCAATTAAAAAGAAAATTACTAGAAAACGGAGTTGAAGAAGTAGAACTAACTGTTATAGCCGCAACAGGCTATACCACCCGAGAAGTTACTCAGTTAGTAAACACAGCAACATTTAACAAACCCTTTGATATTATTTCTATACAGGTAGGGGTAAATAACCAATATAGAGGTGAGAGTGTAACGCAGTTTGGCGAAGAGTTAGAAGACATGTTCCAAACAATTGCATCTAATTATTATTTAAAAGATGCCAAACAAGTTCTTGTATCTATCCCAGACTGGGGAGCTACTCCTTTTGGTAGTTCTTATGACAGAGTACAAGTTGCCATAGAAATTAACCAATTTAACGGCTTAAAAAGAAATACTGCTGAGGCAAAAGCTGTACCATTTATAAATATTACAGACATTTCTAGAACCAACCCAGACGATCCAGAATTGGTTGCTTCAGACGGATTGCATCCAAGTGAGTTGATGTATAGTTATTGGGTTGAAAGAATATTTCCTGTTGTAAAAGAACAACTACAGATCTAAATCTGCCGTGGTAGCCATTAAAAGGGACTTGATAGAAAAGGTGAATAAGCTTCATCTACTTGGCTAATAATTTTTTGATTACTTTTAAATCATACTAAAAAGTAACACAAGAACAAAAAATTCTGTTACGTGTCTTATGATTTTATAAGTAATAGCCTCATAGTACATATACCGAGTTGTTTGACATAAAAATAGCATGAACAACCTTCGAAAAAATGTTTTCTTCCCACCACTAGTGCTTATTATCTGTACAATTCTATTTAGTCAAATTAATAATGACTTATTTTCTTCAAGTATCACAAATTTGAATACTTGGATTTTAGAAAACGTAGGTTTTTTATTTTCTTGGAGTAGCTTTTTATTTCTAGTTCTTTTACTAATCACCTACTTTTCTCCAATTGCTAAAGTGAAGATTGGAGGGGAAAACGCGCAACCTTTATTAAGCAAATCTAAGTGGTTTGCCATAAGTACCTGTACTACTATTGCAACAGGAATTCTTTTTTGGGGATGTGCTGAACCTCTTTTTCATTATGCAAACCCACCCATTTCATCTATAAGTCCTGTTTCTGGTGCGTCTATGAGTTTTTCTATGTCTACGATGTTCATGCATTGGTCTTTTACACCCTATGCAATTTACTGTCTGGCGGGGTTGGTTTTTGCGTTGTCATTCTATAATTTAAAAAGAAAATTTAGCGTGGCTTCTTTGATTCCATTAAAGGAAGGAAGCAGCAATAAAATGGTTAAAAGTATTATTGATGTAATTTGTCTTTACAGTATAGTTCTAGGAATGTCTGCATCTCTGGGAGCGGGTATTTATTCAATTACTGGAGGGCTAGATGAAATATTTAATATTCCAAAATCTAACTTATTAATTGGTTGTGTGGGCGCCTTTATTATTGCTAGCTTTATTCTTTCGGCAATAAGTGGTTTACAAAAAGGGATAAAATGGCTCTCAACAATTAACATCGTTGGATTCATACTGCTTGCAATTTTTATTTTCTTTGTTAGCTATCCTGTAGATATTTTGAAAATTGCCTTTTCCGGATTAACAGAATACTTCGTTACTTTTCCTCAAAGAAGTCTAAATATGGGTTCAGAAATAACAGAATCATGGACATATGATTGGAGTATTTTCTATTGGGCAAATTGGTTTGCCTGGGCGCCAATTGCAGCCCTATTCCTTGGAAAAATATCAAGAGGTTATACGGTTAGACAATACATTAATTACAACTTAATTCTTCCGTCTATATTTGCTATTGTCTGGATTTCAATTTTTAGTGGAGCTACACTACATGCTAATTTAATTAGTGAGAACCTGCTCTTTGAAACTATGACCTTAAAAGGAGAAGAATCCGTCATGTATGGCATGCTTCATAAAATAGGATTTGGTAAAATTACCATTCCAATATCATTGGTTTTAATATACATTTCATACGTAACTGCTGCAGACTCAAATATTTCTGCAATGAGTGCGATGTCTGAAAAAGAAAACAATAATTCAACTCAAGAAGCATCAATCTATATAAAAATTATTTGGGGTCTTATTATTGGAAGCTTAACCTATATCATGCTCTCAACAAAAGGATTAGACGGTATAAGAATTCTATCATTACTTGGAGGCTTTCCAGCTCTTTTCATCATTATTTTTGCTAGTATTTCTCTTGTAAGATTTCTATTTAACAAAAAGCTACTAAGATCAAAAGAATATTAATAAACTGTCAATACTATTTTTCAGATGGATCTGAGTCAAGAAATATAAAATACACAAATTCATAGCAACAAAAAAGCAGGTCTATAAATCTTCATTTTAACTATATATTTTGATCATATTACCTTGGCATTAGTTCTACACCCAAGCCTGGTTTGTCTGAAATACTCATTAAACCATCTTTAAGTATAAAACCACCTGTTACAATATCTTCTGCAAGATCTAAGCTACCGTCTAAGTCTAAATATTTAGTATTGGGAGAGGCAAATGCTATATGCAAGGCTGCTGTAATACTTACAATGCTTTCATCATTACATCCCCAAAATAAATTGATGCCTCCTGCCTTTGCAATGGTAGCTATTTCTTGTGCTGCTAAAAGACCTCCACATTTCATTAATTTAATATTGAAAATACCAAAGGGTTGTGGAGAAGGTGCAAAATTGATGGCACTGTTACTATTTTTTAAACTTTCATCGGCTACTAAAATACTGCGGTAGTGAGGGTCTATTGCAGCCAACTCATTTTCTTTACCTACCAGTAAAGGTTGTTCTATAATTTCTAAGCCTAAAGTATGGGTAGCCTTTATAAATTTTTCTAAATCTTTAATCTCATATCCTTGGTTGGCATCTACTCTTATTTTTATGTTCCTAAATTTCTCATTTACTTTTTTAATTCGCTCAATATCTACTTCTACTTCTTGCCCTGTTTTAATTTTTAACACCTTAAACCCTTGTTTTACATACTCTTCCGCCTCTTTTACTGTATCTGCAACATTCATAATACCTATGGTTACTGAGGTTGGAAGTGTATAATGATGTTGCCCGTATATTGCTGCTACAGGAATTTCTAAAAATTTGGCAAAAGCATCGTGAAGAGCTATATCCCAAAGTACTAGGGTACCTGGCTTATCTGGAAATGCTTTTCCTATTTCAAAAATTATAGCTCTAAAATGTTGGATCTGTTTACCAATAAATTTTTGAAAATACCCCGATTGGCAGTTTTTTAAAACATCTGAAGGGGATTCTCCTACAACTTCTAAGTCTGGATTAGATGATCCAACGCCCACAACACCATTTTCTAAAGTAATAAGTAAAAACACATTTTCTACCTCTGAAATGGTTTTATAGGCAATGGTATAGGGTTTTGTAAGTGCTAAGTTTTTTGAAAAAAATTCAATTTTTTTTATCTTCATAATGACAAGCCTTTTATTTCTGAAACAATTTTTTTAACACCTTCTTCCAAGGGTAACACAACCGGAATATCTAAGGTTTTTTGGTAGCTAGCTTTATAACTTAGTGCTTCTTGTTTGCTAAGACCAGAGGTGTTTAAAGCTACGGCTATAACTGTAGCGCCAAATTTTTCTATGATGTCAATTTCTGATGCTACTGAAGGAATTTCTCCCCAAAGAGGATCATTATCAAAATATTTTTTTTTCGGAGCATGAATAAGTACCACTTGGGTTGCATTTCCTGAAACAATAAATTCTAAGCCGCAAGGACCACTTGGATTTCTTAAACTAGATTGCCCCTCTAAAATAATTACATCTGGAGTGGCTTCTTTCCAACAACTTGTAATGGCATGCTCTAATTCTCCTGAAACAAAATCATTTAAGGTAGAGTCGAAAATAAACCCATATTTATGCCCTTGCATCCAGCCGGTTTGACCAGTATAAATCATGTGGGCATTTTGCTTTTGTTGTAAGCATTCTTCTAAAACTAAGTTGGCTGTTGTACGTTTTCCCATGGCACAATCCATGGCTAAAAAAGCAACAATAGGTGCCTGTACCTTAAAAATATCCCCAGACCAAAAATGCAGTTCTTTAGGTGTTTTTGGTTTTCTAATGTCTATTAGTTCTACCCTGTTCTGGCTGGCTAATAGGGCAATGTCTTTGCGTTCTTGAAGCTGGTCATGTAGGCCATTTACTATACCTATGCCGTTGCTGATAGCCTGTCTAATAATTTGCAAAAGAGATTCAGATAATATACCACCTACGGTAGCTACCCCCACTACTAAATAGTCTATGGTTTTAAATTGTTTAATGGCTTCATCTACAGTGCCAAGTATAGGAATATTTCTATGGTTACCGTCTAGAAGTTCTCCTGCATCTGCATATTTATTTTCTTCATCTAGAACTGCTAGCACATGAAAGAGTTTAGACCCTCTTAGTAAACCATGTGCTGTTTTAGCGTGGTTTGTTAAAAACAAGTTGTCTGAAGCTATAAGTACGTTTTTCATCATTTAAAGCTGTTTTATAACTGAAAAGTAAAAAAACATTTTTTATAAATCTTACTTAGTCTTTAAAAAGTTATTTACAAAAAGATAAATACGTACAAAATATGTTTTTTGTTGAAATGTCTTTTTAGTTTTTAAGAAAATATACTCCCAAAAAATTAACCCCTGTTTAAAATACATGATTCTAAAAAAAACCCCTATTTTAGACACTTTTATTTTCTACAATTTCATCTATGAAAACAACCCATTGGTACGAACGAATTCCGCATGCAGTAACCATGCTGTTTCTAATCATTGTTTTTGTAACCCTATTAACCTATATTATCCCTGCAGGCGAATTTAAACGTGTGTTAATAGAGGGAAGAAATAGAGTTATTCCTGGATCTTATAGTATTATTCCAAGCACACCTATTGGTTTTTTACAAATGTTTAAAGCCATCCCTTTAGGATTTAAAGCGGCCATTGAGGTGATGTTTGTGGTGTTTTCTGGAGGAATTATGTTCGGTGTGATGGAAGAAACCAAGGCCATAGAAAACGCAGTGGGAACTTTTGTTCATAAAATCGGAAGAGAAAAAAAACACTTAGCAGTTGTTCTCATGACATTCATATACGGGGCTATGGGAATTTTTGTTGGATATGAACATAATATTGCACTAATCCCTATTGCAGCTGTGGTAAGTTTAGCGCTTGGTGGTGACTTGGTATTGGCTGCAGGCATATCTGTTGGTGCGGTAACTATTGGTTTTGGACTTTCTCCCATAAACCCATATACCGTTGGTATTGGTCATAAAATTGGAGAATTGCCTTTATTTTCTGGAGCCTTACTAAGAAGTATCTTGTGTTTTTCTGCACTAAGTTTTTTAGCCTTTTACAATGTTAGATACCTAAAGAGAATTTCTAAGAATCCCGAGAACAGGCTTGGAAAAGGGTTAAATGAGGATGGAATTGTACTTTCTAAACCTTTAACAGAGTATTCCATTTCAATAAATAATTGGTTGGTCATAAGTACTTTCATTATAGGTTTAGGTGCTATTTTATATGGTGTTTTTAATCTAAATTGGTATATCAACGAAATATCTGCCATCTTTTTAATGGTGACCATTGCTTCTGGAATAATAGGAGGAATGAAAGGTAATAAACTAAGTGAAACCGTTCTGAAATCTGTTGCCTACGTAGCTCCTGGAGCATTTATGGTTGGTTTTGCAACCACCATTAAAGTATTGATGGAAATGGGCCACATTAGTGATACCATTTCTTTTCATTTATCTGAGGTGTTAAAAACATTGCCTTTGTATTTATCTGCTATTGGAATGTCTATTTCTCAAAGTATCATCAACTTTTTTATTCCTTCTGGAAGCGGCCAAGCACTAGCTACCCTTCCTGTGATGTTACCTCTTGGAGAAGTTATTGGACTTACAAGGCAAACAACTATTTTAGCGTTTCAAATTGGTGATGGAATTTCTAACCTTATAAACCCAACTCTTGGTGGATTAATTGCCATGTTAAGTATGTGTCGTGTACCATTAGATAAATGGCTCCGTTTTATTTTTCCGGTGGCAATAATTGTATTTTTGCTCTCGGCCATCTCTTTAATTGTAGCAGTAACTATTGGATATCAATAATATGAAAGTAGAAGATATTTTAGCGAAATTGGTAAGTTTTCCAGTATTAGGAGGAGATCATAATCTTGAAATTATTCATTGGATACAAAACTATATTGAACCCTTTGGAATAGCAACTACTCTAGTGCCTAATAAAGAAAAAACTAAAGCTTCTTTGCATTGTAGAATTGGACCTTCTGTAGACGGTGGTGTGATATTATCTGGCCATACAGATGTTGTTCCTGTTAAAGGACAATCTTGGGATTCTGATCCATTCATACTTACTAAAAAAGACGGTAAACTATTTGGAAGAGGAAGTGCAGATATGAAAGGTTTTATTGCCTGTTGCTTAGCTTCACTACCTTCAATTATTAAGGCAGATTTAAAACAGCCTATTTATTTTGCTTTTAGTTATGATGAAGAAATTGGGTGTTTAGCAGCTCCAGAGCTTATAGAGCACATCAAAAAAACCTATTCTGAAAATGCTAAATATGCCATTATTGGAGAACCTTCATCTCTAGAGCCTGTGATTGGAAAAAAAGGGGTATGTTATGTACTAACCGAAGTAAATGGTTCTGCTGGTCATAGTAGTGGAATTCATAAAGAGATAAGTGCTATTCATGAAAGTACACGCCTTATTATATGGTTAGAAAATAAGATGAAAGAATTATCTCAAGCTACCCAAGATCACCGATTTAAACCTCCTCATTCTACCTTACATGTTGGACAAATAAGTGGAGGCGTAGCTACAAACATTGTTGCTGACTATACACGTTTTGAATGGGATGTACGCGTAATTCCAAAAGATGATATTAAAGCTATTTTTAATGATTATTTTTCGTTTTGTAAAGAACGTGAGCTAGAGGTTAGAAAACGCTTTCCTGATTTTTCCATTACCAACACATTTGTTCACCCACCAGTACCAGCACTAGACACTAAATTAGCAGATGATATTGTTGCATTAACTCAAAAGATTTCTGGTCAAAATTCGTGGAAAACTGTTTCTTATGCTGCAGAGGCAGGACAATTTCATGAAGCTGGCTACCAAAGTATTATCTGTGGTCCAGGCTCTATAGAGCAAGCACATAGGGCTAATGAATATACCACACAAGAACAACTTGATAAGTGTGTAGAAATGTTGCAAAAATTAGTGATTGAATTTTCGATTTAAATAAATTTTTTAACAACCATTATGAAAAAAATATTTTTAAGTTTTACTCTTCTAATATTAGTTATCAGCAGTTGTAAAAATGATGAGGGTAAGGGTGATGATTATAATTTAGATGAGTGCTATTCAAATACAAATGCACAAACTATAGTTCATGATGGTATGAATAGAGAATATATTTTATATGTCCCAAATTCATATGATGGAACGTCCTCAATTCCACTCTTATTAAATTTTCACGGTTTTGGAGGAAGTGCAAGTCAATTTATGCAAGAAGCAGATATGCGCTCATTGGCAGAAGCTGACACTTTTATTTTAGTCTATCCCCAAGGCAGTTGTTTAGATGGCTCTTCCCATTGGAATCCTTGCCCAACAGGTGGAGACAATAAAAGTACTGCTGATGATGTAGGATTTGTGGAGGCTATGATTAGTGAGATTTCGTCTCAGTATAATCTAGATATGGAAAGAATTTATGCTGCGGGATACTCAAACGGAGGTATGATGGCATACGGGCTTGCGAATTATAAAAGTGATTTAATTGCTGCGGTGGCATCTGTTTCTGGAACCATGTTAAACTGTACAGGACCTACCAGTCATCCTATGCCAGTAGTACATCTTCATGGAACCTCTGATGGTGTTGTTTCCTATAATGGGAGTAATGATTGGAATTCTGTACAAAGTACATTAGACTATTGGATAAATTTTAACAATACGGTTTCAACACCTATTGTAAATATTGATAATACAGGAGCAATGGCTATTGAACATTATGTATATGACCAAGGAGATAATTCAGTATCTGTTGAACACTATAAATATATTGGAGGAGACCATGTCTGGTTTAATGAGCCTTATCAGGGCCAAAATGCTTCTAATTTAGTTTGGAGTTTTATGTCTAAGTATGATATTAATGGTTTGAGGTAAAACTAATCTCCATTAAAACATAAAATCACGATACTGTCTTTTTTATTTTGTAAATTTCTTACATGAAAAATAGCTATCTAATAATCTTTATTGTAACCATCTTCTCAATTACATCTGTTACGAGTCAAGGAACTGATGATCCTTTTTTAGATCTTACTAATTTCTCTGATGGCCCTTATATTTTTATAAGTAATAATAAACTCATTGAAAAAAAGATACTTAATGGGAAAGTAACTTCAAAAATTCTAGAACCTTCAAGGTATGATACGATTTTTACTCCTCAAAAATCTATGTATAAAAATGTTGAAAATATAGCTGCATTAAGTGATATTCATGGGCAATATGATTTGGCTATTGAGATCTTAAAAAACAATAACATCATTGACCCTAATTTAGATTGGAATTTTGGAAAAGGTCATCTAGTCATTGTTGGTGATGTTTTTGACAGAGGTCCTAAAATTAATGAAATGCTCTGGCTTCTTTATAAATTGGAAATTCAGGCAAAAGAAAACGGAGGACGTCTTCATTTTCTTTTAGGAAATCATGAGTATATGGTGCTTCATAAAGATTTAAGATATGTACATGACAGATACAAGGTTTCTTCTGAATTACTTGGGCTAGCGTATGATGAATTGTATAATAATCAAACAATAATTGGTAGGTGGTTGCGCTCAAAATCTACCATTATTAAAATTAATAATTCCATTTTTGTTCATGGAGGAGTCTCTGAAGAATTTATTGCTGAAAATGGAATAGATCTTAGCAACACTAATCAAATAATGAGGTCTTCTATTCAAAGAAGTAAACAAGAAATGAAATCTACTGATTTTTATAAAACCTACTATGGTAAAAAAAGTTTAATTTGGTATAGAGGGTATTTCTATGACAATTTAGTAGATGCTGATATTTCAAAAATCTTAACTCAAGTAAACTCAGAACATATTGTTGTTGGACATTGTTCTAATGAAAAGGTTGTTCAATTATATGATCAAAAGATTTTTGGTGTAGATTCTAGCATTAAAAAAGGTACTTATGGTGAGCTCTTGTTTATAAAAAATAAACAATTTTATAGAGGTACACTAGACGGAAAGCAAGTGAAATTTTAAAATAAGATTAGAACTAACTTTACAAACAGTTTTGGCATTTACCTTGTATTAAAACACTAGACATGAGAGCCGTTCTATTGGGTAGTTCTGGAATTGGTATTTGAATAGCTAAACAATCTACTCTCCCACAATCTACACACTGAAAATGTGGATGAACATCTGTATGCGCTGTTTTTGAACATCCGTTACATTTCGCATACCATTTAATGCCATTTTTTCCAAGAAAAGAATGTAATAACCCATCATCTTCAAGTTTATCTAGAATTCTATAAACAGTAGTTTTATTTAATTTATTGGAAAGTCTACTAATTAAATCTATCGCAGAAATAGCATGTGAACTTTTATCAAATTCATCTAACATTAGTGCTAAAGATTGTGTTTTTCTTAAAATACCCATTCAAACAAATTTATTACATCTTTAATGAATTAACAAATTGAATGTATATATTTGCAACTTAGTTGCATTAAAGTTTGTTATGAAATTAATCTTAAAAAAATCAGATACATTTGGAGTGATTGCAAGTACCTTGTGTATGATTCACTGCTTCGTTACTCCTTTTATATTTCTTGCTAATACATGTGTTGTTGGTAACTGTGGGAGTAGCCCAACTTGGTGGAAAAATCTAGATTATATTTTTTTAATCATTTCTTTTTTTGCTGTACATAGTTCTGCCAAAAAAACTTCAAAAGAGTTTATGAAAACCGCACTGTGGATCAATTGGACAGCTTTATTTTTATTAATTTTTAATGAAAAATTAGCATGGACTTCATTGCCTGAAACTTTTATTTACATCACTGCCATTAGCCTAGCGGTGTTACATATTTATAATTTGAAGTATTGCCAATGCGATACCGATGGCTGCTGTAATTAAGACAACTATTTTAATTATACGCTAGAATTAAAAGTTTAAAAAGCTCTCCGGTTAGGAGAGCTTTTTTTATGTTTAAGTATCTTTAATTGGTGAAAAAATATTCAATAGATAGTTATGTATTTACTTAACTGCTATAGGAATTTGTATTTGAGATGGATATTTTGCAGAGTGATGAATGGTATTGTGCGCTGTTATCCCAACTTTTTCATCATAATTATTTCCACCAGTATTTAAGTTTCTTGCAAACCTCGGAAAATTACTACTTGAAATTTCTATGCGTATACGATGTCCTTTTTTAAATACATTACTGGTAGACATGGGGGTTAAATTTACTTCATACACCTCTCCTTTTTCCATGAAAACTTCTTTGTCATATCCTTCACGATAACGAACTCGTTGAATGGTTTCATCTAAATTATACGCCGAACCATCTGGATATACATCAATTAATTTAATGGTAAAGTCTGTGTCTTTTACATCTGAAGATACATACAGTTTAGAATTAATAAATCCGCTAACCTCAGTATCTTCTTCTAAGACAGCTGTGGTATATACTAAAATATCATTTCTAGCTTCCATATCTTGTTGATCCCATGCACCCCCTTTTACTGCATTCCCTGTACAACAAACATTTCCTCCATAAGATGGCACTGCCGCCATAGGGTCATAGGTAAAATGATCTGGACGGTCTTTTTTAGCTTTAGAAGTAGACAACATTCCATCTCCAAATCTGCTATTTGCATGACCATTACTATGTAAATAATACGTAGTTAATTGGGTATTCTCTGGAGGCCACACCTCTGATGACTGCCACTCATTACTTCCCATAGTGTAGTATTGTATTCTAGGAGTGGTTTCTTTAAAATCATTTGAGGCTCCTTTTAACCACAAATCAAACCACTTTGTAATTTGTTCATCGTAATTTAGTCTGGCGTCGCCAACGCTACGTTCTCCTACAATTGTATTTTCCGTTGCTCTTGTATACCCACAATGAAGTGTTGGAGCTATCACTAAATATTGATTGTCTCTTATAAAAGGATCTTTAGAGTTATTTCTTGCATGGTTAAATAATGAAATATTTGGTGTAATAGAGACGTCATACCAGGAAGCAAACCAAAAACTTGGTGTTCCAATATCTTTATCATCATGGTAAATACCACCCTTAAACCAATCTGGATCATTTGGTTTCCGACGAATCATTTTGTCAAAAATCTCCTGTTTACCATTAATGTTTTTCAGGATGTCTTGAATGGGTAAATGAGTTAACGCTTTAGCCATATCTACACGAGGGTTTTCGGGGGCTAAATCGTAGAATCTTGAAATTCTAATTAAGTCTTCTTGTGAGGCTCCTTTTGGGATTCTTGGTTTAAATTTATCGTGTTCTACACCATACAACCAAGAAAAAAACAACATTTGTTCTACACCTCCTCGGTACCAATTTCCTTGTTCGTTTATAGCTCCTACACGTCCAACACCAGCACCATAACCTTGTGGTACCATGGCTGCATGTGATGGGTGGTCTAGTGCAGAAACAGCCATTTGCCATTCTGCAGTTGAAGAACATCCTATGGTTCCAATCTTTCCATTAGACCAAGGTTGGTTTTTCATCCATTCGAAAGCATCATACCCATCTGTAAGAGGGACTCCTAAAATATCCCATTCTCCCTCAGAATAGTAACGTCCTCGCTCGTTTTGAACTACATAAGCATAGCCTTTTTTCACATATTCGTAGGCACGTTTAGCAGTTCTAGTTCTTTGTTTGCCATCGCCCCAAGAATTAAAGTTGTAGGGAGTTCTAGAAAAAATAATAGGATATTTCCCCGCCCCTTTTGGTCTGTAAATATCACTAGCAAGCCTTACACCGTCTCGCATGGGCATCATTACTTTTTCATCTACAATAGCTATACTGTCTAGTTTATCAAAAATAGATTCTTGAGCTTGAATAGTGGTTGTAAAAATAAGGTAACAAAAAAAGGAACTGAACAGAGTAATTAGTTGATTTTTCATTTTGAGTCTATTGATTATGAAGCTAAAGATAATAAATAAATTTAGAGAAATATCTTTCTACGTTCTAAGAAATACTGCATGAAAATTACTCATTTAATAAAATAAAAAATCATCTCAAAAAAATATTTTGGGATGATTTTTAAATTGAAGTATTGTTTTCAATTCATATGATATTGAAAATAATTAGTCTTCTAAATAAACAAAACGTTCTAATCTTGAAAGTTCTTTATCATCTACATACTTTCCTATTTCTTTTCTAAATTGAGCTAGATTTTTATAAGGTCTATACTCTAAAAATTCATGAGTCATTTTTTTTCCAATACCAGGTAGCGCCTTGATATCGTCTTCTGAAGATGTGTTTAATTCTACAGGTACAAAAACATAGTCTAAATAACGAGCTACTTCTTGTTCGTCTACATATTTTCCAATTTCTCTTTTAAATTGTAATATACTCGTGTAGGGTCTGTACTCTTCAAATTCGTGTGCCATTTTATCACCAACTCCAGGAATCATTTTAAAATCTTTCTCTTCTGTAGTGTTTAGATTAAAGGGTACAAATATCTTTTTAAAAAGTTCTTCTGTATTTTCTAATTCTATGATTGAATTAAAATCTGCCATGGATAGAAAAGGTCTTGCTGCTAAAAGTTTTTGAACTACCTCTTCTGAGAGGCCCAAAGTAACTAAATCTGATTCCGTGGCTAAATTAGCATTTAAGACCACTAGAGGTGAAGGTTTTTCTACTTCTTTAACTTCTAAATTGTTTGGTGTGTTTTGTTTCTTTTCTACTGATTGTTTACAGGATACTAGAAATAAACTTACGGATAGCGTGATGATAAATAGTGTACTAAATTTTTTCATGTTGTTGTTTTATTAAAATTAAATATGAATACCCGATGAATGCTAAGACTAACATACTCATAGGGGCTAAGGTTGGTAAGGCACCAGATAAACTTTCGGAAAATAATTCCCAATTAGTGGCTGTTGGTTTCATCTCCTGCTCAAACTCAAAATTAGATTGCAGGTGCAAGAAAACACCATAAACACCGCTGAGAGATGTTAAAACTAGCAGCAGTTTAAATAAATTGATGATTTTTTTTGATTTTTTAAACAAAAGAATGATCAGGTTTATGAGTGAAAAAGCAATGCATAAAACTGGGATTAATTGATATGCATCCTCATAATGATCTAATAAATACAATTCTAAAAGTGTTCCAACCATCATAAAAAGGAGTGCTAAAACAATTATTTGTTTTACACTTAATTTTTCTGAAGTAACTTTTTTGCTTTGCATTTGATGGCAAAACTACATATGAATCTTCAAAAAAAAAAATTATTTAGAAATATTCTAAATAATTTTATGAAGCAGTTAACCCCTATTTATTATTAGCGTATTAATACCCTAATAACATTCCGTATTTAACTGAAAACCTTACTTTTGCTTTGTTTTAAAAATTCATTGTTTATTGTCTGATAATTATCGAAGAAAAATGATTCCAAAAAAAATTCTATTACTACTAACTGTACTTATGTTTTTTTCTTGCAACACAAGCACAAAAAACAATACTACTCCAAAAAATGTAATTCTTTTGATTAGTGATGGGACTGGTTTATCACAAATTTCTTCTGCTTTCTATTTTAAAGAAACTCCTTCAAATTACCAGCGATTTCAAACCATTGGTTTAATAAAAACCTCCTCTTCAAGAGAAGATGTTACGGACTCTGCTGCTGGAGCTACTGCATTTGCAGCTGGGGAAAAAACATACAATGGGGCTATTGGTGTTGCAGATGATTCTACCATGGTGAAAAATTTAGTTGAAATAGTGTCTTCAAAAAATATTAAAACTGGGGTGATTGCAACATCATCTATCACACATGCTACTCCTGCCAGCTTTTATGCTCATG
>JGI20151J14362_10000885_pt1 | contig 22029 bp, 17 predicted proteins | sample COG_01_FD_14362 | JGI IMG/M metagenome (IMG submission 14362)
AAAACAGCGACGAGAGTGCTCCTCCTCCCGTCGTTTGTTCAGAGCTGCTGTGATTGTCATTTTCGTCGCTTTTTTTCTCCTCCTCCTCCTCGCGATTCCGAACGACGACGACGAGATTCGTCTTTGTCTTCTTCAACTTCGTCTCTTCGAACAAACGCGCTCCAATATCTATTCCTGGGTCCACGAGGACGATCACATCATCATCTTCCTCCTCCTCTTCGCAACGCAACAGAAGAGAAGAAGAAGACGTCGGAGTAAAAGAGGAGGAATGCTGAGAAGACCTTCTTTCTTCTGCGCGCATCTCTCTCTCTCTCTCTCTCTTTCTTTGAGTAATTCTGACGAGACTTTTCCAAACGAAACGACTTTTTTCAAAGACAAAATTGTTTAGGGTGTACAGACAAAAGTGTTTAGGGTGTACAACCCTAATTGCAGTTTTAAAGGCACATGTCTCTCTCCCCTCTTTAGACCATTTTTGTCTCTTCATTTCAGAGCGTTTACTTTGCGCGCTTTCCGTGCACACGCGAGAGAGAGAGAGAAGCAGTTGTTCATTGTTGCGCTTCTTTTTCTTCTTCCGTATTTATTCGTAGTCGTCGTCGTGCACAGAAGAGAGCGTCTTCTTGTATATATTCTTCTCTCGGATTTTACGGGAAAAATGACGATGGGACGCGGCCCGGCGGCATCCATCACCAACGCCAGGGCGAACGAACGCTCGGGTCTTTTAGAAACCCCGAACTATGCTAAAGAAGAAGAAGAAACTACCGTAAAACATCGAAACGCGTCCTCTTTACTCAAAAAGATCGCAAAAGCTCGGACAAAAGTCAACGTTCCATCCGCCATCGGTGGGTTCGCCGTAGGCGTGAAATTCGGCTTCGTCCTCCTCTTGGTGGTCTTAGTCTGTCTGCCGCGAGAACGCTTCGACTCTTTACGAACAAATCTCGGGGAGTTTTTACCGATAAGTTTAAGCGAGCGAGTCGTAGCGCCGGAGAGTTCGTATAAGAGAGAACACGGGGTGGTGGCGAACTTAGGGGCGGCGAAGCCGTTAGCCGGCGACTGGAACCCGAACGGCAAGAGCGAGAAGCGAGAGGTGAAGTACCCGAGGAAGGATTTGACGCCGAAACCGACGAAAGTCGCAATCGCGAAGAAGAAGAAAGAAGAGGAGGAGAAGATTAAGAAGACGACGACGAGTAAAAGCAGCAGCAAATCATCATCATCGTCGAAGAAGAATGATTCTTCTTCTTCTTCTTCAAAACATTCGTTATCGTCTGAATCGTCGTCGAAAGAAGGCAAGCGCTCGAGAGAATACGAAGAAAAAGAGAGACAGTCCTCATCAAAGATGGGTGAAAGAGAAGAAAGAAAAGAAGAAGAAAAGGATGACGAAGATAATCATCATCACAGAAACAAGAACGATTGGTACAACGGCCCAGAGCCGATTCCGCACCTCATCGACCACTTGGAGGCGCACGATTTGAAGCCGTCGGATAAAGACTTGAGAATTTTAACCATCGCGAACGCCGCGTATTGGCCGTTGGCGGAGATTATGTTAGACTCTGCGAAAAGACACGCGCCAGAAATCGCCAATCGATTGACTTTCATTCTTTCGGACGAAAAATCCGTGAAGCAGTGTAAAGATCGCGTGACGAAGAGTTGCCAACACACGTGCTTCTTCGATCACGAGATGGAAGACATGTTGGGCAAGTACACGAACGACGAAGGTTCGTACAAATCGGCGTACGATTCCAACTTTGGCGTGAAATTACGCCAGTTGTGGACGTGGAGAAAAGTGAAAGCGGTCAAAACGTTGGTCGATGCCGGATACGCGGCAATGTTTGTGGACGCGTCGACGGTGTTCTTAAGAGACATGCGCGAAGACGTGTTGCACGAATTACTCGATCACGACGCCGCGCTGGTCACGTTGAGTGACTTTGGCGGTGCGACCGAGCAACACGCGACGAATACGGGTTTGATTGCCGCGACGCCGGCGAACAAAGACGCCGCTCGAGTCTTGCGCACTTGGTTGAAACGCGAAGATCCGGAAGATAAAGACAACACGGAGCAAGGCGTTTTGACGTGGGAAATTGCACCGAAAGAAAGAGAAAATGGGGTGATTATCAAAGCTCTGACGCAAGTGCAAGCGCCAAACTACGTGACGTACGACTTTAAGTCGCACTTGAACAAGGGTAACGACGACGGCGGTAAGTTGGGCAAGGATGAAAAAGGCAAAAGCGAGGAAAAACAACAACACGTGGCTGGTCTCGTGCACGCCGCGTATTGCGGGTGCGTGGACGCGAAAGAATCGTTCATGTCCAGAGTGTACGAAGAGTCCAAAATGTCCTCGAAAGAACTCGGCGAACGCGGTTTGAAGCCAGAAAAAATTGAAGAAAAAGATTGCGACGTGTACGACAGGAAGAAGTTCTTGAACACGGGCCGCGCGCCGTGGGATTGAAAGTAGATAATAAAAACCGACCACACAACTTTGAAAGAAATCAATTAAATGTACCACTATACTATTCAACAAAGAATCTATGATGAAGTTTACACGACGTTACTCACCGGCGTTCCTTCCCACTTCAAATACTTAACGTTCACGTCCAACGCTTTCGCTCGCCTCGCCGCCGGGGTCACAATCTCGTCCAGCTTCGCAATGGTTTCCGCCGTCACTTCGACTACTTGACCGATGACCACGTTCGCCGAGTCGTTTCCATTCGCGTTCGTCGTCGTCGTCGTTGCATCGGTTGTGACAGTACCTTGTTGTTGTTGTTGTTGTTGTTGTTGTTGTTGTTGTTGTCCATCGCCTTTACTTTTGCGCTTCAAAATTTGCGCTTGTTCGAGGACTAAAATGACATCCTGCGTGGCCAGATGCGTGAGCTTGGAAATCTTCGAAAGCGTGATCACTGTGCCAATTTCCAGCGATTTCAACAACTCGCTGATCACGTCTCCCCAATACGCGGAGTAACTCATCAATCCTAAATCCGATAAAGGTTTCTCTGGCGTTCCAACCCAGCTTTCGCGTTTCGTCAACTCGTACGAAAACGCGATGAGAAATCTACCGTAGCCTTTGCGCTGGTACGGCGGCAACGTCAATATGCATGCCAAATTATGTCCCGTCTGAGAGCCGTTTTTGTCTTTAGAGAAGTATCCGACGACCCTGTGTTTCTCATCTTCGCCTTTTTCGCACAAGGCGTAGAAAAGCATCTGCGAAACGTCGTGATACAAAGTCTTGTGATCGAGAAAGAGTTTTGCCAACAGACACAAGTTTTGGCAATACGTCGCCGCTCGCGCGCCGTCGACTTCAAACACCGACAGTTCTGGACGAACAATCTCTTCAATTTCTCTCTCTTCTTCCCCATTTTCACCACGCATCGTTCTCTTTTCGATTTCTGCGGGGTGCCTGTAAATTTCGTTCCCGGGCGGGTGCGTCAAAGGGCAACATTTTTTATGTTTCACGAGCGTCTTGCGTCTTTTGCAATATTTCAAACAAAATTCACAAACGAATAATCTGTTATCGCTGGTGAACTCGTCTGGATACGGCGCTCGGTACCAACAGTCCACTTCAAACGCTCCCAATTGGAGAACGTCGACGTTTTTTGCATTTTTCACGATGGCCGCCGCCACGTCGTGTTGGTGTTGCTGCGTCTCCTTCTTCGTTCCCTTTTTCTCTTTCGGCTTCCCTCCTTTTGTTTTATTGTTGTTGTTATTGTTCATACTTGCACTCGTTTTCTTTTGATTCGCGACGACGGCGTTCGCTGCTGCCTTATCGTTGTTATTATTTTCAGCGTCGACATCGACGACTTCGTTTGGTGGTTCGACTATAACCGTTGGTGTCGCTGCGTCGGCGTTTCCAGCCACCGCGGTCGCTAAAATGGTTGCGTTAGTCGTTCCGTTGTTCCTAGCACTCGGTGACGTGGCTTCTACGGTGCCATCTTCTCCTGCGACGACGGCAGCGACATCAACGATGTCCCCGCTACCGCCTCCGATCTTCTCTTTCTTGTTACTATTGCTGTTGCTCATCGTTTTGTTTTTGCTCGAAGCGCGCGGATGACTCTCCGAACCGTCGGCGCCTTTACTCGCGTTCGTACCACCACCATTACTCGGCTCTGCGTTTTCACCCGTCCTCCTTCGCTTCGTCCCTACACGTTCTTCTTCTTCTTCTTCGTTTTCCTCGCCGGCGTCGGTCACGACGACTCCGCCACTTTTATTGTCGTTCACTTCTACGATACCTTCCTCTTCCTCCTCTTCAGCTCCCTCGTTCCTTTTCCTCGTCGTCGTCTGCTCCTCTAAAATCTCCATCGCTTCTTCTTCCTCCTCCTCTTCTTCCTCTTCCTCGCTCAAATGCTCGTTCGACCCGTCGTCCTCTTCCTTCAACGGCCGCATCTTACTCGCATCCAACCACGCGTCCATCCGTTTCGAGTACCCTTCGTAGCTGCAGTAATACCGCTTAATCATCTGCACCACCGTCGCCGACGCCCCGTCGCCGGAACCGCTCTTCTTCGCCGCGTCTCCTCCTTTTCCAAAAACGCCTCGCAAAGTTTCTTTCTTCGTCGTCTCGTGAATGACTCTCGCCGGTAAGTATTTGTCTTTCGTTTGAAACCACGAGGCGAACGCGGAGACGCGATCGCCGACTTCGTACGTCGTATTTCGCCACTTCGCCAACTCTTCCTCGTCCTCTTCCTCTGAGGAGGATTCTTCCTCTGAATCTGAATCTGATTCTTCTTCGTCGTCGTCGTCCGTTTGAGCGGCAGTTTTTTCATCGGTGGTGGTGTTGGCCCGCGCGCTGTTGTTCAGCGTCGTTTTCTTCGTCATTTCTTCTTCTTCTTCTTCTTCTTCGTTTCTTTTTTCTCGCTGTTCGTCGTTGTCTTCCTCTTCAACGGCATCGTCGAACGCCATCTTTCTCTCTCTCGAAGACGACGAAGACGACGACGAAAAGGAGAACACCGAAAGGAGAAAAACAAAGAAGAAGAGCTTTCACCGACGGATGCGGTTTGTTTTCGTCGACGTCTGTCTCGCTTTCTCTCTCACTCTCTTCGCAAAGCGTCTTCTTTCTCTGTTTTCCGCGTCGGAGTGATGAAGAATTTGCTTTTGGCGGCAAAGCACGAGATCCGCACAAATACGCGCACGCGCGCGCATCTGTTCGAAAAAGGGAACAGATGACGACGACTTCGAACGGAACTTTTCCTTTTGGAGAGGAAAACGACTCGGAGGATACTTTTGCATCGATTTCGATCGTTCGAGACGGTCAGGTGTCGTCGCCTTCGTGGACGGTGGTGGTCCCCGCACCGCGCGCTCTTTCTTCTCCTCCGTTCGTGTTGGAGAACAGAAGTAGTACGAGTTCTTTATTCGCATTCCAACTCGCGCCGAGAGGAGGATACCTGACCATCGAAAACAATTTAGGATGGAGTTACGAGTTGCAATCGCAATTATCGTATTTCCTGGACGTCATCGCGGTCGCGTCGAGCACGGAAGTCGTGGTTTCCGTGCAAAACCAGACGCACAGAGCGAACGTTGGTTTTTTGTCAACCACGGAGGATGTGAAAAATACGAGCATTTTTTCTTCGTCGTATTCGTTGCGAGAGGCGAGCGAGAAGTTAACTCGTTTTAACGCGGTGTCGTTTGCGGACGAGAGCGGGATTGGGAGCGACGTCTCGGTGCGAAGCGTGAGGTTGAGAGCGAGTTCGATGAGCGACGATGAAGGCGGAACGCGAGAGACGTTCGCGACGACGGGAGGGACACTTTTGCTTCTGCCGGCGTTTGGAGCGATTGGTGAAAGCGATGAGAACAACGAAAGCGGTGGTGCCATTGGTGAAGAGGAAGTTACGTTTCTCTTCGACGCGAAAGATGAAGACAGCGAAAAAATGTTGATCGTTGGAGTCAGCGTCGCGTGCGCTTTGTTGGTCGCGGTACTCGTCGTCGTGTGTTACTTTGCTAAGAAACGGATGAAAAAAGGAAAGCATTTCACGGACAGAAGTGAAATAGCGAGCAAAGATCGCGTGCGTACGTGGCTACATCATCTCGAGAGGATGCATTCGAAATCGTCTCTGGGCGGTGAAAGCGGCGCGTTCGACGCGACGACGACGACGACGCATTCGAGACCATTCACGCCTCTGTCTTGGAAGACATCTCGTAGCAAACGAAGAAGTAGCGGAGAAGGTGGTGGTATTGACGAGCTCGAGAACGAAACGGTAATAAATATCAGCGGAGAAATTGACCAAGAAGAAAAGAAAAAGAAGAAGAATAAAAACAAATCTTCCGAGGCGAGACGATTGATGGCTCCCGCGCCGTCTACGCTAGAGATTACAGGTTGCGAGGATGTGGTCCGTCGCACGTCTACTAAACCTCCTAAATCAAACGTCTCTTCGTCTATACCGACGACGGAGGAATCACCGAGAGGAGAGATGGATCGTTTACAGTTGCTGAGAAGAAGTACGAAAGATACGACGCCGGCGCATTCGCCAGCGATTTCGCGGCAAAACTCGCTGCTCAATTCCAACGAGGGAGATATGGGAGAAGGCGCGGAGGCGAGAGTTTCACTCAACGCGCTCGCCAAAGAAATCGAAAAGTTACAAAATAGCATAAAAGATGATACGAATAATAATAAGTTCAGGTCATCGTCGTCTTCGTCGTCCAAGCTCGAATTAACTCCGGATAAAGAAGACGAAGTGCCGTTTGAAAATTTATCCGAAGTCGAACTCGAGAAGGACGTTCGAATTTACGAGCGCCTGGGAGGTGGCGCGTACGGTACGGTTTACCGCGGTAAATTTCGCGACCGTGAAGTCGCCGTGAAAACGCTTCGAGTGAACGCTTTGCCTACCGCAACATCCGCATCGACTACCACGCCTACGCCTTCCCAAAACAACGAGGAGGTCAGCGAAGACATAAAGATGTTGAAGTCTGAGGTTGAAATTCTTCGTCTCGCGAAGCACACGAACATCGTCTCCGTATATGCCGCGTGTTTTGAGCCCATACACAAAGCGCTACTCGTCGTTCAACTCGTCCACGGAGGATCGCTCAACGAAATGTTGCATCGCGAAAATAACGAAAGCGTCAAACTGTCGGGTACTTTGTTACGCACAATCCTGTTGGACGTTGCGAAAGCGATGGAGTATTTGCACAGCCTGAAGCCGAGGAAAATTTTACACCGCGATTTGAAACCTCAGAATGTCCTCGTGGAAGCTAAAGTACTTTCTGATGTGCTCGAGAAGAGGCGACAGCGGAGAGGCGACGATTACGATATTTTAGACGACGACGGTGATAACGCGCCGACTCTAAAATACAAGGCGTACGTTTGCGATTTCGGTATTTCTCGATTACTACCGCTGATGGCAAACACTTTGAAAACGAGCACTGCACATGTCAACGCGGGGACAGCGAATTACATGGCACCGGAATTGTTTACCGGACACTACCCGTGTTCGACGAAAGCAGATGTTTTCTCGTTCGGCAACATCGTATACGAATGCGCCACCGGGCGCATTCCTTTTGAGAAGTGCGTGCACTTTCGCATCGCGTTCCTCGTCGGCATGGAAGATAAGCGAAGCGAAATTTTGCCGGAAGATAAAGTTCGCGAGGATGTTCGCGAACTAATCGAAAGGTGCTGGAAAACAGACCCGAAAGAGCGACCAGACTTTACAGAGATTGTGCAAACAATCTCGCGCTTTCCCGCCAAGAAGAATTTTGACGAGACGAAGGAAGAATAAGAAAAAGATTCTCCTACTGGTATACTACTACTACTACTACTACTACTACTACTATTACTTACCCGAGTACGACTGATTTGACAATTTTTCAATTGTAAACTACAACCGATACGCTAATTGTATATTATGTTCTGATAGTATATTACGCCGCGTCTCTCTTTCTCTTTCTATTTTCACCTCTGCTACCTATTCTTCTTCATCGTCGTCGTTATCTTCCGTTCCTAATATTCCATTATATGGTCCTGGATTATTCCCGGACTCTTCAATGTCCCTAATCCACCTGTCCATGTAAGGGCACTTCTCCGGCGAGATCAACCCACCTGGCTCACATTCTTGATAGACCGTACAAATACCACACGGTACGTAACTCAGCGGCGTGAGTATATTGCTTTTCCACTTTGAAGGCACGTAGTATGTTTCGGTAAAATCGTCGCCGTCGTCAACTTCAACCGTCGCCTCTTCGCTTTCGTTTCCTCCTCTACCTTTTTTCTTTTGCTGCTGCTTCTTGTTGCTGCTGCTACCTTTCTTGTTCTCCATCGTCGCTTTCTTTTGTTTCTTGTTGCTATTCTTCCTCTTGTTATTATTCGCCGATCCTTTCTTGCGTTTCTTCGTCGTCGTGTCTTCGTCCTCTCCTTCGCTGTCTTCTTCTTCTTCTTCTTCTTCTTCCTCGTCGGATTCGTACATCAACATTCCTTCAGCACCACCTCTTCGGTTCTTCCTATCGTCGATGAAATCGTCCTCGTACGCATCCATCTTCTGTCTCCTCCTTTCCTCGGGCGTGATCATCTCCACGTCCCCGTCGTAAAACAGCGTGTCCACAATCTGTTTCACGTCTTCTTTCCTCAAATTCACGTTGGATATTTTACTCTTCACGATGTGCTCATACACGTCCTGTAAAGTCACCCGTTTCTCTTTTCTGATAAAATCCCGGCACACGTCCCGCATGATTTTCACGAACTTGGCGTCAAACTCTTGATCGGTAAACCAAGCTCCACCGGTAATCTCCCTCGACGGTTCTAAATCGTACTTCATGTACACCTTTCGATTTTGCTGCGCGACGTGCTTCACGCTTTTAATCAACTTCCTTTGCTCTAAGGTTTTAAAAATCTTCGTCACTTTCACCTGCGGGAAGTTCGTCTTTTGCTTGACTTCTTTCGTCCACATCCCGCTATTCCCGGCGGTTTCGATGACTTGCAACACCAACCTATCTTCGCTCGATAACCCTCGTTTCTTGAGCATTTCTTCCTCGCTCACTCTTTTGAAGTAGCAAATTGCATTGTCGCCTTCGCCTTCCGTGTGTAACGTGATTTTCTCTGAATCCAACAAGTGGTTGATGATGTCCCTGCGTAAGCCTCCTTTCCAAAAGGACAAAATCTTCTGCAAGTCTGGGTCGCTGACGCCTTGGTTGTTGTTGTGAGAGGCAATAGCATCGAGGACTTGTTGATTATAGTCTTCTTCTTCTTCTCGTTGGGTGTTGTTCGTCGGAGGCATCACGATTTCATCGTCGTTGTCCTCGTTCTCGTGAGTATTCGTTCCTCCTTTCTTCGCTTTTCCTTTCGATCCTCCCGCCATTTTTTCTTCTTTCTTTCTTTCCAGAGAGTAAGAGAGTAAGAGAGAGAGACAACAGAGAGAAGAAGCAGAAGCAGAAGACAAAGACAAAGAAGCGCGCGTTTGGGCCGAGAGAGAGAGAGAGGACACGCTTTACTCTGTATCTATATCTATACTATAGAATAGTAGTTTCTTTTTTCTGACGGCTGCGTGGGAGGAAAAAAAGAGAGGCGAGAGAAACAGTGGTCAGTCAATTAAGTTCTACCCTGAAGGATCTTCTCCCTCTTTTTTTGTTTGTGTGTTTGCTCTCTTCCGTCTTCTCTCTCTCTCTAAAAAAAAGAAAAACAATCGCTCTCTTTTAAGCGGTGAATTTAAGCGTGNATTGCTTCATATTTGCACTCGTGTCCTTTTGAACACACACACACACATCTCAAAGCACATTATTCACGTTTAAACATGTCTTTTGCATCTACCATCGCAAACAGAGCCGCGTTAGCCACTCGCGTGGTTTCGCAAGTCACCAAGTCTTCCAACAACAAGAGACGATCTTTGATTGTAAAGGCGGAAGGGGACGTTCCTGCGGAAACGGAAAAGCCAGCCGCTGCGGCTCCGGCGGTGCGTTTTTTTACTTCTTCCCTTTGATTTTTTTACGCTCGCGCGTGCATTGGAGGTCGAGGGAAACGAATTTCTGTTTTGATGGGCAATCGGGACGTCGGAACGAGGTTCTCGCGCGTCGATTCCGACACCGTAAAATTCGAATCTCTCTCGCCTTTTTGTGCTCTTTTTTGATACGCACCCGGGGCCGAGATACGGTTGATATCTCTAAAGGGAAAATTTTAAAGACGTTTTCTCTTTTCGCGACGAGCTCCTGTTGCGACTTGCGTCGGACGAGCGAACGGTACGAACGGACGCAACGAGTGGTGCGGGAGCTGTTTGAACTCTTTCGAGCGTGGGAAGAGTAGGAGATATGCGCGCGCGCCCGAAGGAAAAAAAATATGATCAAACGACAAAAACTCACCTCTCTTCCCTTGTTCTTTTCTCGAAAATAATCACATTTAACAGAAGGTTGCCAGAAACACGGACAACCTCGCTCCGTTGTACATGTTGGGCGTCTCCGACCAATCTTTGTCCTACTTGGACGGCACCTTGCCGGGTGACTACGGTTTCGATCCGCTCGGCTTGTCCGATCCAGAAGGCGCCGGCGGTTTCATCAACCCGGGGTGGTTGGCGTACGCGGAAGTTATCCACGGCAGATGGGCGATGCTTGGCGTTGCCGGCGCGACTGCGCCGGAAACGATGAAGGGCTTCATTCCGGACTCCACGGCGGTGGTTTGGTTTAAGAACGGTATCATCCCGGCGCAAGGCTCGTACGACTTTTGGGCGCCGCCGACGGCGTTGTTCTGGGTCATGGTGTGCATGATGAACTTTGTCGAAATCAACAGATTGACTGAATACGCCAACCCGGGCTTCAGAACGAAGCAATCTTTGGCTGGCTTGGAAAAAGGGATGGGCGGCACCGGCAACCCGGCGTACCCGGGCGGTTCGTTCAACCCGATGGGTATGGGCAAAAACGACATGGACGCGATGAAGGTGAAGGAGATCAAAAACGGCAGATTGGCGATGATGGCGTTTTTCGGTATCATGGTGCAAGCGATCATCACCGGCGAAGGGCCAGTGAAGAACTTGACGGATCACGTTACCGATCCGTTCGCGCACAACTTGTTGACCAACTTTGCGAACGTCGGCGGCGCGTCTCCGTTCTAATTTGAGAAGAAGAGTAATTGTTATTAGAAAGAAAGAAAAAGAGGGAGAAAGAAAAGAATTTTGTAAAAATGAAAGAGATAAAGGAGAGAGAGAGAGAGGGAGAAATCGGTGAGAAATTGGAGAAATTGGATGTGTTAGGAACGCGCGGGTGTGTGCTTGAAGTAGTTTTACTAGGAAACGAAGGGCAAGCTGCGTTTGCGCTTGCAAGAGCAAACTGTTTTGTGATATCAAAAGAATATTATTGAGACGGAATAACTTACATAAATACGCGCAGATCTCAAACTCGTTCTTCTTTTACGAGCTTAATTTTCTTTCCCTGAGCTTTTCTCGCGCACGCGTTGATAACATTTGAACTTGTAGCGGTGTCGAGAGATGCGAAATCAATCGTTTGGCGGCTTCGGTTCGCCATTCCTCTTCGCCGCGAGGCGAAGAGAGCAAAACGCACAACATCTCCTCCAGCATCCACGTTTCGATGCATTTCGCCTTGAAAAGAGTCTCCGCGATACACTCACCGCGTGCATCTGTTTCAAACACAAACGTTAACATCTTTTCCCTTTTCTCTTCCTCTCTTTCAAAGTCTCGCCACGCGCGGTTGAACTGGTCAAACGTCTTGATCTCGGAACAAAACAAGCGCAAGTTCTCCTCCGTATCCGTTCTCTCGTTCGTGTGCGTTTGTAAACTCGATAAAGGTTTTCTCGACGCCAACGAACGCGACGCGATGTTACTCTCGCTTTTAAATCTCTCGATGTCATCTCGGTCTTCCCTTCGCGTTTCTTCTTCTTCTTTTTTTTCTTCTTCCTCTTCGACGGAGGAGTTTTTCCCGCAACGACTAAAAGCTCTCGTCCACTCCTCTCTTTTCATCGGTTTCAAGTGCGCGTACCGGGAGAGTTTTTGCCACTCCTCGTACGAAATGTGTGGATTTCTTTGCAACAAATCTTTCTTCGCCCGGTTCGAGTGACGTTGGCGGCTTTTCTCCGTCGCCTCTCGCCGAGCGAGCGCGGTTTTCATTTTCAAACCACTCGCCTCTTCTTTGACGCTTCTTCTCTCGTGCGTATTTTTCTTCAAAAGAAATTTTACGCACACACCACCTCTGACAGTATATCATCATGGCGCCTCGGGGCCGCGCTTCCACGAAAACCCCGGCAGGGAGAGCGAGGGCAAAACGATTGAGTGTTTTGCTTCTCGCTTTATTCGCGTGTGTGATTTTGGTCGCGTTTCGAGACCGAGAAACAAAAGGAAGAGATGGTGGAAGCGAAGATTTCTCNATTGGAATACATCGAGAAGAAGAAGATGATAAACAACAACAATCGAAGGAAGTCCGAGGCCACGGGATGTCTCGCGACCGATACAAAGATTCTCACATCACCATGGCGCAGAAATTACTATTGCAAAAACCGCCGAAACCGTTTCATCCGAGGTGCTTCGATGCGCCGAAACCGTGGAGGCCTTTAGAGGAGATCGAAGAGTGGAAGAGAAGAAGAGTGAGTCTTAGGAGGAAAGCGTTATCGAGCGGCGAGAGAGCGAATGAAGTAGGAGCAGAAGGAGAGGAAGAACACGAGGGAGTGAACGGGACAGAATCACGCGAACGAGGAAGAAGGCAGTTGTTAACGTTCAAAGCGGCTGGAATGGGTGGTAAATTTGGCCCGAGCTGTTCTCCTCGCGCGCCGTTGAAAGCTCGTCAAGCGTGCGCCGAGCAACGCGCGTTGAAGAGATGCTCGGAAGAATCGAAAGTGAGCAAGAAGAAAGTCGACCAGTTATCTGAGGTAGAAAAGAAATTAAAGAAGTGTTTAGTGGATTTGAAATCGTGCGAGGCGACGAGAGACGAGTTGAGGAAGGTGGCCATAGAGTTTAGCGGGATTCAAACGTTAGCGCTTGGGAGTCCGAATTGTTTCGTGCACTCGAAAGGCGGGAGTAATAAGTGTTTACCGTTAGTGAAGAACGAAGAGACTGGGCTCTTATCTGGTGGATGTGGAGAGCGTGGTGGTGGACCGAAAGCGGGATGCGATATGAGCTCGGGGTGGGAAGAGCGCGTACCGACGCCGAAAGAGGACGTGTTCAAAGGCTCGGCGTACGATCGGTGCGCTATCGTAGGCAACTCGATGAACTTATTCGACGCGGAAAACGGAGACGCCATCGACCAGTACGATGCAGTGTTCCGATTTAACTCCGAATGGCGACGCATGCACCACGTGATGCAAGAAAAAGGCGTGAAATTCGAGGACAAGCAAAAATATATGGGTACGAAAACAACCTTTCGATTAGTCAATCGAAAATATACGACGAGTTTATTAGACGGCGACGGAGCGTCAGAGGACATTTCTAGCGACGAAGAAGTTTTATTTTGGAACTATTTTTCCGCGCCATATTTACAGGCGTTGCAAAAGAAACATCCCAAATTGAATTTACACTTAGCAGCCGCAGATTTAATCAACTGGGAATTGGAGGTGTTCTCGCAGTTGAGGAAAGACTTGTACTCGTTAGGCGTCGGGCCGTTCGAGTGTTACCGATTCATGTCTTCCGGCGTCCACGGGGTTTTGATGGCGCTGAAAATGTGCGAAGAGGTGGATTTATTCGGGTTTAGCGTTTCCATGGATAACTTTGCCAAGTCGTTTAATCACGGACGACCGAGCGAAAGCCACTCGTGGGAGTTTGAAACGATGTTGATGCGGTTACTTTACTTTACTGGCGCAATCAACGTATGTAATAGCTGAAGTAGTTATAGTTATGTTATATAGTAAGATGTTTTTCGATTACACAAGTATTAAAAAACAGAATGATCTATTTATTCTTTCTCTCTCTTCACCCTCTCTCTCTCTCTCTTTTCAACTCTCTCTTTCTCTTTTTCTCTCTCTCGTTTTCTGATTGTTTTCTTTCGTTCTCTCGGCTGCGTTCTCAATAAGTTTACTAAATCTTTTCTCTCTAAAAAAGAAACTACAAATTTAGTAAACTTCGACGTGCCATTGACCGTTTTTCTTCAAACCTTCCAACCACTCTTCGTAGTCGATGCCCTTTTCTTTGCACACACCTTCCAACATGGACAAAATACCCGGCATCATACCCTTCAAACCGCAGAAGTACATGTGCGCGCCGCCGTCGAGCAAGCCAAAGACTTGGTCCTTGTATTCCTCAACCTTGTCTTGGATGTACATTTTGCCGCCCTTCTTGTTATTTTGTTCTCTGGACAAGGCGTAGTCAATTCTGAATTGGCCCGGGAATCGTTTGACGCACTCTTGGAATTCGTCGTCGTACAAAGTGGCGTCAGAGTTGGCGACGCCCATGAACAACCACGCCAAGCCGGTGAAGTTCCAGCTCGGGACGTCTTCAACGAAAAATCGGCGGATGTACGCTCTCATCGGGGCAATACCAGTACCAGTGGCAACCATGATGACCGGGGTGGACGGATCCTTCGGCAACAACATGACTTGGCCAGTCGGGCCAGTCATCATGATTTCCGTACCCGGGGTGGCGTCGCACAAAAAGTTGGAGCAGATGCCCTTCTTTTCCGGATCTTCAGCGCCCTTCTCTTCGTCCCAGTAGGTCGCACGACGAACGCACAAAGTTGCAGTTTGACCGTCGAAGGAGTCCCCATATCTAGTAGACGCGATGGAGTACAATCTCACACCGTGCGCAACTTCCTTACCCTTGGAGTTGATCTTCGTCCCCGGCGGAATAACGCCGTACGACTGCCCTTCCCAAAACGGCATCTTTCCTCCGTGGTCGATGATGATGTGCGTGGTTTCCCCAGTCGCCTTCGGGCCAACAATTCTTTCCACGGACTTGACGGTACCAGTGAACGGCGTCTTGTTCTTGTACGTGTTCAACGGCATTTCACCTTCTTCCAACGCTAACGGAACCTTCGCCTTGCCGGATTGCATGGATTTCCCAGCCGTCTTGGCCATTTCGAGACCCAAGCCGTACGGGCCACCCTTATCGGCCGCTTTGACCACGGTGGACACTCTGGCCACCTTTTGGCTTTGGCGAGCGGAGGTGACTTTTTGCGAGATGCATTGCTGTTTATGATAGAGAGAAGAAGAGAAGAATTCATCAGTAATCAAACTCAAGGCAAGACGACCTTATCCGTCTTTTCCAAAGCACCACCCACAAAAGAAACAAAAAAAAAAAACTGCTTCTGCGCGCGTTTTATCTAAAATCATCGTCTCCCATCATCGTAAAACACCCAACGACGGGCGACGCGAAAACATACCTTGGCAGAGAGGCCAGCGAAAGATAACTGCATTTACGATTAGAAAAACGTTGGTCAGTATTACGTCTCATCCTCCGTTCGTTCGATTTTCTCGTCGTCTTTCCGGATATAAAAAATTCAGTTACGCCTCTCACTCATCGCTGCGTTCTCGCTAATCCATCCGCGCGAAGAACAGAGGAAAAAAAAATTCGGAAATGCCTCTCGCAAAGGACCTCGCGACTTTTGCAGACGCCGTCGCGAGCCCCCATCGCGCGGTCGTCGAAGAGTAACGCCACGCGCGCGTAATAAAAGAGAGTCATCGACGAAGAAACGCACAGTAGAAGCCATTTTTATATTATTACGTGTGTGATTATATATAAAAGGAATAGAGAGATCTTTTGTGTTGTGGGGCAAAAACGAAAAGCTGAAAGCTCTTCCTCACTTGCCTCAAAAATTTGTGGCTCGTCTGCCCTAAAAGTTTTGTGTGCACATTTCGTCTCTGATTGAGTTATACAAAGAGAGAGAGAGAGAAGGACTTTAGCATCGGTACACATATAGTACCATGCGGACTGTAATTTCCTCCCTTTCGCGATGCGTGGAGTGCAATAACAACAAGTATTCTTCGAAGAGGAGCGAGAGCGAACGGCGAGCGTCGGTTTCCGGGATCGATGATGATTACACGAAGACGTCACACCTCCCGAGGATGATGAAAACGAGAAAAAGCCGTTTACGTCGCAGGAGTCGCGCGGTCGCGGCGATGCGAGCTAACCAGGGTTTCGCGGGAGAAGAAGAGAAAACGGTCAAAAGTGGTAATCACATCGCTTCTTTTCGAAGAAGGGGACAACAACGCTCGCGAAGAACTCGAATGCATTTCGGCGAAGACGTCGGCCAAGAGGAAATGTCTTCGTTATTGGACGACGTGGTAGATACGTGTCCAGTACCGATGGACCAGAGGCCTTCGTCGCAACTTAAAGAAGTCGCCGAAGGCCTGGTTTCTGGATGGGGCGGTTTAGATGGGAAGAGTTACGCGGTACGGTTGACTATTTTGTGCGGATTTTTCTTCACGGTCATCGCGTACCCGATCGCGAGCGAGACGTATAATCCGGAGATACAATGGACGGAGGCGCACGTCGCGGCGATGTTGGGTTCCTTGGTTGCGGTGAGCGCGATAACGTTGAACATTCACAACTCGTGGGATTACGTGAGAAATCGCTTACTCTCGGCGACGATTGAGTACGAAGAGACGGGATGGTACGATGGTCAAGTGTACGTGAAAACGCCGGAGATGTTGGCGAAGGATAGATTGGACGGGACGTACGTGTGCGGCCCGGCGGTGGCGAGGTGTAAGAAGACGATGTTGGCGTGCGGAGCGGGCGTGTTAGGTTGCGTGTTCGCGTTGAACGCGCTGGACGCGCCGAAAGTAGACCAGGAGAACTTTGGCTCGTACACGCCGCAAAAAGCGGCTTTGCTGAGAGATTTAGGCATGGGAACGTACATCGACGCCGGCGAAGGGAAAAGGATCAGCCAAGGCGGTATGTTCTCTCGCGAAACGGCGGATAAATACGAACCGGAAGAAGAGGACGAAGACGAAGGAGACGAAGTCAACGGCGTGGTCATGAGTTACGCGCCGTCGGTATCTATAGTTTCACCCTCTTCCTCGTCGTCGTTTCCTTCGGTATCATCGGAAAAAGCAGACGAAGGAGGAGATATCCTCGCCAAGGCCGCCGAGTAAAAAACGACTTTGCGATATGCAAAAGCGCGCGGTCAAAACAGTGTAGTAGCCATTTTAGTTTAATAATATGTTTTTCATGTATGCAGCATCGCTTTGGTACTCGCTTCTTCCGTCCTCCTCGAAAAGATCGTCTCTTTTGTTCGTCTTCTCCTCGACAAAACGCCTTCAAAAAAAAGAACGATTGATTGATTTTCTCTCGTCGTCGTTCTCACAAAACTCTCTTTTGCACCACCACGCGACAAAAGACGACTGACATTTCTTTCAAATTTTAACATGCAGAATTTTTTTTTCAAAAAGCGCAGCAAAAAAAGCGAGAGACAGTTTCCTCACTTTCATATCCACACATCCACCCCCAACAAACACTAGCGATACTAGCACGCAGAAGAGCCGGACGACCCCCGTTCTTCTTCGTTTAGCGAACACGCGATACACCTCAACGACGAGGAGAAGAATATAAGAGACTCTTTTTTCTTCTTCTCGTCCTCTCGCACTCCGACGGTGACTCTTTGATTCGCGAACAGTTCGTTTGAAAATCATTTTTCAAAAACATTTTCAAAATGTCCTCGCGGAAGATGCGACGAACAACCGCAACAACAACGAAGAACAACAACAACAACAGGTTGAAAGATCTCACCAACACGAACAACACCAAAGAGAAAGAACAGGAGGACAGAAATAAAAGGAACGCTTCTAGTACTCCCGAGATTCCGGATTCGAGGCCGTCGAGGATGACCGCCAGTATCGTCGTCGAAGCATCCTCATCCCCGAGATGTTTGGCGGGCGAGAAAAAAGAAGCGACGACGAAGAAGAAAAAAAACACAACTTTTCCACGAGCTGGAACGAGGAGGAAAAGAGTCGCAAAAGCGATACAAAAGAAGGAAGACAACCGAGACGAAGATTTCGAGATCGATTTAATGTGCGAAGAAGAACCCTTGGTAGGAAAAAGAAGGCGGAAAGGAACAGGGAAAGCGTCGAACACCACGCGCAGTCGTAGCGGTACGATTTCAAAAATTTCATCTCTTTTTTTTTTGTATCTGTCTTCTCTCGTGTTTTTTGCTTCTGTTTTTCTCTCTTTTTGAATTCAAAAATTTTCAAAATCGTTCGTTGGTGTTTGAATAAACGCAACGACGAACGAGAAGAGTCTATTTGAAAATACTCACATTTGCGTGACATTTTCTTTTCCTCAACACAGATAAACCACCTTTACCACCAGTTTCATCGAAAGATGACGACGAGGAAGGAGAGGACGACGATTTCGACGACGCGAAGAAGGTGAAGAAGAAGACAGTGAAGAAGACAGAAAACGCGGGAAAGAGGCTTTCGACGCAAACGACGCCGACGGCGTCGCGAGGCGCGACGTCGACGCTGGCGGAGTACGCCTACTGGGCGTTTTCCAACGACGGCGGGCGGCGGAGGACGGAAGAAAGGTACACGTTGGACCCGTACGTGAAATATGGGGAGTTGTTCAACCCGGCGATGCGACAGCAAGTCGTGAATTGGATGTATAAGAGGTCTCTTCGGTTATCGATGGCGCCGGAGACGTTTCATTTGGCGGTGAGGTACTGCGATACGTTTTTGAGTAAACGCGAGTGCGAGGTGTTTTTGCAAAGAAACGGGAACGGTTCGGAGCCGGTGCCGGCGAAAGCGATCGAGTCGTTCTATGTTGTCGACAGACTAGAATATGCAAATCCTGGTAAAGACAGAAAGGTTTTGTTTTACGCGAAGGAGGCGGAAGGTACGAGCGCCATGGATGGCGTTGATTTTGGCGGCGTGACGCCGATTTTCCCGCTCGGCGACGAAACGGTGAACCCGTTGTGCAACAAACTGAAAAGGTTAGGTGCGACGTGTTTATTCGTGGCGGCTAAGATTGTTGAGGTGAATCCGCCGTGCGCGGCGACCGTGGCGTCGTGCACGGAAGTGAGCACGTTTAACCGCAGTCAGTTGTTACTCGCCGAACGCGCTTTGCTGCGCGAGTTGGACTTTTTTCTGTACCGGCCAAATCCGAGAGCGTTTTTAGACGCATACATCGACGTCGCGCACAGAAAAGTGGCGAAGATATCCGTAGAAGACAGATTGGAGAAAGAGTCAAAAATTTACGAACGAACGTACGGAGGAAAGTACGGAGAAACTACCTTGGCGTATAGAAATATGAAATTCGCTTTGGAGAGTCACAAGAGGAAAGTGGAAGAGTTTTGCGAGTTGACCGTGGACTTGGCGGTGCTTTCCCAACAACACTTGCGTTGGCAGCCGAGCGTTATAGCGGCTTCGGCACTGGCTATAGCCCTGGAGGACGAGTGGTATTTGTCGTGGGACAGCGCGGATATGGAGTGCATGGTGGAGTTGACCGGGTACGCGTACGACGACTTGGCCGAGTGTAGCAGATGGTTGTTGTCGGTGTTGAGAAGCGCGAGCGTCGCGGAAGAAATCCAGCGAAGAGGAGAAGCCGGGAGTCGATGGTACTCGAAACTTCACGCGAACGAGAAATACCGCGGGGTTATTGATCGCGTGACTGACGAAAAACGACCACACATGCAACGACTCGAGAGCGCGTTTGGATACACAAACTTCACGAGCAAGCGAGGGATTTTACTTACGGATTTCAAGGAAATTGAAAACTGTTTCGAAAAGGCAGTTTCGAAAGGCGTGCCAAAATCCAAATAGAAGAAACGAAAGGAAAAATGAAGAGAGAGGGCCGAGAGGTAACGAAGAGACGAGAAGAAGAAGAGGAAGAAGAAGAGAATGAAGACGATGATGAGAATCATCGCATAAGTAGTAATATATATTATTTAGAAAGAGAGAGAGAGAGATGAGAGAAGGAGAGGATGATGATGATAATATCGTGCGTGATTGTGAGATGTGTAGTAGCGAGAAAGACGTTGAAAAATTGTATTAGTCAGCTGTGCAAGAATAATAATAACCATACTAAATCGAACGTACACGCGCGCGTACGCGTTCACCGACTTCTCTTTAAAATCTTCTTCGTTCTCGACGTATTCGTATATATTCATATATAATTTTATTTTATTACAGATTTGGTTCGAGTACGTATTATATTATGTACCTCGTCGATTTGTTTACTTTCATCTCGCGAGCGATGAAAACTGTGTGTTTCATCATCTCAACATACTCATGCCGCTGGCTAGCAAAGCCGAAGCGATGAAACCTCTCACGCCCACCTCGGGAATATCCAACGCGACGTTTCTAGCCGTCCAATATGAACACCCCATCGCCGATAACGCCAATATCGACGCCGTCCGTAACTTTATGTTCCCCATGGCGTAATGTTGCGCTCCAACCGCGATGTTTGTGAGTAAAGTACACAACAGCGCAGTCGCCGCGATCCTATGCACTTCCAAGTCCGTCTCGGCGGATAAATACGAAGTCACTAAAACTCCGCCGCCAATGCCTACCGTACCTTGAATCAACCCAACCGCTATACCTAAATACACATACTCCCTCTCGTTATACAACGCATCCATCCAACTCCCGTGCTTATAATACCTCTCTAAAAACTGTTGCGATACGATCGTATACAAACTTCCTTCAGGTTGTTGGAAATGTCCATCTTTATCCGGCGCCGAGCTCATAATGCCGTGATCCGCTAACGCTTTTTTAATTCTCTCCTGCTCCGCAATCTCCTCTTTCGTCGGTTCGTACTCTTCATCTATTTTTTTTTTAATTAATACCGATGGGGCGCATAAGACTAAAGCGCCTCCGAGCATCCGTCGCATCATCGGTCCCGATATGTGCTGCGCAAACTTTTGTCCAATCGGCGTGCACGCCGCGCCGGCGAAACCAATCGTCGCCGCGCACGGTAAGTCTGTTTTAAAGTTGTTATTATTATTGATTACAGTACATTTAAAGAAAAGTCTTACGCGTGAGTTTTTGTGCAACACGTTCGTTCGCGAACGACGGAGAGAGAAAGAAAGAGAGAGAGAAAGAGAGCGAAAAGAGCAGAAGCACACAAGATAAGCGTCTCGTCCTTCCTCTTCTATATGTCGTACCTGTGACGCCTTTCTGCGCGTACGCTAAACTCCCCGCCGCGGTCGCCCCGGTCACCGCCGCCACCGTCGTCCCGACGATATCTTTCGCCTTGAACCCGAGTCTGGACAAAGCCGGGACGAACACCACCGCCCCGCCTAAACCGGTTATCGCGGAGACCATCCCGGCGAAAGAACCAGAGGCAGCCGAGAACGCCGCGCGCGAAGACGGCGTGGATAACGATTCCACCGCCACGGCTTTGGCTATTTTCGCGGTCGCTTGTTTTGCTGCCATTGTTGTTCTGTTTGCTCGTGTCGTTAGGTCCTCGTTTCACACTTATTATATACGTATTTGCGCGCAGAAGTTTCGATTCGATCGCTGATGAGATATACGTCTGACTCACTCGTCGCGCAAAGAAATTTCCCCTCTCTCTATAAATACAACAAAGTTTCTTCTTTTCTCGTAATCTCGAAAAGAACGCGACGGGAATCACCACCACAAAACGCAAAGTCTTCCTCTTCCTCCTTCTTCTTTGTCTTCTTCGTGTCTTTGTGTGTCTCTCTGAACCAAGCGATTGAGAAGACTAAAGAGACGAGAGTTTACACACCAAATTATTCTTCTTACACGAAAGCAAGCAGAAAAGAGCAGCAGAAAGAGGTTTTTTTGACGCAAAAAAAATGAGCAACCATTCGATTTGTGTTTTTGCCTCTCTTTCTCGTCTGTGTTTTTTTTTTGTTGTCGTTGTGTCCTCCTCTTTCTTTCTCGAGGAGTGAGAGATATTTTGCACGACAGAGATGCGCCAAGACAGAAGATCGTCATTATAGTAATTCGATTTCTGAGTGTTGTCAAAATCGCACGCGTTGAAAACGCACACAGCAGTTAAGGGCGGATTTATATACACACTACTTTATTAAAACGAATACGCAGAGCCGACGTATCATTATCATGGGGTGAGCAGATGTTTATATTAGTAGTTTTATTGTTTTTTCTTCTCGCTCTCTTTCGAGGGGGTCGACCAAACATCGTTTCGTCGCGGAGTGAATTGTGCCAGCACACGCAACAAAAAGATGATGCAACTTTGCTCTCCAAAGCGCAGACTGTAGCCATCTCAAGAAGAAGAAGAAGAAGAC
>JGI20151J14362_10000897_pt1 | contig 21902 bp, 26 predicted proteins | sample COG_01_FD_14362 | JGI IMG/M metagenome (IMG submission 14362)
AATTGTTAATCTATCTTGAATAGTAATGCTTATTTTTGTCTATTTAATATTTGTCGCATTTAACAGATCTGGCCAGGCTTTTTCCCAGCAGCATGAATGATTAAAATCTTTTATAAAATTTATCGTTATTTTATCTTTAAATAACAATTTTGATAAATAACTTTCAACAACAATTTTAGGTACTATTTTATCTTTCTCGCCAACAAAATGTGTTTGCTCTATCATTGATAAACTATCGATATAGTTCAATGGGTTTAATGATCCTGTCAATGGACTAATGCCGTGCAATTCAGTCCAGAATTTATGATCCAGATTACTGGCAACAGTAACAAGAGAAGAAACATCATTACGTCTAGCCGCTATAAGCGTAGCAATTGTACCGCCACCTGAATAACCTACCAAGGTTAAACTTTTAGTTGACGATAATTCTACTGCCGAATTAATAACCTGATTAATAGATGAGATAACTTCTTCAGAATAGCGGTGCGATGACCAAAATTTTTCTGGGCAATCTTGCAACTGTTCTTGTTTAAGATACATGCATGGCCTTGCAATATATAGAATTGAATCAGCACTGTCTTTTGCCGCTAATTTTAATGCTAGTGGATTTTTAGGCGTAGGGTTTTTCGACAGTCTATTTTTTTTATCCCAAGCACTCCCGTCACCTTCGATATAAATCATCAAGTTCTTATCTGATATATTCAGACCTTTGTGGTAAGTCGTTAAGAAAAAATCACTCGATGTTCTTTTTTCTAGGCTTAGATTTGCCTCTGAGGCAATGGTGTGAACAATTGTATATCGTTCGTCTATGGTTTGAATATTAGTACAACCGATCGCATATATGAGCAAGGTAAGAATAAATAATACTCTAAACACAACTGTGTGAATCAGTCCTTATACTTAACATCTATAAAGATTAAACGTATTTTAGGGAAGTAAGTTTGCTATCGACGCCTTTCTTATTACATAGGTGGTATCGTTAAAAATCAGCCCTCACAGTTAAACTAACCCGGTCTTCATCAAAGTTATCCCTATCAAAACGTTTGCTATATTCAAGATTACCGCTGATACCATTTTTATTAAAATACCTAACACCAGCCGTCAACAGAATATCATCATTATCATTAGTGGGCTGGGGGCCTGTCGTTACAGATATCTTTCTAAATGAAATATCTCTTTGATAGGACAGATTCAGGAATGGCTCATAATTTTCAAAACTGTATGCCACATCGCCAGCAATGCTCGCAGTCGTTACCTTGGTTCTGCTTTCAGCGACGACTGTACCATTGCTCTCTGTAAAACTATCTATGGAGCTACTTGCATACGACCAGCCAACACGACTACCTAATACCCAGTTATTGTAAAAGGCTATGCCGTTCAGATTGAAGGCACTAAACCACCGGTCTGCATGTGGTGTACTAGTTACTCTGGTTGTTGTTCCAGTTATGGTGCGAAATTGATCATAATCAACCCTTGAATAACCCACATTAAAATCAACACTAAACGAATCCGTTAGTAATGCGCCAAAATAAGGGGCAACCGTGAAGCTGTCTGTATCCTGATTACCGCCATTAAAAGTAGTATCTATATCTCCTATGTCATAACCAAAAGCGACACCTAATATCGAATCGCCCCAAAAACTAAAATCAATTCCGCCTAGGAAGCTATGGTTGTTACCTTCAAAGGCCGTACTACTCAGGTCATTCTCATAATCCGTATAACTGTAATTACCCCAGACACCGTATGCAATATCAGAACCATCACCTGCATTTAGACCCGTTGCTCCGCCAAATTTGAATTGATTGTCTGTAAAAGAAGGTCCTCTGAAAAAGCCAAACCCGGCCAGAGCCGCACCAATATGGTTGCTGATACCTGAAATAGTACCTTGCATTTGGATATTGAATAAGACCGCATCGGTTACTGAGCTACTAGGTGTAACATCAGGCGTTACAACAGTACTGCTATTTCGTGAGATGGAGCCGCTTCCTGAATAAAGACAGAAATCACCTCCGGAGTTCATGCCAGAAAAAGTAAATGAGGCACTATTTGGACTTGTTAACGAAGCATTTACAACTGTTGTGTCTGTCCCACCGCCATCGGTACGAGTAACCGTAAACGAGAGTGCACTTTCAGAAAGGAAAATACCCGTTCCTAAATCTATATCCGTTGAGCCATTAGATTCGGTAGACGTCACCGAAACATCAAAATTTCCTGAATTCTGATTACTGAAAACAACTGTTAATTGGTCAGTAAATGGTCCATTTAAACTTGGTGGTGTACAAGAGGAATCAACACCTGTGGCAGTACCATTCCAAGTTCCTGTAATATCCGGATATGTCGCATAAGCCGATGAACTTACTGAAAATATGCCAATAGTGCACATATTTTATTATTGTGAGACCCCATTAGAATACGCTCCGAGTATATATCTTAGTCATTATTTCATTTAAGATTACTATAATATACAGGCTAATTAAACTAAGTAATACAAACTCGTTTGAGTATGTTGGCCTTAGAAAATACCCACTAATATTTAGATAGTTACAAGGAAGCAGTTTGATGCATCGATTATTCAAGACATATAGTTATTCTCATCTGCTTAGATGCCTCTCCTTGTGCCTGCTACTTTTCTCACAAGGTATCCTTGCCAACACAGAAATAGGGATTATCAATGAAGTTACCGGAACGGCCTTTGCCAAACTCCCTGCGGAAGATAGACGGACTCTAAACAAAGGGGATCAGATATACGAAAGTGATATGATCACGACTGAAGCAAATTCTTCTATCAAGTTAAAACTAAATGATGAAAGCCAATTTGATTTAGGTCCTGAAGCAAAATTACTCGCCAGTAAGTTTAAATACAAGAAAAATAGTGAAGAAGATTCAGTTGCGGTTAAGATTTTGAAGGGATCATTCAGGTTCGTAAGCGGACTTATAGCCAAGAAAAAACCTGAGGCTATGGAGGTAGAGACATCAGTTGCAACAATCGGTATTCGTGGGACCAACGTTGTTGGTGAAGCATCTGCCACATCCGCAACCATTATACTTATGGAACCGGACGATACCTCGCGTAAAACAGCGATTGTTGTGTCTAATAATTATGGCTCTGTTACGGTTGATGAACCAGGCTATGGTACAGAAGTACCGGATGAATTTAGCCCACCATCGCCACCACGACGCATGCGTCTTCAAACAATTAATAATTTAACGCGCTCAATACAATCCTCTCAAAGGGTTAATCTGCCTCGTCCACGCTTCTAAGTCATTAATTGAATAACTCATAGAGACAGTTTTACTCAGCATAAAATAATGATGCCTACTTAAAATATTAATTTAAGAGAAGGATTATTTGATAATTTAGGCAACAACATCCATATCAAGAGTTAATTCATTATCAGACATAAAAAACTATTAAACTAGTTTTCTAACCAACCACCCGCAGCTTGAATTGGTGTCATATCATTTTCTTTATTAACCCATGCTGACACCGCCATTCTTGGCGCTGTTTCAACAATATCAGGCAACTCTGTCATCACAGAATAGGCGGAATTGTCCTTATATAAAGGAATCGATTTATAACCTAATACGGTAAAATCATGTTTAAGTTCTTTGTTATGATTTTCTCCTGCCTTCACATCGGTTTTAATATCAAACCCCAATACAGCAACATTCAATATTAATGTTTTATCCGACAGAACTTCAACCGTGTTAAATATAGCCGATAACTCCATATTAGAAATCTTAAGACTCAAAGGGCCTACTTTCTTATCTGTCTCGGTCGATAATGTTATTACACCAAAAGAAGAACGCCACTCTTCACCATTCAATAAAAACCCCGGGGTGTAGACCGTCTTTAAATTTTTAGTACGTGCATAGCGACGCTGCCGTGCTGAGTATTCTGGAGATGAAAACCGATCTACCCAACCAATATAATTCCAGTAATCGACATGAAAGCCCACAGGAACTAGTGAGCGCCATAGTCCCGAATGAGACTTGAGTTTACTAATCCATTTATCGGCAGGCGGACAACTACTACAGCCTTCAGAAGTATAAAGCTCAAGCAAACTAACCTGAGTGTCGGGACTAGTTATAATCACATCAGCTTTAACCGATACAGATAAAAGCAAGAAAATACAAACTGAAGAAAATTTAGACATTATCTTAGCCATCAATTTAATAATGCCGATTTGACTAGTCTGGACGCCTAATGTTCAATGCAGTGCAAAATATTCGTTAAATCATAAGCATAATAAGAAGCAATGAATCAATTTGAACAATTCTGGTCTGTCGTCGTTGATCTCGCTTGGGGTTTGCCGCTTGTTGTGTTTATCCTCGCAACCGGAATTTATTTTTCCTACATATCACGTTTCAAACCCTTTATTGGCTTCCACCATGCTTTTCAGATCTTATCAGGCAAGTTTGACGATCAAAATGTCCCGGGAGAACTCTCACATTTCCAGGCCTTAACGGTCGCCCTATCAGGCACGATAGGTATGGGTAATATCGCTGGCGTCGCTATTGCGATCAGTCTTGGTGGTCCGGGCGCTATTTTCTGGATGTGGGTAGCTGGTTTGTTCGGCATGGTTATCAAATTCTTTACGTGTACTCTTTCATGTCTTTATCGCAAGAAAGACGAAGATGGTATTGAACAGGGTGGCCCAATGTACTTTATTGAAGCTGGCTTGGGAAAACGCTATAAACCACTGGCCATTCTATTTGCTATTGCAGGTTTAATCGGTTGCATACCGATGTTTCAGGTCAATCAACTGGCGAGTTTATTACAAGATGAATTTTCAGTAGCGCCTATTTATACCGGTATCGGTGCACTCATCTTTATCGGCACAATTATCATTGGCGGTATAACGCGTGTCGGTTATGTCACAGCCCGTATCGTACCATTTATGTTTCTGGCTTATGTCTTAAGTAGTTTTGTTGTCATTGCAATAAACCTTGATGCTATACCGACCATATTACTTGATATTTATCATAGCGCCTTTGGCGCAGAAGCAATGTACGGTGGCGCAACGGGTCTGGCTTTTAAAGAAGTCCTTGTTACTGGAATAAAACGCGCCATCTTTTCTAATGAAGCTGGCGTAGGTACAGAAGCTATGGCCCATGGCACTGCGAAAACTAAAGAGCCTGTGCGTGAAGGCTTGGTCGCGATGCTAGGCCCATTCTTTGATACGCATATTGTCTGCACATGTACTGCATTAGTGATACTAAGTTCTGGCATCTATTCTGGTGAAAGCGGTATAATCATGACTGCACTTTCTTTTAATCAGACGCTGCCAGGTATAGGTCAATACATTGTCTATACCGTTTTCACATTGTTTGCCTTATCGACAATGATTACTTATTCGTACTATAGCTTGAAATGTGCACGTTACTTGTTTGGCAAAAATGTCGGTGGTAAATTTCTTTATGTTTACCTAGCGATAATTCCGATGTGCGCAGTCTGGACTCAATCAACCATTATTAATATCATCGATACGATGTTTGCTTTAATGATCTTTCCAACCTTAATCGCAACAATTCTGCTTTCAAGAAAAGTGGTTGATGAAATGCATCGTTATTTTGATAAACTTTAAACTATAGCTGTCTAGATTAACTACTGGTAAGCATTACACTGTTAAAACTCAAGGTGCTTGGGTGTTCTAGGGAACGGAATAACATCACGAATATTCGAAACCCCTGTAACCAGCATTAATAAACGTTCAAAACCAAGACCAAATCCTGCATGCGGCACTGTGCCATACTTACGTGTATCCAGATACCACCAGTAATCTGCTTCATCAAAATTCATATCATTGATACGTTTTTTTAAAACATCATATCGTTCTTCACGTTGCGATCCGCCGATAATCTCGCCAATAGCAGGCACAAGAATATCCATGGCCGCCACTGTTTTCTCATCATCATTCAGGCGCATATAGAATGCCTTGATATCTTTTGGATAGTCATAAACGATGACCGGTTGTTTGAAATGTTCCTCCGTCAGGAAACGTTCGTGTTCAGATTGCAGGTCTTTACCCCAGACAACATCGAATTCAAATTTTTTGCCCGATTGCTCAAGGATCGTTATCGCCTCTGTGTATGGCAAACGAATAAAATCGTTATTAACAATATTAGCCAAAGTTGCCATCAAATTCTTATCAACAAACTTAGCAAATAGTTCCAGATCTTCCGCACATTCTTCCATGGTGTATTTAACTAAGTATTGAACAAACTCTTGTCCGAGATTCATATCATCCTGCAGATCAGCAAATGCCATCTCTGGTTCTATCATCCAAAACTCTGACATATGGCGACTGGTATTTGAATTTTCGGATCGAAAAGTTGGTCCAAACGTATATACATTTCCCAGACTTAAACAAAACGTCTCGACAGATAATTGACCTGATACTGTCAAGCTGGCTTCTTTACCAAAGAAATCTTTTTCATAATCAACAGCACCATCCTTTTTGGGAACATCATTCATGTCCAATGTCGTAACACTGAACATCTCCCCTGCTCCTTCGCAGTCTGAACCGGTAATTATGGGAGTGTGTATCCATTGAAAACCACGTTCTTGAAAAAATTGATGAATGGCAAAGGATAATTTTGAACGTATGCGAAACATCGCGCTGTATTTATTTGAACGCGGTCTTAAATGAGCAATCGTGCGTAAGTACTCATCTGTGTGTCGTTTCTTTTGTAATGGGAAATCTTCTGGCGCAACGCCCAAAACGTCAATTGATTTCGCACGTATTTCCCATTTCTGGCCTTTACCCAAGGACTCAACTAATTCACCCTGTACTGAAATAGAAGCCCCTGTCGTCAATTTTACTATCTGTGAATAATTACTCAGTACGTTATCAACAATCACTTGAATATTGGCCAGACAAGAGCCGTCATTTACCTCAATAAAAGAAAACTCTTTGCTCTCGCGTAAGGTCCTTATCCAGCCTTTTAGCACAACAGAAGAGTGCGCTTCTTCCGAAGCTAGGAGTTCATTAATTTTTATTCTGCCAGACATACTCATCTCATATTTAACTAGATAAACAAAAAAATAAGGGGCTAAAACGCCCCTTCTTTAAAATAATTTAATTACAACTATTGACGTAGTAATTATAAAATCAACGATCTTTTAGCAAATCACGTATTTCTATCAATAAAGATTCTTCATTAGAAGGTTTGGGCGGTTCAGCAGGTGCCTCTTCTTCTTTCTTATTCATAGAACTGATGACTTTAACAGCTACAAAAACTGCAAATGCAATAATAGTAAAATCAACAACTGTTTGTATGAATTTTCCATAAGCAATCACTACAGCAGGCGCTTCTCCCACTGCTGCCTGAATGACATAGCCCAGGTCTGAAAAATTAACACCGCCTAGTGCTACACCTATTGGCGGCATTATTACATCAGCAACAAATGATGAGACAATTTTCCCAAACGCTACACCGACAATAATACCGACCGCCATGTCAACAACATTCCCTTTCACTGCAAATGCTTTGAACTCTTGTAATATGCTCATAACTGGCTTCCCCTAATTCTATTTATAATATTTTGTTATTTGACAATAAATTAATATTTTTAAAGCTATTTCATTACTTTGGCAAGCAATCCTTTCACTTCATCACCGCCTTGCTCTTTTAAGTAATCCATAACAATCGGTGCAAATTTCTGTATCATACCGCTGTCCATATCAAGCTTTGAAAAACCGCCTGCAAGAGCAGCCAGATTACCTAAACCACCTGCTTTACCTCCCAACATTCCACCGAGGCCACCCAGCATACCGCCGAGACCAGATGCTTGCGGCGCTTTATCCATCAAGGCCTCGCCATTTGGGATAACTCCCAGAACCTTACTAAATTCTCCTCCAGATAATTGTTTTTTAGCCAAATCAAGTAATAAGCCAGTACCTCCTTCAGCTTGAGAGTCTGAGATACCTAGGTTTTGAGTTAACATACTAATTAATTCCATGAACTGTCTCCGTAAAATGTTGCAGTAAATTTTATGATACCTATCATCTCAATATTATGAAAAACAAGAAAACAGCATCAATCACAGCTGGCATTATCGCAATCGCCACCCTTCTTTTCCAGTACATGGGACCGAATGTACTCAATAATCCTGATTTATCGATAGCACCAAATATTTCGTATACTAGACATTCCGTTATCGAAGCACTTTATGCAAAACGTGAATCAGACACGATTGTCGAAACGACAGGTAAAGTTGTTAAACTCCTTGCCGATGATCTTGAAGGCTCTAAACACCAGAAATTTATTCTAGAACTATCATCAGGTCATACATTACTAGTCAGTCATAATATCGATCTCGCACCTAGAATTAATGCTTTAAAAAGGAATGATACCGTGACGTTAAAAGGCGAATATGAGTGGACAAAAAGAGGCGGGGTAGTCCATTGGACACACCATGATCCGGCTGGGCGGCATGAAGATGGCTGGATAGAACATAAAGGAAAACGCTATTACTAAAGAAATATTTCACAAGAAATATGACTTGAAACGGCAAAACCTCCCTAGACTATTTCTTACAAATACTATGCTAATCTTTGTATTTACTACTTTTTAAACTTACATTTCTATAGGCGGTCAGTGAACTAACAGAGATTAGCACAAAAATGTTACTGGAATGGACAAACATGGCTGACCTGATGCGTATCTCTGGCGTAGGCAAACAGTTTGCTGAATTATTAGAAGCTACAGGTGTTGATACTGTAAAAGAATTACGGAATCGAAATGCAGCGAATCTGACTGCAGCAATGGCAGAAATTAATGCTGTAAAGAAATTATGTAAATCAAATCCTGCTGAAGCCATGATTGATGAATGGGTCGCACAAGCGAAAAAGTTGAATCCTTTAATTACACATTAAGCCTATATTTTAAAAGATGAAATATAAAAACAGGTTTACGAGAGGATTAGATTATGGACATTAGTACATTAACAGACTCATTACAGGTAACACTGAGCGATCAATTACCGAAAATAATGGGTGCAGTTCTTATCTTGATTGGCGGTTGGTTAGTCGCAGTTATACTTAAAGCAGCATTACGAAAAACATTAGCTTTGCTTAAGCTTAACCAAAAAGCAAACAAAGGTAAGGAAGATGGCATGGATATAGAAGGCAGCATTGCTTCTGGTGCCTTTTGGATTGTGCTACTAGTTACTGCGATAGCTGTATTTGATGCGTTGGGTCTTGAGCTTGTCGCTTCGCCATTAAATACATTAGCAAACCAAATCTTTGAATATATTCCGCAACTTGTTGGTGGCGGTGTATTAATTCTCGTTGCCTGGTTACTTGCATCTCTTATAAAGATGATTGTAAATAAATCGCTTGCAGCGACCACTTTAGATGAAAAATTAGCCGAAGAAGCAGGCATGACGCCGATGAGCCAAAACCTTGCTAACGCAATGTATTGGTTCATTATCTTGTTATTCCTACCTGCTATTCTTGGCGCCTTACAATTGGGAGGCTTATTAGACCCGGTTCAATCGATGGTCGATAAAATCTTAAATATTATTCCAAATATTTTTGCTGCAGTCGTTATCGGAGTAGTAGGTTGGTTTGTCGCAAAAATCTTGCGTGATCTTTCGACCAACTTATTATCTGTAGCGGGGATTGATGCTTTAGGTAAGAAAGCAGGTTTACAGGGTGATGTCAGCTTATCTCGCTTAGCAGGAATAGTAATCTTTGTTTTCGTCTTTATCCCTGCTCTGATTGCGTCATTAAATGCATTACAGATTGAAGCGATTTCAGCACCGGCGACTAACATGTTGGCAATGATCATGGAGGCTATTCCGAATGTGTTTGCAGCTACAATCATTATCCTTATTACCTACTATGTGGCAAAACTAGCAGCAAGCCTAATGGTCAACTTGCTAGAAGGCATGGGCATTAATAGTTTGCCTGCAAAATTAGGCTTGGGCGATGCATTTGATGATAGTTTTACCGTATCGGCTTTAGTTGGAAGAGTGATTATCTTTTTCGCTATGTTGTTTGCTACCGTAGAGGCATCAAATAGATTAGGTTTTGGACAGGTTAGAGATATTGTTTCTACCTTTATTCAATTTGGTGGGCAAATATTGCTAGGTTCGATTATTCTTGCGGTTGGCTTTTGGCTAGCAAATCTTGCTTATCATGGAATTAAACGCGTTAGTGGCGAAGATGCTGCTGCAATGGCTGGGCTAGCACGCATTGCAATACTTACGTTAGTAGCCGCAATGGGCTTACGTTCTATGGGTATTGCTAACGATATCGTTAATATGGCCTTTGGATTAACACTAGGCGCTGTCGCTATCGCTATTGCTCTTTCCTTTGGACTGGGTGGTCGTGAGGCAGCAGGAAAGCAGATGGAATACTGGTTAAGTAAGTTTAGAAAATAACTGTTGAAATTTGTTTCATCTAAAGCCCTTGCTCTAATACAGCAGGGGCTTTTTTATTTCATACATTGTTTAATTTACGATACGTATGTATTCGCCGACAGCTTCACGACTACTGCCGACTAATAATCTCTTCTTTCCATCACTACCCTGCTCTATAAATCCAGACGCTTCAACATTTTCACCTTTTTGAACCTGACCAACGTAGGTTGCCGTATAGGAAACCACCTCGCTGATAGTTTTATGGTCTATAAAATAACGTGCTGGAAAATCAAAAGCATAGGTGTCATCAGTAACTATGGCTGTGATTTTATCCTGTCCCTGTTTTTTAAAAGGCCCATTTTCCTGAAACCGTTCATAAACTTCAGGAACCATACTGAAATCAACCTTGCTTGTACCAGAGACGCATTTATTAAATTTTCTTTTCTCATGAGAGCAGTAATCTTCAAAACTTAATTCACAATTTCTTCGTTGATAAGCATCTTTCCACAAAGGTTCATCTAATGGCTGTAGTATTCCTGACTCAAGGTAATCTTTTATACATTGTCTTGCCTTATAAAATAATTCACGTCCATAGATTATTATGTCTACATCAGACTTTTCATTATGCGTCTCTAACATCAATGAACCAGTAATACCCAAATACTCTTCTTGAATTCCTGCATCAAGTAAAAGCTTGAGTATTTTAATAGCATCTCGTTGTTTGTAATCAGGCTCTGTCATGCGCAAAAGCCGAACCACAGTTTGATCGGGACGGTAAATATGACTTATAGATTCCAGCGGAATACCATGTAAATCAGCATCTGCATACTGGCTATGAAACAGGAATTCCGGGTATGAATCACTAATCAGCTTTCTGGCCTGTACCGTATCTATCTTATCCATTCCATACCCATCTTTAATATAGCGTAACCAGGTTAATGCACGATCTTCTTCCTGGCATTCACTTACAACGGCAAAAAACAGCTTGTCATCGACGCTAATATAATCCTTAGGTCGAATAAACATTCCTAGTCTCTCAACTCTTTATGTCGGTGACAATCTAAAGTGTGATCATTGACCATACCTATAGCCTGCATGAATGCATAACAGATTGTTGTGCCGACAAAGGTAAACCCTCGACTTTTTAAATCTTTTGACATACGATCAGAATCTTTAGTATTAGCAGGAATGTCTTCTAAAGATTTCCATGAATTCTGAATTGTTTTGTGTTCAGTGAACTGCCATATATATTTATTAAAAGTACCAAATTCTTCACGCACTTTTAAAAATGCATGAGCATTTTTTACAGCAGCTCTAACCTTCAGTTTATTTCTGATAATACCGGGATTATTCAATAAGGACTGTATTTTTGATTCTTTATACGTAGAAATTTTATTGAAATCAAACTTATCAAATGCAGCACGATATGCAGAACGTTTCTTAAGCACCGTAATCCAGCTCAAGCCTGCTTGAGCTCCTTCCAATATAAGAAACTCAAATAACTTTCTGTCAGAGTGGACTGGCACACCCCACTCCTTATCGTGATATTTAATATAAAGCAAATCACCTTCACACCATTCACACCGTTTCATTCTAATGTCTAGTGTTGAACACTGCCCTCAGAACCCAACCCCGTTTGAGAACGTACATATTGGTCTTCAAAAGCTAATGCTTCTTCGCGTGCTGACACTGAATTATCCAGTTTCGAAATAATATAGATCGCTATGAATGCAGCACTCATAGAAAACAAAGCTGGATGTTTATAAGGAAATATTGCTTCCGCATTACCCAGGATATCCACCCAGATTGTTGGCCCCAGGATCATGCACGACACAGCTGTGAGCAAACCTAAACCACCGCCATAAAATGCACCTCGCGTTGTCAGCCTTTGCCAGAACATAGATAAAAACAATACGGGGAAATTAACACTCGCTGCAATAGCAAATGCTAATCCAACCATATAGGCAACATTCTGCTCTTCAAACACGATGCCAAGAAAGATTGCGGCAATACCCAAGACAATTGTTGCAATTCGGGACACTCGGATCTCTTCACCCTCAAGAACTTCTCCATGTCGTAATACGCTGGCATACAAATCATGTGAAATAGCTGAGGCGCCAGACAATGTCAAACCAGAAACTACCGCCAGAATAGTTGCAAAGGCGACGGCTGAAATAAATCCCAAAAAGATTTCTCCACCAACGGCATTTGATAAATGAATTGCAGCCATATTATTACCACCCAAAATCCCACCTGTTGCAGGGTCAAGAAACTCCGGGTTATTTATTAATAAGACAATCGCGCCGAATCCAATAATAAAAGTCAGTATATAAAAGTAGCCAATAAATCCAGTCGCATAAATAACAGATTTCCTCGCCTCTTGTGCATCTGGCACGGTAAAGAATCGCATCAAGATATGTGGTAAACCAGCAGTACCAAACATGAGTGCAAGCCCAAGTGAGATAGCAGATACAGGGTCAGACACCAGCCCACCAGGAGACATTATATTAATACCGCTTTTGTGTACTTCGACAGCTCTGACAAATAATGTCTCAAATGAAAAATCCATTTGATACATGACTGCAATAGCCATGAAAGTTGCTCCACATAACAATAATATGGCCTTAATTATCTGCACCCAAGTTGTCGCCAACATGCCTCCGAAGGTAACGTACAAAATCATCAATATCCCAACGATTACAACGGCGAAATGATATTCGAGGCCAAATAATATTTGTATCAACTTACCAGCACCGACCAATTGAGCGATCAGGTATAACAAGACAACCGTTAAAGTTCCACATGCAGATAAGCTACGTATCGGCAACGGTTTTAAACGATAACTTACCGCATCAGCAAAGGTATACTTCCCAAGGTTTCTTAATCGTTCTGCTAGCAGGAATAAGATAATCGGCCAGCCGACTAAAAAACCGATGGAATAGATCAGCCCATCAAAACCACTCGCAAAAACTAATCCGGAAATACCGAGAAAGGATGCGGCAGACATATAATCTCCCGCAATAGCCAGTCCATTTTGAAAACCAGTGATCGAGCCACCTGCAGCATAGAAATCTTTGGTGCTTTTCGTGCGTTTTGCCGCCCAATAAGTTATCCCCAATGTTCCTGTTACAAAAATCAGGAACATCGTAATAGCGGTTACGTTGACGGGCTGTTGTGTCACCTCACCCTGTATTGCGTCGGCAGCAAACAATATTGCAGGGATAAACAACATAGCTGCAATAGATAACAAACGAACACTTAGTCTAATCATCGGTAGCATCCTTGGCATGTTCAACAATATCTTTAACCAAGCGATCAAACTCCGTATTTGCCCGAAAGACATAAATACCAGTGAGCAGGAAACTTAGTAGAATAACGAATAATGCCACTGGAATACCCCAAGTAATGATCTGACCTTCTATGATGGGGATAGCATACAGTTCTGGCGCAAACGCGATAATTAATATGAAACTAAAATAAGTAATCAACAGAATACTGGCGAGCAGCCAGCTAAAACGTCCGCGTTTTAATTCAAGTTCATGAAATTCTGGATCAGCATAAATTCGTCGATAGAGATGCTGCATGGTGTGCGTCCTCTGTTTTATTATTTGCTTATGGTAACACAGGGTTTATAGAATCATCCCGTAACATAGTTGGTACAGATAAAGATGCTACTAATGTAATTAATATATTTATTTAGATCTAATTACTTGGGAAACTCATCATGCTTGGGAAGCTTGTGCGTTTCTTCAAACCATATCGCCTTTGATTGCCAAAATATATTCGATATTGCCCTGATACTAGGGTCGTCATCCAGTGTGCCCGCCGTGACAACTATATTTTTACCACCTTGTACCGCCCAAGGTAATGATGACCCGCATTGTTTGCAAAAAGTAGATGCGAAATATTTTGCGTCAGGGTGTTCATAACGCCCGAGATATTTCTCGCCTTTAGTCCATTTAAACCGTTCAGGAGGCACAAATAAATTCGATGCATGCGCGCTGCCGCTAGACTTTCTGCATCGGGAACAATGACAATACTGAAATATTTTAAATGGCCCTTCAATCTCATAAGCTACCTCGCCACACAAACAACTTCCTTTAATACTTTTATCAGTCATATAGCCTCCTCAAACTTATAACCATATGGTCATTCATGATTCGCGAAATTTTGTCCCGTGTTCGTCAATGATTCACCACCATCAACAAATAATATTTGCCCACACACAAAATCATTAGTTAATAGATATTGCAATGCTTGTGCAATATTATCGGTCTGCCCTTGCTGCTTCAGCGGAATACCCTCAATACGCCAATCAATATAATCCTGACTCCGAACACTGGCAGGTAAGACTACGCCAGGAGCGATCCCATTAACCCGCACATCAGGAGCTAACTCCACTGCAGCCAAACGAGTAAATTCAGCCAATGTGTTTTTCGACAATACGTAAGCTGAATATTGATACTGATTAAACGCTATCTTGTTATCAATAATATTAATGACATTACCTGTTTTACATTGCTGCGCGAAGGCTTGCGTTAACAGGTATGGTGCCTGGAAATTGACCTTAAACTGTCTTTCAAGCATAAGTTCTGGTGTTTCCATCATCGTTGCTTGATCGTAGACAGAGGCACTATTGATTAAAACATTCAGGTCTGGGAATTGTTTCCGCACATTTGCCATTAAATCTCTGACATCATTATTCTTGCTGAAATCAAACTGGAAGGTTTCACAGTTAACACCCGTTTCTCTATATTCTTCGGCTGTTGCCGCAGCTTGTGCAGATGACGAGTTGTAATGAATAGCTAGGTTATATCCTGCGTTGGCTAACGTCGCACAGAATACCTTTCCTAATCTTACTGCGCCTCCAGTGATTAGTGCGGTACCTTTTGACATTTTTTTTGAATGCTGCATATTAAGTGTCTTACCCTATAACATATATTATGAGTTTATCCAGTTTGACTAAACTTAACGAATTTAATTTTCTTAGATAATAACAGTTTATGATATCAACTATCATTTCGGTTGGCTCTAATATTGAGCCTCATAAAAATTGCGAGGCAGCCAAAGAAATCTTGCTATCTGAAACAACCTTCAAGGGGAAAGCTAATTATATCGTCACAAAACCCTGGGGTTATAAAGATCAGGCTGATTTTTTGAATGGTGCATTCTGGCTAGAAACAGAATCTAATTTTAAAGTTTTTAACAGTTATCTTAAATCTGTCGAAAAACGATTGGACAGGATTAAGCATGGTAATAAAAATGGGCCACGTACAATTGATCTGGATATTGTCATTTGGGATAACGAAATTATAGTCGATGATTTCTATGATAAAGATTTTATTCGAATACCAGTCACAGAATTAATTGAAACTTATTCCCTAACTATCAAAGGATATCCCGCTGAGGATTGCTGATTATCAATAAGCGCATTGGATATTAAGGTGTATATAACTCCTTATAAAATCCGCTTGTTGAAAGGTGAATCTCTATTGATTCTGAACCTTTATTTTGCCAATACCATCCATGCGTTCCATCAAAGGGTGCGATAAAAGCGCCACTCACATTAGATTCCTTATCATCCTCCCAATAGCTGGTGAACTCATCTCCCTTAGTATTGAAAGCCTCACCATGCATATCGAAGTATGCTAGACCACCCTTCACTTCCCAATTAAAGACAAATTTTTGATTTTTATTCATTATGGCTTTTATCTCTGCACCTTGATTTGGCAATAGCGTCAATATCATCGTGTCAGAACGGAAGGGCGTCATGCTTTTCCATACTGGTTCAATGACAGATACTGACTCAAGGTCTCCGGGTTGCAGCGCTATACCGACACTTTTAGACTCACTAGCGATAGTCAATTGAGTTAAGCCCAGTTTCTCTCCAAGACCAGTTGGGTCAACACCATACTCTGCCGGCAATATTATCGTGACAAGTAAAATACACCCTGTAAAAAAGGCAACTAAAGTTGCTTTGATTAGACTTTTGTTAGATGGGAGTCCGTCACTATTAAAATCCGAAATATCATGCATAATATTTTCCTCAAGTAGCAATTAAATAACCACTTAGTTGGTAACCCATCAGTAAAAACCCAGCGCACATTAAAACAACATTGGTATTAAAAGCTTGCCTTACAAAAACATCGCTAGCACGCCAAAAATTCATTCCGATTAAAATCGTAGCTAAAGCAAGTAGTTGTCCAATCTCTACACCAATATTAAAAGCTACTATATTCGCTACCAAGCCTTCTTCCGACAAAGTAAAGTCTTGTAATTTTGTAGCAAGACCAAGCCCATGAAAAAAACCAAAGATAAGTACAGCTGCTTTTGTGTTGGGCTGAAACCCAAACCAACGTTTAAATGCACCAAGATTATCCAGCGCCTTATAGACAATGGAAAACCCGATTATTGCATCTACAAGATAGGGGTTAACGTGCGTTCCACTCAATACACCATAGAGTAAAGTTACACTGTGTCCAACCGCAAATAACGTAACATAGACTGCAACGTCTTTCATCTTGTAGAGAAAAAAGATCACGCCTATTAGAAATAATAGATGGTCATATCCAGTCACCATATGTTTAGCGCCTAGATAAATAAAAGGAAAAAGTTGAGCGCCATTGGCTTGCTCAATAAATGTGGCATCTCCTTCTGCCACACCATGAGCATAAACCAAAGACGTCATTGCAACGGAGATAGGTAATACAAAGATACGATAAAAAAAAGTTTTACGTAAAATCACAAAAACCATCTAGAGATGAATGATGCTTATTTAGCATTACTCTCATCTTGTATTAAAACTGTTACTTCAATGAATTAATAGCAAACTAACTTGCCATTAAGATCAATACATATGTTGACCACCATTTATGCTTAGTGTTGAACCCGTAATAAAGCCAGAATTATCACTTGCCAGAAAACAAACACCTTCAGCGATCTCTTCTGGTTTACCCAATCTTTTAACCGGAATTTTTGCGATAATTTTTTCAAGTACATTTTCAGGAACAGCACGAACCATTTCTGTATCGATATAGCCTGGTGCGATTGCATTAACCGTAATTCCCTTTCCCGCACCTTCTTGTGCTAATGCCTTAGTAAAACCATGTATACCTGATTTAGCGGCGGCATAATTAACCTGGCCATACTGACCTGCCTGTCCATTAATAGAACCAATATTGATGATTCTGCCAAAACCAACTTCGCGCATATGTTCTATAACTAATCGACTTAAATTAAAACACGAGGTAAGGTTTGTTCTAATAACATCTTCCCATTGACCAACATCCATTCTATTGATTGTTGTATCGCGTGTAATACCTGCATTGTTGACCAATACTTCCACTGGCCCAAGCTCAGCTGTGATCTTTTTAATGCCTTCTTCACAAGCAGAAAAATCACCAACATCAAATTTATAGGTGGCAATTCCTGTTTTTTTTGTAAATTCCTCTGCCTTTTTCTCGTTGCCAGCATAATTTGCTGCAACTGTATAACCTCTATCTTTTAATGCAATACTGATTGCTTCGCCAATACCGCGTGAACCGCCTGTTACCAATGCAACTCTTGCCATTTTCCCTCTCCTGATTTTTGCTGTTTTGATTTAATGAAATTATGATTATTTCTTATTTTTTTATTGGGCTTTAGACCCATATTTCAGCTGCTATATAACTTTACTCCCCTCCTATACAATTTGGTAGATCGGATTTAAATTAATCTATATGACTGGAGTTTTGCTGCATTTAATCTAAATTATTCTGATACCGAGACTCTGCCACGCAGCACCTTTGTCTTGCCTCTCTGGGTTTTATTATCCACTCTCTTTTTTTTGGCGTTCTTACCTGGTTTGGTCGGTCGTCTCACTTTCTGAACAACGGCTGCAAGCTTAATTAACTCATGCAATCGCTCAAGTGCATCAACCCTGTTTTTGTCTTGAGTGCGAAATTGTTGCGCCTTGATGATAATAACGCCTTCACTATTAATCCGCCTATCACGCAACTCTAAAAGGCGTTGTTTTATAATTTCCGGAAGTGACGATGCATTGATATCGAAGCGCAGATGAATTGCTGAAGAGACTTTATTAACATTCTGCCCCCCGGCTCCTTGTGCCCGAATTGCAGTATATTCAATCTCATCATCAGGAATGGAGAAGCTAGCTGAAGAACCAGACTTGGCCGAAGTCATTTCACCTTCGAACTATTAGACCACCGCCTTTTTATAAATATGCCATGTCGCGTGGCCCAGTACGGGTAGCACAACAAGCAGACCTAAAAATGCCGGAATAAACGATACCATCACTGAGAGTGTAACAAACACGCCCCATGAGAGCATCACGAAAGGGCTTTTAAATACGGCACTAACACTTGTAATCATAGCAGTAATAAAATCCAGATCGCGCTCAAGTAGAATGGGAAAGGAAATCACAGTAATTGAAAATAAGAACAGAGCCAAAAATGCACCTACAACGTGACCAACGATGACAAAGGTCCAGCCTTGTGGCGTGGTTGCAATGATCTGAAAAAATTCTCCCCAAGTGGAAAACGTCATTTGCCCAAGAATAAGTGCAATAAGAAGGCGTACTTGATACATCCAGATCCAAAAGACAAAAAGCATAACAAACGCCATCCAGCGCAATTCGCGACTGGCCTGATTCCAAATCACGGAAAGTATTTCATTCCAGGCTAGCGGTTGCCCTGCCTGAAGACGTCGACTAACCTCATAAAGACCAACAGCAGCAAACGGGCCGATCAGAGGAAAACTAATCATTACTGGGTAAATCATCCAGATCTTTTTCCAAACCAACAAGGACTGGATAATAAATATCCCGCCCACTGCAAACACACCACCGAAAAATAAACCAAAAATTGTTGCACTGCGGAAATCGGATATGCCACTTCGTAAACAATCCTTGAGATCGTCAAAAGACAAGGCATTTACCGTTGGCATAGGAGTTAGTGGTTCTCGAACCACAGCGCCAACAGTATTTTCATTTTTATCTGTGTCTGACATAATTACTATTTATATCCAAACTTTTTACATAGTAATATAACTCTAATAAAATTCAACAATAACTATCAACAAAGCCTTCAGTCTTTGTTCGTGGTCAAGATTCTACTTCTATTACCAACCTTGCAGGAATTTATTCACATTGTGCTTAGGTATTTTCGTTAACTTTTGAATCAATGCAAATGGTATTGATGAAATAGCGTATCGCTCAGTTATACTATCAAGCATGGTCAGCCATAATTTTGTTGTCATTTCTGAATCGTATAAAGCTCGGTGAAAAGTACCGTCTGCTGGAATATTTGCGTATTCTACCAAGGTTCCCAATTTGTGATTCGGAGAGTCTTGATAGATTCGTCTTGCCGTCAATAGGGAACATGCAAATTGCCCTGTGTAAGTCCGGGATATTCTAGTCAACTCCGCATCAAGAAAACGCTTATCAAATGAGGCATTATGGGCAACCAGATTATAACCATTAATAAAATCAGCAAACTTATGCATTACCTCTATACAAGGTGGGGCATCTTTTAACATGCTATTAGTTATCCCCGTATAGTCTTCAATAAAACTATCGATACGCTGTCCTGGATTCATTAGTTCCTGAAAACGAGCGACAACTTTTCCATCCTCAACTCGCACTGCTCCAATCTCTATCGCACGGTCACCATAGTCAGGAGAAAGACCAGTGGTCTCAAAATCCAGAACAACGACTGTATCGGCTTTAGTCATAGTTAGAATTACTACTTATGTTGTTTCTTAAAAGAAAGACAAGGGTCTTCTCTAACTGCACGAGCAGTAAACCAGACATAATCAAAGGGAAACTTCATAGTGTCCCGATCTATTAGATATGATGCTACATCAACATGATCTTGTTCCACTTCAAGCAGCGCAATTGTTACTATCTTTGCATCTTTATCTTGCGAAGATAGATACATGGGCACGCCACGGTCATTACGTATATGTCCGCGTCCAGCAATTAGCACTCTTCTATCAGCATCGGAATTCAACAAACTTAGCGCCATAGTTACATCACGAATTCGCTGACCATTCATCATTGGTTTTGCTGATCCTTGATCTATCATTCCGCAATGAGATTCAACGATTTCATTGCGTAAGTTATCTTCCATCGCAGGTGATAATGAAACTTCGGTCATTAACTGTTCAGTTTCAACCGGCAACTTGTTCTCGTTATTTTTAATAATATTATAAAGTTTTTCCCGTTCTAAATTTGCTGGAAGAATTTTAAGTCCTGCCTGTAAGACACTCTCGAATAATACTTTGTAATAGTCTTGGTAATTCCAGGCTGCTTTAAAATTATTTAATAACTCAATCAGTTCATTAGAAGACTCAATATTTCTATCCGAAATAAATTCAGCCTGTATATCGTCGATCATTTCAAATGACACGCTGGTGGAAAACGACTGCCTTGCTAACTCATTGACAACCCAAGCCTGATTTTCATGGTGCTGAATATTATCGTGTGTTTCTCCTAATAATATATACTTATTACCTGTGATACTGTCTAGCATATTGGCTTTGTTAATGAATCGACTATTTTTAATATCATATATTTTGTCATTCAGGGCATGTTCCTGAAAAGCCAACAGGGATGCACCTACTTGCTCCTTGCTCTCCAGTGGAAACGCCAGAGATAAAAAAATACAAGCACATAAAAAATGACATGACCACTTCAGGGATTGATATAAAATTATTTTTAACTTACTCAAGAGAAGCTCTTTCTAAATTTATTACCTTCACTAAAACCGACAGTCTGTGATTGACCTTATTTTTGAAACCGCTGTCGAATACTTTCAATACGACGTCGATTGACGCCAAAATCACTGTAACCGACGCGAGAAAATGAGCGTACTTGAAAAACCTTTTCTTCTATGTCTAACGTAAACTCAACATCGTCTACAAACCTGAAAATAAGGCTACGAATTTCAGCATGCAGATAGTCAGCCTGCTCCTTAACTAGCGTTACCCGTTTTTCTGTCAATAATGCTGCCTTGAGTCGTTCCATCGCTGCTTCTGGTTGATCCTTAAAGGCTAACGGCGCAATAAAGTGTGCAGAATCACTAGCCAAGCTGGACACACAATTAGGTGAATCAGGACAACTCATATCATTCCCATCTAATTCGGGTTGACTCGCACAGGATGTCAAAGCGATTAAGAACCCACTCGTCATTAATCTTTGCAATATCTGTTTCATACTTATCTTCCACTATTAAATTATGCGCGAGACATGAATTTGCCCGTTCCAGTATTTACCCTAATAACCTCACCAATCTCCATGTACTCGGGTACTTGCACTTCTATGCCAGTCGATAGCGTGGCAGGTTTAGTTCTGCCTGCTGCTGTTGCGCCTTTAATATTTGGCACGGTGTCGACAATTTCCATGTCTACATACTGGGGCAATTCAATACTTAACAGCACACCATCCATGATCAATGCTGTCAAACCTTCCAGGCCTTCTGTGACGTAACCCATCAGGTCTTCTATATCATCCTCAATAACTTCATATTGAGAG
>JGI20151J14362_10000899_pt1 | contig 21888 bp, 19 predicted proteins | sample COG_01_FD_14362 | JGI IMG/M metagenome (IMG submission 14362)
TAATGGTACTGCTATACTTCGAGGGCTTCACACCAAAAATATGTCTGGTATTGCTATTTCTGGCGGGGCATGGCAGCCAATAAGTGGAAACGATGAGGTAGTGTTAGAAGATGGTGATATGATAGCGTTGCTTTTAGATGAGAAAAATCAGGAGACATCTGTCGAGGGAGCGTTTGTGTACAGGTCAGAATCTCTTGTTATAAGAAAGACACGTGATGGATTGCTAAATTGGCTACTTTAACTTCCATACTCGTAGTGTAAAAAGGTGTAAAAAGAAAGAGTGGATCCGAAAAATACAGACTCTAAAAAATATGTTGAGTTGGCTGGTACTTGTCCCCCCTGTTCCTCAAGAGGATGTGTGATTTAGTGTATCATTATTCTCTAACTTATGGGTTTGGGAAAGTTATGCTTTTAAACGTAACTTTTTTAACGTTGTTATTATACGAACACATACTTATTATTATCTCCTATATTCTCGCTTGGCTAAATTTAGCACTGCGACATTTAGCACTTGCACCCGAGGTTGTTGGCACAGAGGACTTTTGCTCGAAACCCTACACGCTGTCAGGCTGTAGAAAAATCAAAAATGCATAATAAAGGTTGAGAATACGAAAACCCACGAAGTCTTCCGCTTCGACCTTCTCAATCTCAAAGCTCTGATTTACTCCACGTAGCTGATTTAATAAAGCAAAGTTAAATATTGGCTCGATATCTCCAAAATTTATATTCATTGTTTAGCTACATTTTGTAGTTTCGTTTGGAAATATAGTTGTCTTCACCGATTTTTTATTGTAAGTGAGTATGAGACTGAGGAAAACCTAAGTACAAGAATACGTATACAATTCGAACACAGATATAGTTAGTTGTCATTGAACATTATATCCCTGTCTCCAATCGTTAAATACGAAAAGTAGAGTCAAGGAAGAACGCAATGGAACCTAAACTTTCTATCTCACAAATTGATCGTACGTTTGCAAAGTTTGAGATCCAAAATGTCGATGTTAGCTTAGCAAATGGCCTTCGCCGTATAATGATAGCAGAAGTTCCAACTTTCGCGATCGATTTGGTTGAAGTGGTAGAGAATTCTACAGTACTTTGCGATGAGTTTGTTGCCCATAGAGTTGGCTTAATCCCACTTACTAGTGAAAATGCCTTTCATACCTCTTTACCTCACGAATATGAAGGAGACCAAGACACTGAAGTTGAATTTGAGATAGAGCTTCGGGCTAAGTGTGGTACTGATCAAACTCAAGATGTCACGAGTAATGATCTACTCTGTTTTAACAAGAATGTTACACCTGTAAGCTTTCCAAGTCAACCGCAACTGAATCCTGATCAAGTTACTCCGGGGGGCATTCTGATAGTCCGGCTCCGAAAAAATCAAGAACTGCACTTGAAGTGCATAGCAAGGAAGGGAATTGGAAAAGACCATGCTAAATGGTCACCTGTATCCACAGCAGTATTCCGTCATTGGCCAGAGATAGTCTTGAACAAAAGGATAATGAATACTATGACAAGTGAGAGCCTACTTTCTGTATACTTTAGATTAACTGACAAATGCCTTTACAGAAAAAGAAAAATTGGAATTCATAGCAAGTTCACCTACACCAGTGTTCTTCTTGAATGAACAAAGTGAAGATATTGAGCTAGTCAGAGAATATGAGGATAATTTTATGCATGATACAGAGTGTATCGAAACGGTAAGATTTATTTCGTATAGCAAAACACTTTTTTTATGAACTTTGATCAGGCGAAGGTACTAGGGAAGCCGGGTTTGATAGATATCCGGATTAAGGAAAACTGCTTCAATTTCATAGTTGAAGGAACTGGAAGTTTAAGAGCTGGACTAATTATCAAACAAAGCCTCGAAATTCTTAAGAAAAAGCTAGAGTCCTTGAAGGTGAAACTTATGCTGTTGTTATTTTTATATTTCATTTCTTTTCTGTGAAGGGAGATCTTGATTTGATTGAGCAACAATAATCTAAAGAGTAATATGCTGTAAAAGCAGCAATAACTGCAGTGTAACTGCAGTGTCTTGTGAGTGATTCGTTATAATCTTGATTTTTTCACGAATAGTTGTCCCATTTAACAAAAGTATAAAATTGTTTGCGTAAGGTATTTTTGGTGTCATTACACGCACTCTTTGAAGATCGTTAGATGCCCCCGCGCCTTAACCACATATTCCACCTCGAACCAAAAGCTTATAAACTTTCATTCAAGGTGACTTGTGGTGTAAGTTATTTCATTACAAAGACAGTAGTACTAGTTTTTTCCTGATCTGTGCTCTAAAACTTTTTTCAAGAGAACTCTCTCTCTCATCATCATATATATATTGCTTTTCCTGTGAAAATCCTGTGAATTTCCTGTGACCCCAGAAACTTTTTTGAACCCCTAAACGGTGTGAGTTTGGACTGGTCGAACTGGTATATGATATCGTCTCTTTCGATGGAAAATCCAACTTACTTGTCTAAATTTAGGGTTTTAATTATTTCCAAACAAAAAAACGCCATGTGTGAGCTGAGGACGAAGCGGAACAGAACAGTTCTTTATACGCGCTCGAAAAGAATTGAACTCGCTTATTTTTCCCTGCATGATTCGGAATAAATTCGTCTTTAGGGAGCTAGAAGATTGGTCTCCGTCTCGATTAGATGGTATAAACGCTGATGTAGAACGGCTTTATCGCTGGTCTTATTGTGAATTTCTTAAAGAGACAGGCATGAAAATTAAAGTGTAAGAGTTTATCTTTGACGGCGTGTGTTACCTTTTTCATGAATTTATACGTAGTCCCCAATTAACTATTGCCACTGCAATTGTATTTTGCCACCGATACTTTGCTTTGAATTCACATAAGTCAGTAAAAAATGATCGTTTTGTACGTCTCAACTGTTAAGAAACTGAAACACTCACTTCTTCTTTCAGATGATTGCAACTGCTTGCCTATTCCTGGCAGGCAAGGTTGAGGAAACTCCAAAATCATTAAAGGACATCGTTAAAGCTGCATTTCAAGTTCAGTATAGAAATGAGAAAGTCAACATTTCTAAGGTTAATGTAATTTAATCGAATAAGTTAAGTTTCAGTGTTTACTCTTCTTGCAGGATTATTTTGAAATTCAGCGCGAAAATATATTGTGTGCAGAAAGAATCCTCCTACATGCGTTAGAATTTGATTTCAATGTTGAGCATTCATACAAGTATCTCCTAGCTATAGTAAAAAAGATGAGCAAACTGGGTCTTGTTAAGGAGGGAAATACTAGAGAACTTGCACAGGTGGCTTGGAACTTTGCAAACGACAGGAAAATAACTTTCATTTCTTTTAAAATATTACTTATATGTTGTTCAACATCAGCTTAAGAACAACTCTCTGCTTACAGTTTGGTGCTGAAGAAATAGCAGCAGCTGTGCTATATCTTGGTATGGAATTTTCTACATTCTAACATTATGCCCCTCAACCTTCATTTCCTGACCAGCTGCCAAATATTTAGGAAGGAATGTAGATCTCCCAAAAAGTTGGTGGATCCAATTAGATCTTAATTCAGGCATGTGCGATGAAATAGGCAATCAAATTCTTGATTTATACGAACAAAATGGGTCAACTGCCTTACTTGAAGTCAAAGGAAACAAGGATTCCTAGTAACTTTTAAAATTCAGGAAAAAAGCACGAGGAGCACAGTTCAGGGCTGAGGTACGAGAACCATCTACATTACGATCGAAACTTCAAATGGATCTAAATTTCGGCGATATGCACCAGCTTTTTATTAATTTGCGAGACATTATATTTTCATTCGTTTGTCTTCAGTACTTTTAAAGTGTTAGTTAAGTTCATAAGCTTTTATTTAATAAGTATTTAAGAACAGATTTTGTAAAAACAACGGAGCATATAATTCCTACTATGGCACGTATTCCATACATTTACGATAGATATGTCATTCCTACTTTAGAAATCACGACACACCTAGTAGTAATTTTCTCATCTTTACTTTCTTGTAACCTTGTCAAAGGAAGAAACACCAATAACGGCTGCAGCAATCGCCGCAAGAACTACTCCACCGGCAACCACTGACAACAGTGTATTCTTCAGAGAGGGAGTAATAGCGGCAATATCATTCACAGCTTCAGAAGCAGCAAAGGCTGGAGCAGCAAATGCCACAGTGGCCGAGGAAACAGCCACACTAACTTTCTCACCCAAAGAGGAGTCCTTACTGTCCATAACTTTTGCCGAACACGGGGCCTGATAAAATAGTTAAGGTCAGTTTACATAATAAAGGAAATGAAGCTGAATGGCGCGATCTCACTACTTCATGCAACATCAAATTTTGATGTGCGCTATTTGCATCAGCTCCGAACTCAAACTTTTGAGCAAGAAAGAAAACTAAAGTCTGAAAATGGGGCAACGCTTGATGATCACGTTGAAGTTGAACACAGTGGTTTTGTTCACTGTAGCTGTCAAGAGGAAACACACGAGTGGTTGTAAAACCAGATCGATGCAAAAGCTCATAACTTCCAATTCTAAAGAGTCTTAAAGAGTCTCAAAATATGAAGGTGGTCGGGCCTTTGGTGTCATGAAATATCTGGAGCACTGTACGCGATGCGGAAAAGATCCCCCGGAGAGATTTCAAAAAACAAGGAAAGAGGAGGGCTTACCTTCATTGAGCGTTGCGCGGTACGGCGGTGGATAGAAGATTTCAATGGGATTAAACCCGATACGGAAATAGTGTAGGACATCTTGTTAATGTTGCGTCAGTTAATGACGTTGCGGCGCCTCTCGTATATTTCTTTTTTCTTTCTCGAGGAAACTAGGAAAGAGATGGATTTTGGATAAAAATTTCCGAAGATTTTTGATTTCTTCAAGATCCGCTTCTTTCGTTTTTGGTGGCATAAAAAAGAGAGATTTTTTTGATATATGGATTGATACCCTAAATTCATTTGTTTGAAAGGGAAAAAATCCCGCCTCGATCGAGTTCTTATAGTTGAATAGTATAACTACGTTTGTAGCAGCTCTGAAGCTAGAGTTTATCACTCCCTCATTTTGCTTTTATGTCCGGATTTCACCATATGCTTTCAAAATCTTCTCGCCCTGTTATTGCAGCGACTATCGTGCGATGTGGCGCCGGACGGTCTATTTCAAGACAAAACACTCGTGAATTCCGTTACGACAAATTTTATGCGATCCGTGACGGCAATAGTGGCGAGCTCAACCTGGGCGAGGCAATTGTGGAAGCAACGAGTACACATCCCATCCCTGTTGATGTTCATTACTCGTTTGCGCGTGCCCCGCATTTTCAGCAAACTCTTGAGGATGCAATTAATGACCAAATTAACATCGAATACAACGTGTCCTACATCTATCATAGCATGTATGCATTCTTCTCGAGAGATAATGTGGCACTTGACGGATTTGCTCAACACTTCAAGAATGAATCGCTTGAAGAACGCTCGCATGCCGAGTTACTCATGGACTATCAGACCAAAAGGGGGGGTAAAGTATCTCTCCAGGCTATTATGCCACCTCAGCTTGAGTTTGAGCATGCCCAGAAGGGCTGTGGGCTTTATGCACTAGAGTTGGCGCTCTCGTTGGAAAAATTGAACTATGATAAATTACTTGAGTTACACAAAATTGCTGACGAGTGCGGGGATGCGGCAGCGTGCGACTTTATCGAAGGTGAGCTATTAAAGGATCAAATTGACTCAGTAAAAGAGAATGCTGAGATGGTTGCAAGTTTGACTAGAATGGGTGCTGATGGACCTCATGGTGGATTGGCAACTTGGCATTTTGATAAAATGCTAAAAAAATGAGAAAAGTTGTAAATCAAATTTGTTGTATCGTTTCTTGTGTAAGTTTTATACTTTTCCTTACCTAGAGAAGGTCACCTTTCATTCAATTTCTTATCCGAAAGACTTTGTATCTTCATGCAGACTATCACTCTGTCAGCTGCTTAGCAGCTCAGGTCAGCTCCAGCTTGTTGGCTCTTGGTCGTTGGCTGATTTTAATATTTTGAAAATATGGGGCCCCACCGTACGTAGTACTACGCGACTACGGCGCATATACAAAAACCACGCGCGCTATATACTTTTACTCTTCATAAAAATTTTCAGTCATGCACAGAAAAACAATAACTTTAGCACATAAACCTTGAACGAAAGAAGTAAGACTCCAGAACACATGACGGAACTATTAACCGCGATTCTGTATGTATTTGCAGTTCTCCTGCTCCCTGGTCTCATGGAGGGTACTGAAGGGAGCGAGAATGATTCTCTGGGAAAATACAGAAAATCTGGCATTCAAGCACCAGAAGTCTCTCCCAATCCCTACGGCCGACTTCTTGTGTATACCTGGGGAATTGGCGGTGCTCGTGTTGCACGTCCTTCGAACCCAAGCGCAACTCCTCCAAATATCGTAGAAATTCCTTCAAAATTTTCGTCACAAGATATTATACATATATCTTTTTCGGGTCACTCAGCTTTCTTACTTCGTTCAGGTGAACTTCTAACTGCAGGAAGAAATGATAGCGCTGGTGGGGGTGGCAGGGGTTCTCCACCAATTGATGACTCTGGACAACTCGGCCGTGATGGAGACATAAACAGTGCTCTTCCTGTTACCTTGCCAGATAACGCTAAAGTTACAGCGACATCTTGTGGTCGCTATCACACAGTCGCACTGACATCAACTGGCGAAGTCCTCACCTTTGGCCTGAATGATCGAGGACAGTTGGGCCGCTCAGGTATTCTTGGCTCGACAACTCGCTCGTGTGGGTGTGACAGCGGAGGTAATTGCAACTGCAGCAATGATTCAACTTCAAATAGTAAACCTGGAAGTGCCTGTATAGGCGGTTCAACGTGTCGTTCAGGTATAGCAACAAAAGTATTGTTTGATGGTAAAATACTCGGTTTTGATGACAAATGCAAGGCGAAAGCTGAGTGTCAATTAAATACGAGAGCAGTTGCTGTTGCAGCTGGAAGATATTCTTCTGCGGCAGTTTTTGAGGACGGAACTTTAGTAGTATGGGGACTCATCGCCTGCGGAACTGCTTCGGAACTTTTAGAGAAGAATGAATATACTGAATCCAGCGATATTCGTTCTAAACTGCTACATGACCCAAATTTTGCTGCTTCGCCTAGAAATATACGTTTAGATCCTCCTCCCAAAGAAGGCGTAAAGATATTGGACGTTGCTTTAGGTTACGTCCATTTAGTAGTTCTGACTAGCGATGGTTCGGTATACACGTGTGCAACAGGATTTGATGGCTACGCTAGTATTGTTAAGCAGAAAAATGAGCTTACCTCGGGATTAGGAAGGAAGATCGATTCGGTCGAAGAAGCTCTTAAGCTCCAAAAAGTTTTATTTCACTCCAGTTCAAATGAATTCATCGAAGTTTCCACTGGCAGGTGCCACGTACTAGCGCGCAATAAAGCAGGAGAGGTGTATAGTTGGGGTTGTTCCCGTAAGTCTCTTGGTCGAACTAATGGTGAACAAGAGGAACCCGGTCGCGTCAAAGGTGCAATAGAGGATGAATATATTAGTAGCGTTGCATCTGGAGAATATTTTTCATTAGTGTCCAGTCTTACTGGTAAAGTATATGGTTGGGGTTCAAGCTCAAATGGCCAATTAGGCCAAATATCCTCACGAGATGAAGAAATACCATTTCCTATCGATGATATAAAAGGAAAGGTTGTAAGAGTAAGCGCTGGGTATCAACATGCAGGAGCAATTGTGGGTGTGGGGTGATATCTAAATTTTTTAAAGGTGCGATAAACTCTGATTAGGTAGAATAATGCTGCGAGCATGGTGGGATAGTTGAAGAGTAGAGTATGTCACCCCGCTCTCACGTTAGAATCTTCTTAGTGCATTCCATGTTCCTGTAATTTTTACGAGTATGCCGACCGATACTTTGATCCGTTTGAATTTTTTGTGTTCCTTTTTTTTTGTTTTTTATTTTTTCTACAAACATGACAAAGCAAAAAAAAACGCGTTGGATAACCAAAACTCGGTTCTTGTTCCAGAGTACTTCCGTCGAAACAAGTCTTTGACCTACCCAGCGTGAGGCAAAAGAACACGAGGCACAAGTTCGATGTCATTGACAGGCATGATTCGCAACTCTTCCGTGAAAAAATCATCTTTTGTGCGTATCAATCACGAGAAAAATATAAAAAAGATCAAGACGAAGAGAGAGCGACACTCTAGAATAATTTGCGATGGTACGGACACGAATAGAGAGCACGACCGAATTCAGACCATCTCGGACGCTTTATATAAATGCTATGGAACTTCTGCTACTCGTATTGTCCAAAGCCTTCATTTTGCTGCATCTGGAAAAGAATACATAAGAAATCATCCAGCTAAAGGTCTCCAAAAAGCTTCATCCTTTATTTATGGTCTTAAAGCAGAACCTTTTCATGACGTTCACAGTGGGAGATTTGAGTGGCTTGAAAAATTAGAAAGTGCGCATGAAGCAATCTATGAAGAGTTAGAGAGAGCAGTAAGGAATCCAGATTTAGAACGTCTCGGAAACTCAATTTGGAGTCGAGCTGCTAGAGAAGAAGCTGTGGCATATGGACCTGATTGGAGGACCCTTGTTTTACAAGACAGATGTGTTTGGGAGGAAACAAACGTGAACTTGTTCCCCAAGACTACTCGTCTTGTTCGCGAGGCTTCTTCACCTTCTGTAGAAGTCTTTTTTGCTCGTCAAGCCCCTGAAACTGGTATTAAACCGCATACGGACTTCACAAATTTCATACTTACATCGCACATCGGCCTAGACGTCCCAGAAAGTGAGTGCTGGATGCAGGTTGGCGGGGAAAAATATTGGTGGAAAAATGGAGAAGCAGTGGTCGCTGATACGAGTTTCATTCACAGCACTGATAATTTTTCTAAGAGTAAAGACCGATATGTTCTTATTATACGATTCTGGCATCCAGATTTGAGTATGCTTGAGCGCTCGGCCATACAGTTTCTTTTTGACGCTCTGGAAGATTCCAGTGAAGATGGTATTAAATGTGCCACCTTTAGAGCTGAAGAAAGGCTTAAATATATCTAATATGATCGAGACAGTTTCTTTCCCTGTTTCAGATCTTTCTCAATATCTATCTATTTCTTGGCCTACAGGCTAAAAGTATGTTGAAAATACATAAGCATATTTGTGTGCTGAGCACCATAATATACTCACTCAAAGGATATCCTTCACGGACGTTCAAAATGACGTGAAAATGATAGATTAAGTATGGCTGCCAAATGAAACGTATGCTCAAAGTTATTTTGTAACAGAAATTAAGAAGCATATTGAGCAGAGATCCTCTTCGGGCTTGTCTCCGGGCAATTAAAAAGAATGTATTCAATTCTACTATGCCATCTCTACAAGTTTCAATCGAATGTTCTGAATATCTCAGAGGATGAAGTAAAATGAAGAAAGTCAGAATGTGGTGTAGAAGAATCACCGATGAAAATTTTGGCACTGCATCTGGAGAAAATGCAATCCACACACTATCTAAAACTATGTAGTATATGAATAATTTTGTCAAGACTTTGCTGTCAAACTGACCACACAACCCAAGAAGACAGAAGAAGGCTAGACTTCCGACTAAAGGAATGTTCAAAGCATCGTGTAAGCGATATGAAAGTGTTCTCTGTACAGCACTCGATTCTTTAAACTTTACCATACGATGCATTTCTCTCTTGTCTGAAGTCACCCCAAAACGTTTGTATCTATTTTTTTCAACAGAAATGGTTAAAAGAGAGCTCACGAGTGCAACTCAGAATTCTTCACAGCTAAAGAAGAGCTGCGTGATAATACTAGCTATGAATGCTATGGATGAAGTAATAAAGCTATTTTACAATATTCAAGTAGCAATTATCAAGTATCCAAAGTCCGGAAAAGTTGGTGGTGAGAGCCCGTTCTTCCGTCCCCCTTCTTTCATTTTCACCAGCGAAAGAAGAAAAAAAAACTCTTAACCCTAAAATCCTCTTTGTAGTACCCCAAAAACATAAAGTATAGAGACTTATTAGTCTTATCAGAAAGGCCTTCTTCCTAGGACAAAAACCACTAAAAGTCCTAACAAACTACCGTTTTTACTTAAGTACAAATTGAAAAGCAAGATATTAGCATGTAACGCCGAAAACTAAGAGCTCATAATCCTTTAAATTCTTCAGCTTTGCTTATTTGGTTCTACTCGACTCCTCATCTTGTTCTGAGGGAAACAGTGTGAGCAAACTTTAAATAGAAACGAACGATGCTTCCGTGCTTAAATCTACTTTCTTCAAATACCAACACTAGCCCTAACCGAAATGCGCTCAAAAAAAAGCGAACCAATCGTAACTTCAAAGTCTGGGCAATTGATGCTGCCCAACCATTTGATTCAGAAGCACAAGAAAAGGCAAAAATCGAAAAAAATCGGAAACTCAAAATTGGCCTGATAGGATTTGGTAACTTTGGCCAGTTCCTTGCAAAGAGGTTTGTGGGTACCGGAAATACCGTCATAGCGACATCTAGAACTAATTATACTTCTATCGCGAAGAATTTAGGCGTTACATATTTCAAGGACGCCGATGATTTCTGTGAAGAACATCCAGATGTTGTGATACTTTGCACAAGCATTTTATCTACTGAGAAAACTTTACGGAATTTTCCTATTCAACGTTTGAAAAGGAATACTTTATTCTGTGATGTACTGTCTGTCAAGCAGTTTCCTAAGCACCTGTTTTTAAAGTTGTTGCCGCAAGATTTTGATATACTTTGTTTACATCCGATGTTTGGACCTGATAGTGGTAAAAAAAGTTGGCAAGATCTTCCTCTTGTATTTGAGAAAGTTCGAATTGGGAGTGAAGCAGTTAGAGTGGATAGATGTAACAGTTTGCTGGAAATATTCGAGATGGAGGGCTGTCGTATGGTGGAAATGTCCTGTGAAGAACATGATCGTCAGGCAGCTTCATCTCAGTTTATAACACATACGGTTGGACGTATGCTTGGAACTATGGAGTTAACTGAAACCTCCATAAGCACAAAAGGCTATGATTCTCTTCGTAGCTTAGTAGATAATACTTCGAATGATTCATTTGAGTTGTATTATGGTCTCTTTATGTACAATAAGAATGCCACTACAGAGTTATTCCGCTTAGAACAAGCTTTTGCGCAAGTTAAAAGTCAGCTTTTCGATAATTTACACGAGCTTATCCGCAATGATATATTTGATGCGGAGAGCATTGACACGGACAGGAAATTTCCCGATGACAAGAAATTTTGTGAGGACAAAAATATCACATAAATATCAATCCTTCATAGAAAATTTTTTGAAATCAGATCTCAAAGTCATAGTTCGCTTAATTTCACCCTCTGTTAAATGCCATATCAAGGAACCAGTGTTATCTTCCCAATATTCAAATATCTCTGAAACAGACTCGGAACTTAAGATCATTCCAATTTGAGTTAGGCGAACGAATTTTTCTCTAACAGAATGATTCAAGAAACACGAAAATTGTGAAATAATAGCCCTAAGTTCCCTCTCGAAATGCAAACCACCTAGTTGGTTAAATCGGAGCGAGGAAAAGAGTATGCTCTCAATACGTATTGCTATCGATTCTGCCATACATGCAACTAAAAAGTTGAAATTAGCATCGATGAAATAAGGTTTGAATATGCCTATGTAGAACTCAATACTTTGGAGTAGAGTGACAACCCATCGATCGTATGATGAGCTCTGTTCATATCTTTCCTCTGAAAATTCATAATTCTGAGAACCTAGAAGTTCGAAGCATGAGAATTCAGCGAGAAGAAGTTCTGAAATTTTCTGAATACTTTGTGATGACAGCTTTTTGAAAACTTCAGATATAGGCAAAATCTCACTCAAGACAATTTCGATATTTTCACGCTCACTTTCTTTGTATAAAGTCCTCGCATGTTCTTGTAGTTCTTCTTTTAATTTGAGCACATATTGTGAAACTATCATTGCATTGTTTATAGGATGCGAAATTTGTATAAGCTTCAATCTTAAGTCAGATTCGCATTTTATTGAAGTAAGTACAAAAATTTCAATTATGCTCGAGTCCAAACTTTTCATCTTTTCGCACATTGTTTCATAAACTACACCGGTGAGGAGCGTCTTTATATCTGCCAAAACTACAGAAGCTACATTGAATGAACCCGTACCATATGCTCTACATGCTGATTTATGTAATATATAGAATATATCATCTACTGAAGAACTAATGAAATTTTCTTCAACTGTATCAATTTTGATAGCAAGTTTTACATTTTCCTTCAAATATATTGATTCAAATCTAGTATAGTCCTTAAGTAGACCCTTAATATTTTCAAAGAAAGGCAGGCTTTTGATAGTATTGGGAGCAATTCCATCATCCAAGATATGGATTTCTTCATACAATGCGCTCATTCTGTACAAGTACTCTTCAGAATATTGAAATAAAAGCATGAGGTCATTTAAGCATCGATCAAAGCTCAACAAATCCACCATTGAGGTCGTATTTTTTGTGGTAGTTTCTGAGAATATGATAAAACCTTGGTCAGACACAATTGAATGTAAAATTTTGGATGCGTATAAACTATTTTCATTTTGCAATCCAAATAGAAATTCCCCAACTGAATGAGGCCCGTAATGCCTTAGCAAATGTTCACGATTATCTGAGAAAAGCTCAATGGTGTGCTGAAATATATTCGATAATTGAGAGACAAAATTTCCTTTTTCATCACCAGACAAAACTTCAAATTTCTTTCCTATTTGCTTCCTGTAGAAATTGCAGAAAATCTGTAATCCAACGGAAGAGAGTTGCACTTTCGGAAAAAATACTATCAACCGTGAAAAATCGTCTGATTTATTTTCATTTATGGACACCTTTATTCTATCTTGAAGAAGTTTTTGAAACTTTTTTATATGAACGTCAAACTCAAAAATTGGAAGTGCAGTTTTTAGAGTTGAGTCACTGATTTGTGAGGACAACAAATCCAGCTGATTCCAAGCTTCTATGTGAGTTAATCCTCCAGTAAAGTCATCCATAACTATGGCATCACTGAGTTTTGCTAACAGAAGTTTCCTTTTAGAGTAAATATTTGACTGCAACATTAAATTCTGTGCTCTATCTTGTGCATCCTTTAAGTTTTTTACTTTTCTATTTACGCCTTGCGAAAGCAATAATTTCATATCTAAGTTCGCACACAGATCATCTAGCCTTTCGTCCATGGCAATCGTAGATAATTCAGTAACGGTCCCGAGATGTTTTTTTAGTTCCAATTTGTTTGCTAAAATTCTATCAAGATCCTTCGTTACTTCCTTCGAGAGGGAGTTTACCTCTTGCAAAGATTTATTGAAATCGAAGTCACGAAAAGTCATGTCTTATTTCTTCTCTATTGGTTTGGTTGTTCAACTCTAAAAAAATGATCGTTGTAGGTTTTAACAGCGTCACTGTGAATTAGACTATTAATAAAACCTTTCACTCTCTATAGGTGAATATTTGGTCATTTGCTACCCGCGCGTGGTTTATCAACGTGATAAGTACACTATTATACACCGAGTGATCTCCCGAGAAAGAGAGTTGCTATGCTCATGCGCGTGACTGCAGTTATGGATATGTTTTTCGTGTTCTGAAATGCGGAAGTACGTGATAATTCGCTAAGCAGCGAGAGCACGAAAACAAACGACAAGCAGTGGAGTTTTGCCGCACAGTGTAGATTTTCCGAAGTTTGTCTAAAGTTCAGAGCAAGTGAGCAATTTTTTACGAATTTAGCACTCTCGAATAACCACAGACAACCTGCCTTGCCTGCCAATTATCCTGCTTTCCAAGATTCCAAGATTCCAACAAACGACAAAGGTGCTAAATAAACTCGTACAGCTTTTTTTACCTTTTTTCGCCATTTGTTGAGGTACAACTTTTGTCATCAGTCTCGTGTGAATGACAATAAAGAACAAAGAGAACCAGCATTGAGCTATTTTCGAATATCTAAGCTACAGCTACTTCTACTATTTTTGCACCAGCCCGCACCTGCGTCATCTGCGTCTTCTAGAAAGAAGGAGATCACCCCTTGTGTTCTGCACTTTGTGTCAGAATGCCTTACGCGAGCCGTGTTCTTCTATCGCCATCGCTCGCATAACCTAAATACTTTCCATTTGAAAAATGCTTAAGAACGTATCTCAAGCTTCAGCCGATAAATCTGAGCGGAGTTTAGATAAACAATTAGTAGAAGATAGCAATAGATATTTTAGATGCAGCAGGAATTCAGGAGATAGTCACACTTCCGATGAAAGCTCAAGCTCTGATGAAGAAGAACAGTCCTGGATTTCCTGGTTCTGTAATTTAAAGGGAAATGAACTTTTTTGCGAAGTAGAGGAAGAATATATTCAAGATGATTTCAATTTAACTGGCTTAGGTAACATAATCCCGTACTACGATTATGCACTTGATTTAATTCTAGACGTCGAAACACAAAGTGAAGATATCTTGACGGAGCAGCAGGTTGAGCTTGTAGAGTCTGCTGCAGAAATGTTATACGGGATGATACATGCACGATACATTTTAACAAGTCGAGGACTTGCAGCGATGCTAGAGAAGTACAAGCAATGTCACTTTGGTCGATGTCCCCGAGTTTTATGCAGTAATCATCCATGCCTTCCAGTGGGCACCTCTGACATTTTTCGTACTTCCACTGTGAAAATATTTTGCCCAAAGTGTGAGGTACATCTTTCTTTGTTTTTCTCAATATTTACTGAATAAAATTATGCAGGATATTTACTTCCCGAGAAGTAAATTTCAAGGAAATATAGAGGGTGCCTACTTTGGCAGTACTTTCCCACACCTATTTCTAATGACGTATGGATATTTAAAACCTTCAAAAGGTTATAAAGAATATGTTCCACGCATTTTTGGATTTAAAGTGAGAACCGCTTCATGATCAGAATTATTAGTTGCTTTCTTCATACTAAGTCGTAGAAATATCAGTAATCTTACTTAATCACAAAAAGCTATAATCTCTTCGAGAAGGAAGAGCGCCCATGGCTGCGTCCTCGACCACGACCACGCCCTTGCCCTCTACCACGGCCAGGACCACGTTCCTGACTAATAGTAGATGTTTTTCTTTTCTTTCCGTTAGTTGAACTATATATACATATGTTAAATAATACTAGCTTTTACATCTGTCTCACCTAGTATGTTGCGGTAAAAATCGCTCTAATGGTAACAGTTTATCTGGACTTATATGGAAAGAATCACCTTTGAAAGCAAAATGAGTAACTGAAATTAGTCCAAGATAGTACACTACCAATCGCGCAAGAAGAGGCTTGGACCCCTTCTAATAACTTTATAGTAACCATCTTATCATAATATCATGGACTTTCAGTAACTCTCAATGAAATAAATACCAACTCACCACTTTACTTATTGGACCAAATATCTCTTCAACCTTTCCTACCTAAATTATTAATATTTAAATATTGAGCGCTCGTGAACTAAAATAAAAGAATACTTGAGTTTTGTTGGCCCGGAAAATCGGGGCGTTGAAGAACGGAACCTCGAATTAATGTGAATATGAATATCTTGTATGATTAATATAAATACCTTTGACTGGGTCAATTCGCAGATAGCTTCTCCCTCGCAAGAGTGTAAAAACTTACCCATTTCTGCAGGAAGTTTTCAACTTTTCATAAAAAATTAACAAGAAAGAACAAACCAATTATGGTTTCAGGCGTCAAATCACGCGTAATATTACCACGACCTCGACCCCGTCCAGAACCATTACCCCCTCTTCCAAAGTTTTGTGAAGTGGAGCGAGCTCCGGATCCTCTACCACGTTCAATTGGAGGGCGCATCTGAATTACCCTAACTGAAAAGTGCGCCTCCAAAAACAATAATTTTGATGTCTGTTCACTTCACGCACAAGGCCATTTAAAGCAAAAGGGACACCCTAAATTTTCAAGAAAAATAAACTTTTTACTTATTTCCTTTTAATTCAAGAAAGAACGCTTCATTATTTATTAGAGTGGGTGAACCATAGAAATCTTTGTTCGAAGTTCAAGGAATGTCGACTTTGAAAGCAAATTACATAAGTGAAGATGATGGGCTCCCCTTCTCGAAGATTTTTGATCATGGCACTTGTTACACATATGACGATATAATTCTTCATCCTGGTTATATAGACTTTCCAGCTGACAAAGTTAACCTTTCTACAATGTTGAGTAGAAACTTATCGTTGCAAACTCCAGTTGTGAGTTCACCAATGGATACTATTACAGAGGCAGATATGGCAATTGCCATGGCCACTGTAGGAGGTGCTGGATTTATTCACAATAATATGACAGTTGAAGAACAAGTGAATTGCGTGTTGAAGGTGAAGATGCATCGCCCAGGTTTTGTAGTTACACCAGCGGTACTTTCTCCGAGTTCCACTTTACAGGATATAGATCTCCTCAAACAAAGAAGTGGTTTCTCATCAGTTTGTGTATGCGAAAACGGAAAATTGGGTGGCAAGTTACTCGGACTGGTCACGACGCGTGATTCAGAGTTGATTTCAAATCGCACCACGGAATTAAGCGCGGTTATGACTCCCATAAGTGATCTTATAACTGCGGCTTCAAATAAGAGTGAACTTGAAATGGAAGAGCTTCTTCTAACAAGTAAAAAAGGAAAACTACCTATTCTGAATGATCAAGGTGAACTTGTGGGTCTTCTAACCAGAGAACTGATGAAGCAAAGGCTCAAGAATCCTTCACCTGGCTCTCCAAGTTTGGATACTGAAGGAAAGCTTATATGCGGAGCATCTATTGGAACCAGAGAAAATGATCGAATAAGAGCAAGAGCTCTTGCAGATAGCGGAGTTGACGTTATTATCTTAGATTCTTCTCAGGGAGACTCAGTTTACCAGTTAGAAATGATTGACTACCTTAAGAAAAATATTCCAAAGGTTGACATTATAGCTGGTAATGTTGTTACACAACGGCAAGCTCTTCATCTACTGCAGGTTGGAGCTGATGGTCTCCGTGTAGGTATGGGATCTGGGAGTATCTGTACTACTCAGGAAGTTTGTGCAGTTGGCCGCGGTCAAGCAACTGCAGTGTATAAAGTTGCTAAACTTGCTGATCAGTTTGGGATACCCATAATTGCAGACGGTGGCATTCAAAATAGTGGTCATGTCGTCAAGGCTCTTTCTTTAGGTGCAAGCGTAGCAATGTGCGGATCTGTCTTGGCAGGAACATTAGAAGCTCCAGGTGAATATTTTTATCAGGATGGAATAAGGGTCAAGAAGTATCGTGGAATGGGAAGTCTTGATGCCATGAAACGTGGAAGTGATGGAAGATATCTGAGTGAGAGCAAGCATCTTAAAATTGCTCAGGGAGTCTCGGGCACAGTTCGGGACAAAGGATCTGTACTGAAGTTAATTCCATATATAATGCATGGTGTTAAACAGGGTTTTCAAGACTTCGGCGCAAGAGATATGATAAACGCAAAGGTGCAACGAGAAAATGGAACTCTTCGTGCAGAAGTACGTTCAGGAGCTGCTCAAAACGAAGGCGGTATCCATGATATGCATAGTTATTCTAAAGTTCTTTGGTAAGCAATCCTCCATCATATTAATATTCAAATATAAAGAGGTCTATCTCGTATCATTTCTGTTCATACTTCATTTACATACATAGGTATCCCTGAATTTTGTAACGCCACATCTGAAGGGTGCATAATCACTTCATCTACTAAACCGTATACTTTCGCTTCTTTTGCAGACATGAAGAAGTCTCGGTCTGTATCTTCCATTATCTAAGAAGTAAAATGGTTAGCATATCACATGAGGTAAATTTAGAAGTACCGTTTCCAATGGTTTTCCTGTGAACTCTGCAAGATATCCATTGAGAGTAGATTTATGATGCTAGAAAAATATGAGAAAGAAAACTATGGCCGACATAAATAATTACCATGATTTCGTTAGCTTGAATTTCAACATCAGCAGCCTGGCCCTGAGCTCCCCCTAGAGGTTGATGAATCATAATTCTGCTATTTGGTAAACTATAACGTTTCCCCTATATTTAAGAAGTTAGTAATAAAATTTGACCGAAGTATTACAAAAACCTGCTCGCCAGAAGCGAGGAGAAAGGCACCTGGAGAAAATGAATCAGATATATTAGAGTATGGATAATTAAACAAACCCATTGATGCAGCAAGTCCGACGCAAACTGTGGAGACATTTGGTCTGATATGACGCATTGTATCAAAAACTGCCATTCCAGCAGTGACTGAACCACCTGGAGAGTTAATGTAAAGTGTTATATCCTACCATAGAAACCAGTTAAAGTTATATTAAAAATATAATATATGATTTCACCTTCTTATGATCAATGGAATCTAGCCAAAGAAGCTGTGCAACTATCAAATTGCATCCATCATCATCGACAGCTCCACCCAATCGAATTATCCTCTGTAGTTTGTGACATAAGGAAAAAAACACAATTTGAAGAGCTCAACTACCTGGGACATCAACTGACTGGCAACTCCTTGAAATCGCTCCATAACCATGGGAGATGGACCCTTTCCTTGCTGCGCGATAATAGATTTCCTAGTCGCTGAAGAATAAGAATAAAAAATAAAAGTAGATGAGTTACAAGACCTCGAGCCTCTTTCTCCAAATTTAGTCGTCCTCAAAAAACAGTACTTCGTCCCTTTCGTTCTGATAAAAATGATGTGAGTGGTTAGGAGATTTATAATAGAGCAAATACTACTCACCTGAACGGTACGGTTTGTATTCCCGACATCACGTGACGAGAAGACAGCATTGTATTCATTTTTTCTCAGGTAAGGAGACGCGAGTTAAGGTTTTGTCGTTCTTGTTTAGGGTATGGTGTTGGGGACAGTGAAAACGAATGCAACTCACCCAAAGTGGGAGCAGATTGAAAGTTAAGTAGAGAATTCGGAAAGAAAATACAAAATTAAAGCGAGAATTGAGCAGAAAATGCACTGCATTTAGGTTTCATCGCATCAAAGAACATGATGGAATATTCAAAAGTTCTCATACCGACCTCTAATTACAAACGACGACCACGTCTACCACCCTTTCTGCGAGTACTATCTGTTGGAATTGGAGTTACATCTTCGATTCGCCCAATCTTCAACCCAGAACGCGAAAGGGCGCGAAGAGCAGATTGTCCACCCGGGCCAGGGCTCTTAGTTTTGTTACCTCCTGTGGCACGCATTTTGATGTGCAAAGCAGTCAAACCAAGTTCCTAAGAAATTTTATAAGCTTAAAGAGTAACGGTAACAAAAAGAAACCTTGCATCGCACAGCAACATCTTGTGCAGCGAGCATAGCGGCATATGGGGAAGACTCATCTCTGTCAGCCTTGACTTTCATTCCTCCTGTTACTCGACAAATCGTTTCCTTCCCAGACAAATCTGTGACGTGCTATAAAGAAAAGTTGTAAATACAAGAGTTCAACTTCCAGATTTTCCAACGAGAGCGAAAAGAATTGGAAAGAAAGAGCTTACCACGAAAGTATCGTTGAACGAGGCAAAAATATGTGCAACGCCAAATACATTTTCTCCTTCGCGTGCTTGAGGCCCGGCGCCTGGTGGGGCTACTAACATGTTCGCCTAACAGAATTCGTAAGTTAAAAGGAAAAGCCAAAGGTAAAGAAAGATGTCATATCTATGTATATAATGCAAAACGTACCATTCTAATGGAATTCTTAAGTTCCCTTCTTCACCTTTTTGACCTTCGGATCGTCGCTATAATGACCGCGTTCTGTATCCAATTTTGACGGGAAATCCGCCTTAGGGTTCCTTTTTTATTGTCTTGTGGTTTAGGGTTTGTTTTGACTTTTTTTTCCGAAAAGAGGTGACTTTTTTTTCCGAAAAAGATGCAAAAAGAAAACGGAAGAAAAGCAGTCATCAGCAACGCTTGCTGGATGATGACACAGAACAAACACTGATGAGAACGGTAGATCTTAAACGTAAACAACTCAATTGAAACCCCGCAATCGCCGAAGAAAAAACGAAAGAAATTCGAACTGCTGAGAGTAGGTAGTTTGAGGGTAATTCTTAGAGCTTTATTCCCTACTACAAAACACACGAAGGTTACGTAATAAATTGCGACAAAAGTGAGAATATGGTTGGACTAAAATCTAGAATAAGATTTAACAAGAAAATTCAAGATATTATTAATCCTTTACTTCACGAGAGGATGTCTCACCACAGTGAACTAAGATTGTTGGATGGAGTAGGTCCTGCCCGTTTCTCGACAAAGACCAGCAATGAGGAAATATATAATCTGAGTTTGCGACAGAAAGTATTCATGGGAACGACCGGCGCTCTCGGGGCAATTATTATGCCTGAAAGGGCTGATTTAGTAGGAGCTATAGGGGAAATAACAGGTGAGTATGCCTACAAGGATATTATTCTAGAGATGAAGAAGAGCCAAAGCGGGAGGGAAATCTTGAGTTCGAGACCACGAGTGACACACACCACTTTAAAAGATGCGAGCTCTTGTTCTAAAGGAACTTTTGGTCACGCCTATTCAAATTTTATGCTTACGAAAACGTTTTCACCGGAGGGGCGTGCACCAATTCGTTTCTTAGATGATGATGAGGCAGCATATGTAGCAGTACGCATGAGGGAAGCTCACGATTTCTGGCATGTTTTATTTGACTGTCCAACGTCAGTCAGAGGCGAGCTCGCACTGAAACTGATGGAGTTCTCACAAACCAGGGCTCCGCTGTGTGCTCTTTCAGCTATTCTTGCACCCATGAGATTGGATCAAGAAGATCGATCTTACCTTTATGCAAGTGGATATCCACTTGCATACTTGGCAGGAAAGAACGCGGCAACTTTGATGTGTTTGAACTATGAGTCTAACTTCCATCGAAGTTTAGAAGAGCTAAGAACTGAATGGAATATTTTGAAACTAGGAACTACTGCACGCGATTAGGATATATTTTTTCTTCTTGGATACCTTTCTCCTTTCTTCATCTGAGTAAATTGCTGATCTACAATTTTGTCAGTTTCCAAGTTTTGCCACGGTAGTTTTTTCTCCTTCAGTCTGTATGAAAATAGTTCTAGTCCACAGCTCTGAATTTTCTCAAAAAGTCGCGCACCTCTTTGTATTTTTGTAAATAAATCTTCAGTGGCTCAACGTATTCTTCAAAACCTAGAGTATCCATCGCCCAGAGTAGATCATCACCATTGATTGTTTTTCGCTTCTCTCTCTGACATTTATCGCTAGCTCTAATTTCAAAGTTACAAAAAACAATAGATTAAAAAAATGTCCTACTCGCTGGTGATGAAACTGATGAATTCAGAAACACATTCTTGCACGGTTTCTTTTGCGTCTTTTGCTATTTTCGCATTAGCTGGAAGTGATTTTTTCATTATCCGACTAATGTTTGCAATAGGTAGGAATCGATCTTGCTCACGCACACTGCCTAACTTCTCTTCATCCTCGTCTTCTGGTTCTTGAGCAGTCGACATTTCGAGTCTAAAACCTCAGTTATATTCGAGCGGTCCGTTTCGAATGTGCTTGACGTGTTCAGAAAAGTAACTATTTGCGAGCACAGATAATAATAATCAATGCGCGTGTGTATGCGTGAGCGAAATAGCCACAGCAGCGCTACTCTTATTTTTCCTACTACCTTTCCGTAGGGCGAAAAGAAAGTGAAGTGCTGAAATTCACACGCTCTTTTTTATTTTTGTTGCAAACTTTGTGTGGTACTGCATACTGTCTGATTGTACCATAGAACAATCTGACAATGGAGTAAGTAAATTGTTTCCTTTTAAGTGCAAGTCTAACTTCCATTTTTTTACTTTTTTTTTGCTTTACCGCTTCAAGTTCAGATTTACAAATTTGTATTGCCTTCCTTGCTCCACGTTGCGGGAAATTTTCAATAGTATTTTCAACATCTTCGTTTGCGCCGATTGAACC
>JGI20151J14362_10000907_pt1 | contig 21798 bp, 37 predicted proteins | sample COG_01_FD_14362 | JGI IMG/M metagenome (IMG submission 14362)
GGCTGTAAGTCAAATAACCTTCTTTCATATTCTTTTTTATTTTACTATTTGTTACACCGTTTGATAATAGATTAAACATTATTTACCACCTTTCAATTTATATTTAACATTTATATAATTTTCAGGCGTGGCGTTTTCAAACATGCTACACGCTTTTAAAATGTCAATTAATTCAAGTTTAATATTATCACTTAAACCAGGATTAAAAAGATTTTTATTAAGGTTTAAAAGCTGTTTTACGGTTTCAGCTTTTTTATTGGTTTCATAATAGCCCGTAACATTTGACCTTATATATATAACATCATTTTTATTATCACTTTTAAAAGCGTATAAAAATTCTGGTATATTATTTAAAAGCGTTTCAGCTCTTTTATTATCATTATTATTTATTTCTGTTTTCATTGTGTAACCTTTCTTTTTTAATTGATGTGATTAACATCATGTAATAATATAAATATAAATTATCATTATTTTTTAAACTTTTTTTTAAAAAGATCTTTTTTTAAGCTTTTTTTATGTTTTTTTTAGCATAAATTTTGACTATACATAATATTTGAATTTTTAAATTTGAAAAATTATTAATCTTTTTTTTTATGATTTTTTTTGCAAAAACTGGGTTCAAGGGATCAAAACACTTATAAATGAGAGGCGATGTAAAATTTTTTTAGGCATTTTCCAGGAAAAGTCAGTTTTTTAGAAGAAAATAATTAAAAAACTTGCAAAAAGTGCCTACCCCCTTTATAAATTTAGTAAAATGTAATATTTTTTGTAAATTATGGTATGGAATTTGTTAATAAAGTATTTATATATGGTAATAATAAAAAAAGTCAGAAGATCCTGGATCAAATAGATTATGTAGATTATTTAGGTACTGGTGAAACTATAGCTGCCTTTGATATGGTAAATCTTGGAGGTTATCCTGGAATCCTTTATAATACAGACAAAAGGTATAAAATTTTAGGTGATGTTTATAGCGTTACTAGAGAACAGCTTAAAGACCTGGATCAATTAAAAGGTGAAGGTGTTATTTTTGAACGTGTTTTGGAGCAAATTTTTGTTATTAACAATAATCCTAGAAGGAATGGTGTTTTATTACAAGCATGGGTATATATTTTACAAGAAATTCCACCTATTTATGATTATTCTAATATCTTTTTAACTACTAAGAACTATTTAACCTATGAGAGAATTTAGAGATTTAGATAGAGGTTACCCTACCCCTAAGCTAGGAGCAGGAAACCCAATCTATTTAACCAACGAGCCGAATCTGTCGACCTAGATAAACTTCTTATAAATACCTACAAAAGTTCGGACAATTATTTATTCATTAGTATTAATATAGCATCGCACTCAATTGCCTTCGGTTTGTGCTGTTATTATGATGCAAACCCCTTCTAGTGTAACTTTTGATCCTGGATAGCTAGAAGATTCAAACCAACCCTAACCAGGCTCACAAATATAAAAAACAAAGTATGACAATTCCAAACCTTTATAAATTAGCCTCGATGTAATTTTTTTTTAAAGAAATATTTAAATAATAGTTGCACAGAATTAAAATTATGTTTAAAATAAGGCTATGAATGAGATACTAATACAATTAATCGAAAAAAGAGCTAAGTTATCTAAGATTGTTACTGATAATGACCCTGACAAGTTACAGGCTTTAGCAGAATGGTTAGATTTATGTATAGAGATAAATCAACTATCACCATCTTATAGAGAGCTTACAATAAATGGAAAGGAAATTAATGGCTAAATTAATATTTGAACCTATAGATGAGAGAAGTACAGAACAAAAGTATAAAGATATAGAAGCTAGAAATGCAAATATGCAAAAAGAATTAGCTAATATTTTAGAAAATTGGCAAGAGTTTAAAAAAGAATTTACTGATATACAGAAAAGAAGAAAGTCTAAAGTAGTAAAACAATACGATAGTTTATTTTATTGTTTTGTTGGTGTTATAAGTTGCTTGTTATTATTGTCAATAATTAATCTTATAGGTAAAATATAATGAGAGTTATGTCTACTGCTCCACCTAAACACCTTATAAAATTAATGCCTACTGAAGCCGAGCAATATGCTTACTGCAAATCAATAGGTTGTTATTTTGAGTGTGAATGGTGTGTAGGTTATTCTGAAAGTATTCCAGTACCTACAACGATGCCTATTAAAGAAAAAATAATTAAAACCGATACTAACCCTGGCAAATACGATAATCTTGCTAAAAAGTGTACTAATAAGGCACATTATGACCATGATCATCCATTGTTTGGATATATACTGGAGGTTTTTACTGATGAAAAAGCCTGATTTTAAACAAATGAGAATTATGTTAGCTAAAAATGAAGACCCTATAGCTAAAGAGTATATTCTAGATAAAATGCCTAATGATGAAGTTATATATCAATTTATAAAACAATTTGGTAGCAACCTGCCATTGAAGGATGCTAAATAAATGAGGCAGCTTGTTAACAATCAAAATGATTTGTTATTAGATACAGGTGAAATATATAAACCTATATGGAAAGAACAAATGGATGGTAGTTATTCGTGTAATCCACCAAAATTATCTAATGGTAAAACAGATTATAATTTATTGAATTACAGTATAATTAATAAAAATGAAAACGAAAAACATGCAATATATATAAAAAATACAAAAAGAGCTGAAGCATTAGATTGGCAGCATAAAATTAAAAATATAGGTAGAAATGATAAATGTCCATGTCAAAGTGGAAAAAAATACAAAAAATGTTGTTTAAAATTATAATGGGAGTGTCCTGCTATCGTGAGGTTTCAGGCTGCAATTACCTTTCTTTGTAGTGATTAGCACTCCCAATAAATTGGAGATTTAATGATAAAAAATGAGATTAAAAAAAGAATTAAAAATGCTGGATATAGTATGAAGTTCTTAGCAGAACACAAATTAAATATTCATCATACAGAATTGTCAAATATCTGTGCAGGACGTAGAACTCCTACAAGAAAAACTTTGTCAAAACTAAGTCGCATATTGCGATGTAAAATAACTGATCTATGGGAAGAAAGGAGTTAAAATGATACAAGAAAAAGACTTGTATAAATTAAATGCTGAAACACCTGAAAATGAACGTAAATATCGTGTTGGCAATACTTTTACCTATCAAGGTAGAAAGATGGCTAATATGTTATGTTATGTTGATGCTAGGTATGTTCAGGATAAATTAGATGAAGTTGTTGGTCCATGTAATTGGTCTAGTGATTTTATTGAAATCAAAGGTAATTTGTTTTGTAAAATTACTATCACATTTCAAAGAGAAGATGGTACATATGGTACATCTACTAAAATGGATTGTGGTGTTGAGTCAAATGTTGAAAAACAAAAAGGTGAAGCTAGTGATGCTTTTAAAAGAGCAGCAGTTCAGTTTGGTATAGGTAGAGATTTATATAATTTACCTAATTATAGAGCTGAAATGACTGAGTATAATGGCAAATGGTATCCACCTAAAAACTACAAACCTTAAAGGAGAATGAATGTCAGACTATAACAATCATGGTAAAGCTACCATATTTAATAACGAAGATGCTAATGCAGAAAACAAAAGACCTAATTTATCAGGTATGATTGAGATAACTGAAGCTATACCAGCAGGTACAAAGTTAAGGATTGCTGGATGGGCAAATTATCAAGGATCAATACTTAAAAGCGTAGGTATGAATTTATCTTCTAAAGTAGGTGGCGAAGGTGATTCTACATACCAAAAACAAGCTTCAGGTAAATCCTATGAAGTGAGTAAGGATGAGGATATTCCATTTTAATGGAACATCAAATACTAATAAGAGAACCATCAGGTGAACAGAAATGGTTGCCTATTTCGGAGGTTTTTCGTATTGCGAGGAGTTACAAAAAGCCTACCCCTACACCTGTTGGTACTCTTGTTGGTTTCCAGGAATTTTGGGATTTATATGACAATAAAAAAGGCAGGTCAAAAGCTGAAATTGCTTGGAAAAGGCATGTCAAAAAGAATTTAGTAAAAATTATATTAGCACATGTTAAAAACTATGTAAAAGCAACTCCTGATAAACAATATAGGAAACACGCTTCTACATATTTAAATGGACATTCTTGGAACGATGAGATTACACAGCAAGAAGAAAAAATTGATTTAGATTTACATTACCCCCTAGATAAAACTGGAAGAGCTAGACTATCTAGGTGTAGTAAATGCAACAAAATACATTTTGGTGATATATATAAAATATTATCAGAAGATTCAAGTTGTTGCAAAGTTAAAATTAAACAATATAGGTAAATTATGGAAGATGAAATTTTAGTTAAAGTATTAAATAAAGATTTGCAAATAGCTATTCAAGCTTTAAAAGCTATTATAATCGAATCTAATGATGCTATAGCAGTTAAGATAGCTGAAGATACTTTAGAAATTATAAATTAAACTTATAGGGTAGGTACTATGTATAGCAACGAGTTCGCACACTCGACATCGAAATCCCTCCTTAAGGATAACCTACCCTCCATTTTAGGAGTAGTATGAGAACAAAAAAATGTCCTATGTGTAAAAAGCACAAAACAAAAGATGCTTGGTCAAAAGGTGGTTGGGAACATATAACTTACTGCAAACCATGTATGTCTATTCATAATGCAAAAAAAAGAGATAAAGCTCATGATATAATTATGAAAGCAACTAATAATAAAAAGTGTTGGTGGCTTTATCAAAGCATCATATCGGAAAGGAATTATAGGAAAAGTGGTAATTAAACACGAATTAGATTTTGTATATATTACAAGCGATGGTAGAAGATTTTTAAATAAACAAGATGCTATTTTATGGCAGGAAGGAATAAGCGAAGATGAGCAATCCTCAGAAGAATAAAGGTTCTAGGTTTGAAAGAAAGATTGTAGAAATTTGTGAGCTTCATGATGTTAAAGCAGTTCGTGCATGGGGATCAAATGGATTAGCACTAGGAGAACACCCTGAAGTTGATGTGCTTATAAATGACAATATAAAAGTACAGGCTAAATGTAGAAAGAAAATAGCAACACATATGCAACCTAATGAAAATGTTGATGTACAAATAATCAAGCAAGACCGAGGGCCTGTGTTGGTAGTCCAAGAATTAAATGACTGGTTAGTTAATTTAAAGGAGAAAAAATGAGTAAACGAATAGGAGGACTTGAAGTGTTTACAGGAGATGATTTTGATAATTATAAAGACCCATCAGCAAACACGACTTGGAGGCACACTAAAAATTACATAAGTGCTACAGTAAAAGGTAGAGAATGGTATCACATAAGTAGAGATAGATGCCTAACAAAAGAACAGCAATTTGATTGGATATTACATATTGAAAAAAAGATATGGGGCAATGGATATAAATTTAAAAAAGCATTTGTAAAAGCATTGAAAGAATGGGGTTTATATTAGATGAGTATCTATTGGACAGATAATGAAGGTTTAGAACACTTAATAGAATATATGTCTGATAGATATTTATTAAATTGTATAAAGTTTGTAGAAAACAACATTGAAAGACAGCCAAACTATAGACCAATGCCTTCATATTATAACTTAATAAAAGAATACAACAGGAGAATAAATGAAAGAGAAAAGAAATAATATGATGTTTCACAAAATAAATGGAGCAGATTTATTTCAAGAAGGAAAAAAAGATATAAAATCTTCACTTCGCAGCAATTCACATTGTACTAATCTTCCACCTGAAGTTTGGAATGAAATAATGGGTTGGAAAATAAATGACAATATAGTTTTAACCACAAATACACTTGCAGATACTATTACAATAAGAAGGGAAAGAAGAGATGGGTAGAGCTACAGAATTTATAGATTTTATTAATCGTAAACCAATAAGAAGTGAAGAAGAAAGAGATTTTTTATATTCACATATAACTGTAACAGATAAACTTAAAAAAGTTAGAAAAGAATATCTTAAAAGGAGTAAAAAATGAAATGGTTAAATATAATTGTTTATAGTGGTATTTTTTTAGTAGCTATGTTATTTTGGTATGCAGTTATAGTAAGATTTGTTAAGGCTTTTTCTTAGTGAGTTTTTTTGATAAGAAAAGAATCACTCTTCATACATCCTATGATTAACAGTAAAGAATATATTAAATTTGTAAAATCACATCATTGTCTTATATGTGGTAACAGTCCTGTTGATCCTGACCATCTAGAACATTTAGCGATGGGTGGTGCTAATAAAAATGGATTAAAGGATTTTTCTTGTATAAATCTTTGTCGCACTCACCATAGTGAAAGACACCATTTAGGCATAAAACGATTTGAAGAAAAGTACAATATTAACTTATGGAAAGAAGCATTTAATTTAATCAGAAAATACTTTACACAATAGAAAGGTAATTATATGAATACTAAATTTTTAAATTACAACACTTATTATAATTTGACTCATCAAGATAAAGAAATTATTGAAGAAATGGCAACTAATATTTGTAAACAAGATAGAAGCTATTTTTTAAATAATTATAAAATTGATAAAAATGTTAAATTGTATGAAATGAATTTAAATGGTTTTGGTGCTGAATTAGCTTTTTGTAGGCTTTGTGATGTAGAATTTGATTCTTCTACTATAGAAAAAGAAAATCATTTTAACAAAGAAGATGCTATATTAAAAAATGGAACAACTGTTGATGTAAAAAATACAATTTATCCAAATGGTAAACTGTTAGTCAGAATAGGTAAAGAAGAAAAAGATATAGATATATACGCTTTAGTTATAGGAAAGTTTCCTTCATTTAAATTTGCAGGATGGGCATCTTATAAAGATATTATAAACCCTGAATTAAAAAAAGATTTAGGGTATGGACCTACATATTGTTTGCCACAAGATAATTTAAATAAAATACTTGAAATTAGTTGATATGAAATTTACAGGTAAAGTAAATAATGGTAAATTAACCTTAGATGATAAAGAGATGTTTAGGCAGTATTTGTTTAATTTTGATGGTTATGTGTCAATAGAAATAAAAGCTGCCGAAAAAGTACGTTCTCCACAACAAAATGCCTATTATAGAGTAATAGTTAGGGTTTTAGGCAAAGAACTTGGCTATACACAAGATGAAATGCATAAAGTTCTTAAAGATAAATATGAATTAGAATCGACTAAAGGTTTATCTGTCCAGGAATTTGGTGAATATATTGACCAAGTTATAAGATGGGCAGTTACCGAAATGGGTATTGTATTACCTGACCCTAAGCAAGTTCATCAATTGTAACTTCAACTGAGTAAGTTCCTGGAGCAACTTGATCTACACTAAAAGTATTTTCTCTAAATGTACATATAGCAAATTGGTCAGGATTGCTGTTGTCTTTATCAGGTTGAAATATAAATGGCAGAGTTCCACCTAATGTACAATTCCATACAAAGTTAAAGCTATTATCTGATAACATAGGGTTAGGGTCGTTAAGTGTAGTATCAGTTTCACCATCACTTATAAGTGTATTAGATACTTCATTTTCCATCCACATATCACTTTCTGCTATATAAGAGAATGTAAGTTTCCAACTTCTAAGTCCTTTTCTACCTAAACCACTTTTTGATATTTGATTAAAATCATTTGTTATCTCATTAATATCATCAGTAGCTGTATCGTCTGTGGTTGATGCAATTGTTGCTAAATCTAGTTCAAATGGTGGGTATTTATAAGTTCCATTAGGACCATTCATAGTCCATTCTGTTGGTCCATCATAGTATATATTAGATAACGTCTTACCACCTATAGTCTTTTGTGATTTAATGCCATCAAATCGTCTTGACATTGTAAGATTAAGGTCAGGCGAATTAGGACAATCAAAATACTTACCTACTACTAAAGAGCCTAATTGGTGTGTGTAAGTGTCAATACCTGATGGAAAAAAAACTGCAAAACTTCTCCAATAATCATCAAGACCATTTACATTATTAAAAGTCCATATACTTGTTCCATTATATTGAGGATTACAAAGGTTACCACTACTATTTGCATTTAATATATTTTTTTCAAATATATTAGAATCATTTAATTTAAATTCTCTTTCACCTGCAGATAGACCTGCTTTACCTGAAATTTTAAAATCGTTTGTATTAGAAGCAAAATTATGATTTAGTAATGCACAAAAATTAACAGGAAATGATGTTTTAGGATTATTGTTAGCATTAGAACCTATTGTTATTGGAGAATTACTATCTACTTCTCTTAAATAAGGGTTAGAACAATTCATATACAATAATTCTGCTCCACCTCTTGTGTCATCCCAACCTAATTGTCCTGTGGCGTGTAAAAATGTAGGCATATCTACATAAAATCTTGGCGTTTTAACTTGTTTTCCCATTAATATCCTCCTGAGCCTCCTGAACTACCACCACCTGTTGTATATGAAGATGTTGTTGTTCTACGTTTTGTTTTAATTTTTGTTTTATCTACTGGCTTTGCTTCAGGTAAATCATCATCTATAATGTAAGAAGTTTTCTTAACTTTACCATTGGGTGTAATATCTTTAAAATTATCCCAAGTATCTGCTTCTACATCTAAAGACCAATTTTGTTTAGTCCATTGTGATTCGTCTTTTTTAACAACACATTTAATTTGTTTACCTTCTACGTTTGCTACTATAGCTTTATTTAATTTTATTGTGCCTTCATATTGAAATAGTAATTGATTTTTTATAGGAACATTTTGCATAGTAAAGATTATAATCTTACTAGAGTTACCTCTTAAATACCAACCTTCAGGTAATGTAGGTTTTATGTTAACTTTCCCTGTAAAATGTATTTCTATTCCCATTATGTCAGTATTAGACGATATTAAACACTCACCATTTTCATAACTAATTGTAGCAGTACCACTTGCTATTTTGCTACTAAAATCATAAACTTCTGATATTTTCTTTGCTATTGCCATTATCCCCCTACAATTACCTGTACCAACATTACTATGTCTAACACATTAACTTGTCCATCACCATTCATATCTGCTATGTTTCTACCTTCATCATCTTTAGGAAAATTATCCCAATTATCAGAAACTATTGAAGTTACAACAGTAACTACATCTAGCACATTAATTACATCATCTTGATTAACATCTCCATATAAACCATTAAACTCAAATTCTTCTTCAGGCATTCCAAATTGTGTAAAATATGCTTCATCTTGATAGTCTGCTGTATTTTTTACTTCTATAACAAATTCTATTAAAGCATTTTCAGGATATAATTCAAATTTCTTTTCTATTTGTAAAATACCATTATTACCATCCATATTAAGTGCAACATTTACTAAATCACTAGCATCAACTTCACCTAAAGGTATATTTTCTGCTTCTTCATAAGTCGTATTATTATATGTAAATGTATCAGATATATTTTTTGCCCATATATTATATTCCCAAGTTTCATCCATATTAGTTGATACAAGTGCATAAACTGTTCCATCGTTTAAAATGCTACTTCCTGTCATATCTAACCTTAAAAAAGGGTCTACAATAGAATCCCATTCTTCAGTATCAATAGAATCTTCGCTATAGTTAGAATCATCTCCTGGATCAGGTAGTTGATAGTTTTCTGTAACATCATTACCATTACCATTAATAATATCACCTGTATCTTCTTCAGCTATGCTTGGATAACCATATTCGCCACGATGCACTTGTACTGCTTCAATCATTACTTTACTTAAATATTTAGATATTTTTGTTATAAAAAATACATCATATATAAGTTGTCCATTACGTTGCTCAGGTGTTGTATAATCATATCCAAATGCAAGGTTACCACCTAATAACTCACTAAACTTAATATAATCACCTGCTTCTAGATACATATAATGTGGTGGTAAATCTATCTTAGTTACTAAATGTTGATTACAATACCACATCAATAATCTTTTTTGTAATTTTTCTGCTGTATATTTATCTCTAATATAATCTGATTCTACTTCTAATTTTGATTCTGTTGACAATTTACCATAATAATCAATACTATAAGCACTACCCTCAGAATATCCCAAACCATCTGTAGTTAGTTGATCATAATTTTCATAGATACCATTGTCTATGTTAAATCCAGTTTGACTATCATAATCACCACTAGCATAATTCTTTTTATAATGAACATTAACAGAATTATACACATCATCTAATTTCGTTAATTGAAATGAATAATTTAACACATCGTCATTACTTATAAATTGAACATCAGTATAGCTTTCTATAATTTGTTTTATGCCAATAAATTTAAATTGTCCAGCACTATTAAATGTTGGTATCAAAAGAGATGATTTAAATATGCCTTCAAATATTTCTTTAGCTTCTATTTGCTCATTTACAGTAAATCCATATTGCCAATTATTTTGTATATCAGTATTTTGGTTATCAACATTACCATCATACGACAACTCATCAGTAAGTATGTTTTCTAATATATCTTGTGCAGTTGTTATTATATTTCCATCTTTTACCCTACCACCAACACTTGCATAATAATCTAGATTAGCATAATCTTCTAAAAGAAAATCTTGCAACACATATATTTCTTTTAGATTAGCTGAAACATAATTGACTCCAGTATTTGTAAAAGAAGGTGAGCCAAATTGTATAGAATCAAAAGCATTTGTTGTATTAAAAGATTGTATTATGTTACTAACACCATCTGTATTATGTAATAGTCCATCTTCATACTCTAATCTTGCATAATCAGTATTATTTGTTTGTATTTCATTACCTAAACTACCATCATCTGCTCTTTCTGTAACAACCATTTCATGTATACCATTTGGAAATTGTGGAGGAATTGCACCATAACTTGGTATATAAGATAACCATTCTTGTAAAGTGTTTATAAAAGTTGGGGTTGATGACGCTTCAGGCATTAAAAATCGTTCTGCCCAAAAAGATGCAAATCTTGGCTGTGAACCTTGATAAACAAGGTTGTTTGGATTATCTATATTTCCATTAGTAAAAAAACAAGCATCATAGAATATTTTAGTTACACAAGGAAAATCACCTATTGTTGCATCTTGATTTAAAAATAATCTAGCAAAACTACCTGCTCCTTGTGTTTGACCATAACTAAGATTTGTAGCTGTTATATGTAAGCCACTATTTTCATCATTATTTTGTATCATATCAATAGGAAATTTAGCAGATTCTTCATACCCATTGTAAAATTGCTTCCAATTCTCATCAATAACATCAGCTCTTATTTCTTCTGTATCTAATTCATAAGCATCATTAACTTGTGTGGGTTGCCAAAACTTTAACACATCACCCTCATTAGGTCCATTATCCCAAAATTCATTATATATATCTTGTGCCATTGACTCGCTGTTATCAGTTTCAGAATCTAGAAATATAGCTATATTATTTATGATTGTTTGCATACTACCATCATCATTTTTATAACCAATAAACTTATTATTTGAAGCTTGAAAATAATCACTTTGATGATTAAGATTTTTAGCGTAAAATGTTGCATCTACTATAGGTCTATACATTCGTGATGGTATAGCAAATGTTTCTTCTTCATCACCTTCTTCAGTTGTATCTATATATGCATCAGCATTTAATATAATATTTGCTGAATTATCACTTGTTGCATTGTTAAAATTGTAAAACTCCAAATCTTCTACTTCATAAATGCCACTACCAAAATGTTTAGGTCCTTTTTCGTATATTGAAACAAAACCATCTTTGTATGCACTTAAATATTTGTTTTGTCTTAAATATCCATTTTCTACTAATGGATGACCTTCTTTAATTGCAGGATTTTGATAGTAATCAGTTCCTGACCAAAAACCAAATATTTCTTTATTAGGCTTATCTATTTCAAGTGTATCTAAACCTTTCTTAATTGTTGGACTATTATCTACATAACCATACACTAAAGGGTAAGGTTTACCAATGTCATCATGTTTATATTGTAATTCATCTTCTACTAATGTAGATGGTATTGTAGTTTTAAGTTTTTGTTCAGTTAAATCTTCTAAAGTAAGTTTAATGTCATTTTTAGATTGATTATAACGCCTAATAGTACCTGTATAGACAAGTAAACAATCATCTAGGGTGTCTAGTCCAGTAGCAGCATAATACACTTGTACTACTGCATTTAGTAGACTTGGAATATCATCTGAAAAAATCTTACCATTATAGGGAGCATTTGATATAGACAATGATACATTAGAAATTGTGTATTTATTGTTTATAATGTCTGCTTTTGAAACTATTTGGGGAGTGTTTAAAAGTAAAGGTAAATACCCTGAATATGTACCATCTAGATTTTTGATTGACGTTTCTTTTATTGATAAGTTTATTGATTCTGCATCATCAGGAATAGTATCATCTATCTGATAACCTTTATAAATTTTAACTAAAGGATATAAAGATGTTCTTGATCCTGGTCCTAATGCTTGTTTAAACTTTGCTGGTAATTGTAACATTAACCTATCCCAAAATCACTACCCCTACGGACAGCTTCTTTAATTTGCTCTGCAAGTTCACCTTCTACAAAATCTTGTGTCATAACATTTCCTGATACATTTATTACTACATTACCACTAGCTGTACCACCACCTCTATTCATTTGATTAAGAGTTTCTAGTCCAATAGATTCTACAGCTCTTCTACTCATTACAAACTCACCACGTTCTGCTTCTATTAAAGTGCCACCTTCTGAATGTCTTCTACCACCTACATAACCACCATCTTCAAACTGTAAAGCACCACCAGGACCTGTAGGTTTACTTCCACCTCCACCACCAGCACCCATTTTACCCATAGAATTTTCTATTTGTGCTACAGCAGCCAATCCTGATACTAATATTGCAGCAGCTTTAACTGGTGTTTTTAATGCAGCAGTAAAGGCTTCGTATGTGTTTATAATAGCAGATAATTGTGAAAGTCTAGCAGCAACTTTTGCTCCTTCTTTATGTTGTGAAGCAGCAAGACCTAAAGCATCTAATAATTGTACAGTAGAATCTTTTTCTGCTTTATTTCTAAATATAGATAGTTTATGTGTCTTACCATCTAAATCTTCTACCTCTTCTTTTTGTACTTTTAAATTATGAATAGCTATAGCAAGTTCATTTGTAAGACCTATTTCTTCTGCTATTTTTTCTAGCTTTAATATTTTTGTATCTATTTCTTTTAATTCTGTTTGTGTTGTTTTTTCTAAAACTTGAGAAAGTATACCTTCTTCTTCTGATAGTAATTGCTTTAATTCTTTTTCTTTTTCAAATAAAGCGTTTAACTCTCTTATTCTGTCAGCGTGTTCTGTAGATATAACAACACCTTTAGCTGCTTGTTCATTTAAAAACATTTGAGCAGCACTTACACCTTGAACTTTTGCAATTCTTTTTTCTAGTCTTGCTATTTGATTAAGACCTATAGATTTGCCTTCAGTTACAATAAAATCTTCTAATTCATCTTTTAAAGCTTTCTGTGCTTCTTTTACATCGTTTATATTAATACCATATCTATCCATAAGCTCATTAGCAAGTCTTTGTTGTTGTATATCGCCATCAGTATTGTATTCTCGCATAGATACTTTAAGTTTATCCATTTCTTTGCGAACTTTTGCTTGAGCTTTACTAAAGTCTAGGTTAGTTCCTGTTAAATCAGCCAATCTTTTTTCTAACATTACTATTGTTTCTTGTAATACTTTAAATTCTGTTTCAGGCATTAATTTAATAGGTTCAGGTGTAGCTACTGGTTCAAAAGTTAAATCGACAGGCTCTAAAAATAAATTTTCATTAAGTTGTTGACCCATAGCTTTTGTTTGTTCATCAGAAGTTTTTCTTAACTTTTCTAATTCATCTTCTATTTGACCTATTGTAAATAATTGTATTTGTTTATTATATTCAGTCAGCTCTTTGTTTAAATCTGATATTCCTTGAGTTGCATCATCAGTATCTTCTTTTGATGGAAATATTTTATTCCATATATATCCAAGAGCTTCAAATGCCAGTAATGCAATTGCAAAAATTTTAGAAGCTCTTATAAAACCTTTTGTTGCTTTTGTAGCAAAATCCATAGCAGTACCAAATGCTGTTGTACCTGCTTTAACTTTTATAAATTTACTTGAAAGTAAAGTAAGAACAGTTGCTAACCCAGCAAAAAATGTTTGTAAATCAGTTAATGGTTTTAATAAAGTTATAGTAATTTTTGCAAATGCTTTTACTACAGGCATTAACTTTTGACCCAATATAATAGCTGTTTCTTCAAATTCAGCACTTAATGCTTTCATTACATTAGCATAAGAGTCTGCTGTTCTTATTGCATCACCTTGTGCATCTGATGAATCCATTTGTAGTATTGCTAATCTTGCTAAAATCTTTTCTTGATCAGTAAGTGTTTCACCTGCTTCAATAAGACCTTGGTCCATAGCAACCTGTTGCATTCTAGCTTCAGATATTACTATACCATATTTTCTTACTGTTTCATGGTTGCCTACAAGAGCAGAGTTAAAATCTCTCATAGCATCAGATTCAGATACGTTATTGAAAGATGCTACGTCTATTGCAGTTTTTACTATTTCTTTTGATAAATTGGCAGCTTCGTGCCTTAACATACCCATAGGTACAAGTATATCCTGTACTGAGGCAGTCATTTGAATTAAACTAAATCTTGACCTTCCTGTTGCATCTGATGTTTGTTGTGCAAAATCTAATACAGAATCTGTACTTGCTCCAAACACTACTGAAGCTTTAGCCATTTGCTCTTCAGCATCACCAGCCATGTTAGCTAGTTTTAATAAAGATGCAGCAAATAAACCTGAAGCAAATGATGCAAGAAGCATTTGTGACCTTAGAACAGAGAATGTTCCACCAACATTTCTAGCTGCTTTTTGTTGTGCAAGAAATCCATCTGCTGTTTTCTTTTGTGCTACAGTTAAAGGTCCTGAAGCACCAACTAACATTCTATTGTTAGCTGCTAATTGTTCTACTTGTTTATTTAATGATTTTACTGCTGCTATTACACCAGGATGACCCTGTGCAGCGAACTTTATATTAATTTTATTTGACATTCTTTGCCTTTGCTTTCTGTTTTGCTTTACTTATCATCATGCCTTCTTTTTTTGCAAATGCATTTTTAATTGCTATAAATCTTCTAACCCATTTTGCAGGTTGTTCTCCATATGATCCAGGGAATGGAGGTGTACCACTATTTACACAATATGTGTATCTTTCTACATCTCTACTAATCTCTTTAGTGTAGAAATGATTGGTACAAGTAAAGAATGGTAATTGAGCAATAATTGATTTATCCTCATCAAAATTCGTTCCATTTGCATTACTTTCCCTAACTTCTTCTTGTAAAAGCCATATAACTTCCCATACATCATCCATAGAATTAAATTCTATTTCTTTTCTTTTACCATCTATTGCTATAGGTGGTATAGCTTTGTAAGGAAATTGGTGGCAAGAACACCCCCCACACCCATCACTTATTAGTGCTATTTTGAGTTGGAGGGTTTCCCTTCCCCCTGATTCATAAACTCACTTTGCATAACAGAGAATATTTCTACTTTTTCTTCAAAAGTTATATCTTTGAGAAACTTATCTGATGTATCACCATCTAATCCTAATCTAATCCACTTTGTCATTGTAGAGTGCATCATTTTAATTTTAGTTGGATTCCCATCTTTGTCCATTTCCCATTCAATAGCATCCATCATCTCATCTTGCTCATCTATAGAAACGTTTTTTAGTTTTAATTTTCTACCTGATTTGAGTTCAAACTTCATGTATTTATTTCCTTATTATTTTATTAAGCTAAAGTAATATCAAGCACATTGCCTGATTCTTTGTTTAGTGCCTTCATTTCAACATCTAACATCATTATATCACCTTCGTTGTAGGCAACATTAGTTAATACACCACATGGTATTGAAATAGATGCATTAGCAGCAGTTGTTTGTGTTAAAGTAAACAAATCAGCAGCATCATGTGTTGATTGTGTGTCAAATTCAGCAGGTAACTCCATAGTTACACTATCCAATTTAACTGTAGCATTCATTGTAATTGCTATTTCTTCACTTCTACCAAAACAAGCATAACCTGCTCCTTCGTCAACACCTGTATAAACAGCTGGACTATCAATTGTTACTCCAAATGATGATAGTATTGGTGAAGTTTTACTTGCAATTTTAACTGCTGAAACATCAATACCTGACATATCAATATGATTAGCATCATAAGCTGTGCCTGATACTGCTGTATTATCTGTAAGGTCAGGAACTCTACCTGAACTTATTGTAGCACTAAACTTATATTGACCACCATCTGTACCCATATCAGCGTTTAATGTAAAGTTAGTACATAAACATCCTTTTAAAACTATGTTCTGTGCATCACTTCTATCAGGTGATTGTATTACTAATGTAAATGTTTTGTTTTCTTCAGAAGCTCCATATCTACCTACTGTTGCAGATGGTGCAACACCTATTGTTACATCACCTACTGATCCTGGATTTAAAGCCATTGCTGTAACACTTTGCATTAACATTACATGACCACCATCTTTATGAAATGTTCCTGATAAAGACAATTCTACTGCTCTCATATCATTATCTTGGAAAAAATCATCAATATGTGCGACTCTGCCTGTTTGACTTCTTACATTTGAAACTTGATTTACATTTAGTCCTGGAAAAGAAACTGAATCTACATCTAACTGATATACATTTGCTGTTGATGTTAAATCGGTTGGTGTGCCTGTTGCTCCTGTTTCCTCAGATACAAACACCTTAAAATCTTTTGGTGAAAATACTGACATCTATTTATCCTCCTTCTTAGGTTGCTTTTTTTCAGCACCTACTGTTTCTACTTTATCTTTAATGAACTTGTTTATTTCGTCAAGTTCTACTGTTTTCCCTTGTTCTAGAGCAATCCAATCTTTATATGATAAACCACAATGATTATCCATAGATGATAGATGTACTCCTTTTTTTAGTTTTACTTTCATAAAACCTCCTATCCTACATTTGCTAAATGTTGTCCAATCCAAGTCAACTGCACAACATATTCGTTTTCGTCATCTAAGGCATTTAGCTCAGTTGTTTGAATACGACAATTAAAACATCTAGAGCTGTCAGCGAGTGTCATTGAGATGTTATCGTGTATTAATGCCTCAATCCTTGATGTTACTCTTAGAACTTGATCTAATGCATTTTTATTAACATTAGGTTCTGAAAAGTAATAATACATATCTATTGTAAATTCTCTTGTTTCGGCAGATATATCATATTTCAATAATTCACTACCTATAGGGTCTAATCTTAAAAACTGTGTACCAGCATCTTTAGTTTCATGTCCAATATACACAGGCAGAGTAGACTTAAATTCTGTTCTAATTATACCTCTTAATTTATCAAGAATACCCTTAAAGTTGTTAGTAAAAGTTATAGCCATTAATATCTTCTTCCGTTACGTCTAATTCTTGTCATTTTTACAGCTTTACCACTAGAAGCATCTACATCTTCATATCTTCCAAAACATTCTATTTCCCATTCATCGTTTTGAATTGCATCTGTATTACCAGCAAACCTTATTTGTAAACTTCCAGCTAAAGGTTGATAATCACCACTAATTACTTCATTAGATAATACTTCATTATTTTTAAGTTTTACATCATCTTTAGTAAATACTGAGTATTTTGCCGTACCTAATGCTCCACCTGTAGTAATGATAACTTTAATTAAATCATAAGTTCCTACCCATTCACCTCTAGTATCTACAGGTCTTATAGCACCTGCTGTACCATAAACCACATCTCTAACTACACCTTGTGAACTATCCCTTGTTACTTGCCAAGATAAAGCTGCTTTACCTTCATTTATGTTATTTATGTTTTGCATAGCTTCTTCCATAAGAGCATTAGCTAATTCGCTATTAGGATCGTGACTTTTAATCATAAAGTTAGCAGCTATTAAAGCCGTGCTTCTAATAATAATATAGTCATAGTTACCTTCTTTATCTTTCCACGCCTCTCTTGGCATATTAGGGTCTAACATACTATCTAAGTATCTACTAGCATCAGCTCTAAATTGTGTTACAACACCTGTAAAATCTTCACCTGCCTCCATTAATGAATCAGAAGGATTTATTGTGGTTGCGTAAAATAATAAAGAATCACATCCTTCGTTGTATAGCCATTGATTTTCTTCTGTCCAAGTTACGCCAATATATACATCTGTACTTGTATTATGTGTTGCTGTTGTTGTACCTAAAAATCCTCTTTCTACTGTTATGGTATTAGAAGATATATTCGTAATTAACATTTTTTCATCATCTATCTTAATAATATCGCCATAAGCTAATACGCTACCATCTACCACATCTATTGCAGTTTCTATCACATCTACTGCTTCATCTGTATTTGTCGTAGAATCAGTATAATTCTCAGTTTTTTGGTATGGTGTAAGGTCTTGTCCATCTTTAAATAATATTGTTACTAACCCTGTATTATCGGCTTCATACAGCTCATTACTAGCGTGTGTAAATAGTTGATTCCAACCATATATAGGTTTTTTACCATCAAAACTATCTAATTGAGGAAATACTCTTTTTAATTCTTTATGTGTACAATATATTGGTGCTGCCATTTATTCTCCTACCATTTCTTACAAGACCAGTATCTTGCTTTTGTTTTAGGTCCAGGATTAGCACAATTATGCCTTGCTCTAAAAGACTTACGTCTAGCTGGACTTGATTTTTTAATTCTCATATTAGGGTCACCAAATGCTACCCTTTTAGTTTTACTTCCTGCCTTTACAAATACTTCAAACTTTTTACGTCCATAACCAGGTCTTCCCTTAGTTATTCTTCGTGGCTTATTCAATCTAACTGATCTACCCTTATACTTAGCCATTTCACTTTTTCTTTCTACGCTTAGTCTTTTTCATTTTTTTCTTTTTGTTTTTATATATTCCATATCCCATATTTTCTCCTTATACAAAACTCAACAATTCTACTTCAGCATTAATTTTACTATTCATACTTCTAGCATATATTTTAGTAATACCTTGTGTAACAGCAGCTCCACCAATACCACCACTATAAGCTGAATTGTAATTAAAACTTGTAGCAAATTCTGCTTCTATTGGACCTGTAAAATCTAAAGCACCTGTTTCGTAGTTAATAGTACCTGTAGCTGCACCTAAAATGTTACCTTTACCATCATCATAAGCAAAAGCATTTTTATTTTTACTTTCATTATAATTTACGTTATCTAACAATGTGTCATCAGGTAATAATGCAGATATTGGTGTTTCTATATCACCAATAGCAGGTATTCTACCTACGCCAAATGGTGTTGTTGCTGAACCTGCTGTAGCTAACAATATAGCACTTGCTCTTGTTCTGTTAGTAGAAGTAAATCTTATGTCGCCATTTACAATACTTACAGTAACGCCTTTTTCAAACAAGTGTCCTGCTGTATGGAACTGAGTGTCAAGTGCAGATTGAATCTTGCCTAAAACACCATTATTTCCACCAAATTTAGTGTTTGTAGCATCTGTTGTAAATATTAAATCAACAAATGTGCTACCACCATCAACTGTTATGTTTATACCATAAGCTGTTGAAGCAGCTAAACCTGATTCTGTATTTGGCGTTACACCTGACATTCCAAACTCTTGATAACCTGAGTTGTTGTAAAACTTCATAGCAAAAGAACCTTTAACAATACCTGTGTTAGCGTGTGTAGTTGCATTAGCCCTACTTCTTCCATAACCAAATAAATTATGTATTTTACATTTTCCACTTGTATCTGTTTGTGTGTAGCTGTATTTATCAAAATTAGTATAAGCGTTAAAAAATGGAAATCTAATAGCCACGTCATCATTATGTGATGCAGCAGTAGAACCTAGTACACCTCTTTTACAAGTTAAAGTATTACTAGAAATTGAAGTAACTTCCATAATTTCATTTTCAAGCCTAATTAAATCACCTGCTCTAAAAAAATCCCCATCATCAACAACTATTGCTGTATCTGTAGTATTTATATTATCACCATCATTTAACAAAATATTACCTGTTGCATCTGAAGCTCCTCTATATAAATTACCACTATTTATATCAAAACCTGCTTTATTGTCTATAGTAGCAGCATTTCCTGCTGAAGTATTAGCATTGTAACCAACAAAAAATTGGTTAGGCAAAACTATATATTCATTAGCACCTAAAAAATAAGATACATATCTATTTGCAGTAGCACCTGCACCTAAATCTACGCTATTAGTTTTATCTACATTAGAATCATCTTTAAATTCATTAAATTTAAATTGTAACTCTATAGGAATAACGCCATTGTTTTTTAATAACATTAATTTTGTTCCTTTTAATGCACTACTGTTTGTTTTTCCTAATGCTGCTATTTCTGTAAAAGCATCAGTATTGTCTAGCACATTACTTTCTCTATAGATTTCCGTAAAAACATCTTCCATAATACAATCATAGGATGTTCCTGTTGTTGCTTTTATTGTTAAATTTGCTTCTAATTTTGCCATTTCTTCTCCTATGCTATATGATACTTGACTTGTACCTGAATATTAATATCGTCTGTGTTTGTTTCATTTTCTACAAAACAAGCAATTACTTTACCACTTGTTACACTTGAACTTTGTATTGTTAAATCTGTTGATTTTAAAACATTTCTATCTACTGATGTTGCTTGTCCATCTGCTAATACTGTTCCATTAGATAAATTACCATCATTTGTTGTTCCATCTGCTACCATATCATAACTCATCAAGTGATAGTTAAGAGTGCAATCTGTGTCTTGGTCTGTTGATGCAAATACTTTAACTGCATCTATTGTCATATTATAAGGAACATTAAATAACATATTAACAGTTTCGTCTGTTTGTGTTGTTTTATCTAATGATGTGCTTGGGTCTGTGCCTGTACCACCATTTATTTCTGCTATACTTGCATTAAAACCATTACCACCACAAGGAACAAACATATGCTGTGATGTTGAGCCTGAAACTATTCTATAACCTGCAAAATTCAATAACTGTGTAGTAGCACTTACTAATGATGAGCCTACCAAAACTGCACTATTTGATGTATCAACTTTTAATATACTTGAACCACCTGTATTTTTAACTTGTAATGTACCTGTAGAATCTGATAAACCTTTAACGTGAAATTGAGCACGAGTAACTGATAAACAAGATGCAGTTCCCTCTCCATCTTCTATTTGTGATAGGCTATCTGAAACACCATTTGTTTCATCTGCTACTTTTAATAAACTTTTATATGTTGTTGCTGGACTTTTACCTGCTAAACTTCCCATTATTTATCCTTTTTCTTTGGCTTTTCCTGATCAGCAATCAATGATTGTACCATTTCCATAGCACCTAATGTTTTTAATAAGGCAACTTCTAGTTGGTCTTTTTGTTTAGTTAAGTTATCTAGTTTTTCTTGTAGTTTCATTTAATCTCCTAATTACCTATTTCAAACCAATTATTACCATCACAAAATAGTGTCATTCCACCATAACCACTTAAAGTTTTATCTGCTGAAGTGCTTGTATATATTCGTTGTGTGGCTGTTGCTTCATTATGTTCAAATCTTAAACTATTTGTAGGTGAACGATGTATGACGTGTATAATTTGTCCTGATACACCATTAGCAAATCCACCTAATATTATATTACCTGAAGCAGAATTTGCAGTTACTGTTGTAGCACCTGACACATCAAAAGCATCAGAACTTGACGATAATCCTATTGATTTATATGACACAGTACCTTCTACGTCAAGTGTAGTAGTAGGGTCGTC
>JGI20151J14362_10000915_pt1 | contig 21651 bp, 21 predicted proteins | sample COG_01_FD_14362 | JGI IMG/M metagenome (IMG submission 14362)
TTTTGAGCATGGAACAAATGACAACTATTTCAACATGCTAATGGAAAGAAGAGGATATGTTCTTCATTCAGCAAACGGTCGTTATTCCGACAAACCTGTAGCTGTTAAGCCTTCATTTTACGGTAAGACAGACTGGGGTAGACTAAACTATAGAATCACAACTCATCCAAGTGTTGCATACAGTGACCACCAAGTTACATATCTTGGTTCTGAGTTACCACCACAGTTTGGAAACGGGCATAGGTTCCAATTGGATCCAAGTTCTGTTAGAACCGCAACTGGTGATGACGTAAGATCATGGTATATGGCTGGAACACCTTTTGACTTCATGGGAGGTCTATTAGGAGATGTTCAGTGTCACGGTTTAATTTCGTTCACATTTAACTTAATTATTCCACCAGCATCAATTGTATGGGAGAAAAGAGTTGAAAGAAATGATGACGATGTTGCAAAACATCTTCTGTTCTCAACTCCTTACAAATATACAATGAGACACAGATTCTTAACACCATACTATCCAGGTGCTTAAGACTTTTGATCATTTGGGGGGACTTAGGTCCCCCTTCTTTCTTAAATACTGAAAACATGATAAGTTATTTAAAATGAGGAAATCACAGCTATATATTAATGGCAAACTAATAAGTGCAAAAAAAACATATATTAGAGAAAACCCTGCCACCATGGAGCCCCTACAGGAAGTCTCCCTTGCTTCAAAGAAAGATATAGATAATGCATGTAGCTCAGCCTTAACCGCATTTGCAGTTTGGTCCAAAACCCCTCCTGTTGTTAGAGGGCAAATGATGTTTAAGATTGCAAATCTTATCAGAGAGAAAATTAACCTTCTATCCTTAATAAATACTCAGGAAACAGGAAAGCCCATAAATGAGAGCACCTTAGTTGAACTGGGAGGTGTAATAAGGACCTTTGAGTACTATGCGGGTTTAGCTACTAAAATAAAAGGAAACTCCCAGGTTATTAATCATGAGCTTCTTTCTATAACATTAAAAGAGCCGGTTGGCGTTGTTGGACAAATTTTACCTTGGAATTTTCCACTGTTGCTTGCGGCCTGGAAAATCGCCCCTGCCTTGGCCGCAGGTTGTTGTATTGTTGTAAAGCCCTCAGAGCTTACTCCTCATGGAACAGTTGAATTAGCCAAAATTATTTCAGATTGTGGAGTTCCAAACGGAGTAGTTAACGTATGTCCTGGGAGCGGTGAAGATGCTGGTGATGCTCTTGTTAAAAATAATAAAATTTCAAAGATTTCTTTTACTGGTTCCTCACAAGTTGGTAAATTAATTGTCAGAAATAGTGCTGAAAATCTTACTAAACTTTCACTGGAACTAGGAGGCAAGGCCCCAAACATTATATTTGATGACGCAAACTTATCATCTTGTATTGAGGCAAATCTACGAGGTGGATTCTTCAATCAAGGCGAGAATTGTACTGCTGTAACAAGACTTTTTGTTCATAAAAAAATATATAATAAATTTTTAAAGCTTTATGTAAAAAATATTTCTAAAATCAACCAAGACGATCCAGAAAGCAAGTCCTCACAGATGGGATCTTTAATCTCTCGCCAACATTTTAAAAAAGTTAAACAATGCGTTTCCAAAAGTTTAAGTCAAGGTGGGAAGCTTATTCATCAAGGCAAAATAAAAAAGAATTTAAAAGGATACTACTATCCTCCTACTTTAATTGAAATAGCTAGTTCCAAAAACATTCTATTTAAGGAAGAAGTTTTTGGCCCTGTTGTGGCAATAATAAAATTTGAAGATGAGAAAAAGGTAGTTGCAATGGCCAATGATACAAATTATGGTCTTGCGGGTGGGGTGTGGACTCAAGATATATCTAGAGCTTTAAGAGTTGCTTCTTCCATTGACGCAGGCTACCTGTGGGTTAATACATATGGTGGAATAATACCAGAGACACCTTATGGTGGCTTTAAACAAAGTGGGGTTGGAAAGGAGCTTGGCTCCGAAGGACTTGAAGAATATATAAGAACTAAAAATATTTCAATTTTTACAGGAAGCTCTTTGCCAAGCTGGTATGGAAAAAAATAATATCACTTTAGAATCTATATATGACTCTATTTGGTCAGAATTAAAAGAAGGTGCTGTAAAGAGAAAGCACCCTTTTCATCTATGCTTTCTTTCTTCAATCTCTTCTCAAAACTCTGGCGCAGATTCTCGTATTGTAATATTAAGAGATGTAAATGTTAACGATTTACTTTTAAGGAGCAACTGTGATACCAGGTCTAATAAAGCTAAAGATATTAGAAAAAATCCAAATACAACTCTTCTTTTTTATGATCAAGTTAAAAAGATTCAAATTAGAATTAAAGCAGAATCCGAGATTATAGATAACCTAAGTATTGTCGAGCCTATATGGAGCGCCTCACAGGAAATAAGTAAAAGGTGCTACTATGCCCCTCCACCACCTTCTACTAATTTGGACGCACCTTTTAGCAACGAATTGCTAGATTTAGATAATCAAAAGCTTGGTATTAACATATTTGGCCTAATTGTAAGTAGGGCTTTAGAGATTGATTACTTATCGTTAAATTATGACGGCCACATAAGATGTCATTATATTTTAAAAAACAATAAGTTGATTTCTAGTAGCTGGGTTGCCCCTTAAGATTTAGAAGAAAGAGGCTAGACAAGCTAGCCCCTTTAAAAGAATAAACTATTATCTAAAAGAATGTTCCTTTAAGTAATAAGTTCATGCCTGGGATTAAAAGTGTTACAAATGCTTCTGCAATAAACATATAAGCGAGAAGAGTTCCTAACGCTTTACCTTGTGCTAACACTAAGAAAGCAACTAAAGTAAGAGCAGCCCATGCAATATTAAACATACCTAGTTCCATAGCTCCAACGCCCATGAAGTATGATGCGTACCATAGAAAAACTATAGTAGCGAATAAACAATACCATCCTAAGCCTTTTCCATCATGACCTAAAGTGAAAACACCAAAAGCTATGACGTAAATAAGAGCAAAAACTGAAATAAGTGTGGTACTAGCAGCACCTTCCGGTCCTAATCCTGCGCCTGTAAAAGCCGCTATAAGAATTAAAATCGCAACAGCACCGTTTAGCATACCAACTTCTTTACCACCGGTTTTACCTAATAAGGTCATACCGTTAGCAAAAAATACGAAACCTACGAGTACAAGTACATATCCTAACATATACAAATACCTCCTTTTTTAGAGTTATCTATTTTTATCATATATGGTAAAGAAAAGTCAACATTAATTAGGTTGATTACTTATAAAAAGCATAATTAAGGGCAGGTAACTACCCTTAATTATTATATTTTTTAAAAACTTTAAAAAAGAAAATTAGGCATCTTTTCTTTGGACAAGAATCACCCAAATACCTTTTTGAACAACTTCACCTTCTTGGTTAACAACGTTAACTTCCCAGTTTAAAAACCCCATATTTGGTCTTTTATGCTCTTTCTTCTCAACAAGTTTTCTTGTAATTTTAACGGTGTCACCTGGTTTTACAGCACCTGAAAATCTCCAATCTTGAAGACCCATGAAAGCAATTGTTGCCAGTCTAGGCATCGTGAACCAAAGACCAGTTGCAATTGATAGCACACACATTCCGTGAGCTACCCTTGTTTTGAAAACAGTATTTTTTGCAAATTCTTCGTCAATATGCATGTTGTTAAAGTCTGCAGATAGTCCAGCAAAGTTGACAACGTCAGCTTCAGTTACAGTTCTACCGCTGGATTCATGTTCTGTTCCTTCTTCAATATCTTCATAAAATAATTTATCGTTCATTATTATCACCTATAAAATATTTATTGTACTGGTTTAAATTTAGCAAAAGTTACTTCATCAGTTGCGTCTTCAAAGACTACTTCTACTTCCATTCCAATTGTTACGCTTTCTGGATCACAGTCCACAATATTAGACATCATTTTAACTCCATCATCAAGTTCAACTAGTGCTACAACATAAGTTTCACCCTTATATGCTTTAGTTGGTCCCATATAATGTACTGAGAAAGTCCAAACTTTTCCTTTTCCTGTTGACTCAACCCAGTCAAAGTCCATATTTACTGAACCTGGGAATGGACTTATTGCCCTAGGATAGAAAAACACCTTACCGGTCTCTTTACATTTTGGCAACATAAGCTTATGAGCTTTTGTTCCGTCCCAAAAGGGTTTACATTCCGGTCTAAAATCTGGAAGTGGTTTTGTATATTCGTTTTTTTCTTCTGACATATTGTTATCTCCTAATTTGTTTTTTTTTAACTAACTGGTTCGTTTCCTAAAATTATAGTACTGTGAGCGGAAACAATTCCACCGTTACCATGAACTAAGGCAACGTTGGGATTTTTAACCTGTCTTTCCCCAGCTTCGCCTCTAAGTTGTAGAACTGCTTCAACTACATGATGCATAGCTCCCAAATGAGCCTGTGACAAAAGTCCACCATGAGTATTTATAGGTGTATCGGCATCTTTATGCAGCCTGCCTTCTAGTGCATAGGCTCCAGCCTGTCCCTTAGGAACAATTCCCAAACCTTCAAGTTCTAAAAGTGTTGTTATAGTAAAACAGTCATATAGGAATGTAATGTCCACATTATCATTAGTCATCCCTGCAGTTTCAAATGCCTTCTTTCCTGATTTTTCAACTGCACCATAAATTTGCTCCAGGTTTTCACATGAAGTTAGATACTGATGAGAAAATCCTTGGCCCATACCATGTAGATAAATAGGGTCCCTTTTTAAACCAAGCTCTTTAGCTTTAGCGCTTGTTGTAACAATAAATGCAGCACCACCATCTGAAACAATTGAGCAATCAAATTTTGTTAATGGAGAAGCAAGTAGTCTTGTTGCCATTATATCATCCAATGTTAAGTCATCTTTCATCATGGCATTTTCTTTTAGTTTTGCATGCTCTCTCATAGTTACGGCAACTGAATGAAGATGCTCCCTTTTTCCATTAGTTTCATGAAGGTATCTATTTGCCATTAAAGCGTAGCCCCCAGGTGTTGTTAGACCAAATGGAAATTCAAATTCTCCATGGCACATTTCTCTAATTAGAGCAATCATTCCTGTAGATGAAATACCAGAAAGAGTATTGTCACCTCTAACGCATAGAACAACTTCGGCTTGACCCGAATTGATAGCCATTGCCGCAGCAGCTGTCATCCAAACCGCAGTAGCTCCACCAATTGCAACAGATTCAAAATATTTAGGATTAATTCCAATATAATCTGCGAAAGTAGTACAATGCATGAAAGTCTCTTCAACTAATGAGAAAGCAGTGATTACTCCATCAACATCAGATTTCTGAATTCCTGCATCTTCAATTGCAAGCTTAGATGCTTCTGATAAAAAATGAAAAGAACTTTTACCAGGAATTTTTCCCTGTTCAGTTTCACCTACACCTATTATTCCAATTTGGTTTTTCTTTAGTAATTCTTTTGTATCTTCGATACTTGGTATGTGTGTACCCATTTTCTTATTCTCCTTTACTTTTTTATTCTTTTAGATTAACAAAAAATACTTAAATTCCAAGCTCCTTGGCAATAATTACATGCTGAATTTCCGAGGTACCTTCAGTAATAGATGACAATTTAGCATCTCTATAAAACCTTTCCGCATCATATTCAGTTGCATATCCGTAGCCACCTAAGACTTGCACACCTTCGCTGGCACACCATTGAACAACTTCTGCGGAATATAGCTTTGCCATTGAGGCTTCCATTACACAAGGTCTCCCTTGATCATAAAGCCATGCAGCTTTATATCCAAGAAGTCTTGCGGTTTCAATTTTAACAGCCATCTGGGCTAGTTTAAAACTGATAGCTTGAAATTTATTAATAGGCCTTCCAAAAGCCTCTCTTTCTTTGGAGTAGTTAAGAGCATATTCAAAGGCTGCTGTTGCAAGACCTACACTTTTAATAGCATGGGATATTCTAGCAGCAATTAATGTCTCCATTAAAGCTTGAAACTTGCCCTCTTCTTCTCCAAGTAAAGCATTCTTTGGTAATTTACAATTTTCAAAAACTAATTCGGCAACATCAGACGATCTGTGACCTAACTTATGAATTTTTCTAGATACTTCAAACCCCGGTGTACCCTTCTCTACAATAAAGATGCTGATACCATTTTTTTTATCTTCTTTATTAGTATAGGCTGCAACAATAACGTAATTACAAATCACTCCGTTAGAGCACCAGGTTTTTGTTCCATTCATTATCCAGGAGTCACCGTCTTTTACAGCGTTTGTCTTAATAGCCCTTGCATCTGTGCCCGCATTAGGCTCAGTAATAGCTAGAGCTCCTATTATTTCCCCCGCGATAGATGGCGTAAGGTATTTCTCTTTTTGCTCTTCTGTTCCAAATTTTGCAATAGGTAGAGATCCGAGGTCAACATGTGCGGCAACACCTTTAGCAATCCCAGCACAAGTTTTACCAAGTTCCTCAGCAAGTATGCATTGAGTTACTTTGTCTAATCCTAGCCCTCCATATTTTTCATCAAAGCATATTCCCAGAAGCCCCATCTCAGCCATTTTAGGAAACAATTCTTGAGGAAAGGATTCAGTTTTTTCTGCTTCTTCAACTAGGGGCGCAATTTCTTCCTTGCAAAAGGTTCTAATTGCGTCTTTCATCATGTTTTGGTCATCTGAAAAATCAAAGCTTAAACTCATTAATTTTCCTCCGTAATTTATATTTTAGGGGTAAATAGAACGAAATTATTATATCAGAACGCGGTCTATATCGCAAAGAAAACTTAAAAAACCTTTTCTTTTCTTTACGGTAAATATGTTTATATTGTTATATGAACATGAAGATGCAATTGATGGATGATACTATCTGTGCCATTTGTACCCCTATAGGGCCTGGATCTGTGGCAGTTATAAGAATAAGTGGCACAAATTCGTACGAGATTGTTAAAAAAATCTTTGTCGCAAAAAATGAAAAAGATTTTGCAAAACTTGAACCTAGAAAGACCTATCTGGGAGATATTAAATTCGATGGAAGGTTTATAGATGAGGTGATTTGTATATTTTTTTCATCACCCCATTCTTTGACAGGTGAAGATGTTGTTGAAATTCATACTCATGGCGGGCGTGTCGTCCCTAATTTGGTAATAAAGCTGTTGGTAAAGCTAGGCGCTAGAATAGCAGGACCTGGTGAGTATTCATACAGATCTTATCAGAATGGTAAAATTGACTTGCTAAAAGCCGAGTCTGTGGCAACTTTAATAGCTTCTCAAACTGAGATTGCTGCCAATTTCTCTACAAAAAACATTAATGGAGAAATTAGTAAAAAATTCAATGAAATCAAGGACTTAGCTATAAACTTATTGTCTGAAATTGAAGCTAGGGTTGATTTTCCTGAAGACGAGGTACCTGAAATTGATAAAAAAAGAATCATCAGTTTGTTAGACAACTTAAATTCAAACTGTAAGAATATATTAGAAACCTATTCTAAAGGTAGGCTTTTTGTCGACGGATTGAGAGTTTTAATTCTTGGTGCACCTAATACGGGGAAATCCACACTTCTTAATTCGATATTAAATGAAGAAAAAGCCATCGTTTCATCGACACCTGGAACTACCCGTGATATTCTTGATGCTGATATTGATTATAATGGTATGAGAATTGTCTTTTCCGACACAGCTGGAATACGAGACAGCTCAGACTCAATAGAGGTTGAAGGAATAAAAAGAGCAAAGGATAAAGTTCAGTTTTCGGATGTTGTTATAATTCTTGTAGATCAAGGATATGTTGGCGATGTGGACCACATATTTGATTTTGTTCCACGTGGAAAAAGGCTGATTGTTATAAATAAGACCGATGTTTTTGATAAGAGAGTTAAAGAGTGGGAAGATCACAGAGAAGGTGAATCACCTTCAATGCCTATTGGGGACCACTTTATTGCGGCTAAAGAGGATAAAGGAGTGGCGGAGTTGCTTAACATAATATGTTTACGCTTTGGCGGGAACAAAGATGCTGACTTTAGCGAAGGGGTTTTAACAACTGAAAGACAAGTTGAACTCCTCAATGCCGGTATTGAAAATCTTATAAACGGAAAAAAATGTTTTGTTGATGGAAAGCCCATGGAGATTGTATCTCTGGAAATAAGAAGCTTCATAGATTCTATTGCTGATATCACAGGTGAAGTTTCGAATGAAGATATCTATGATGAGCTATTTTCAAAATTTTGTATAGGTAAATAATTCAATGATTTCAGGTGCTTACATTAAAATTTCTTGATTTATCAACACTTCTCCACATTATGTTAATAAATTATTGCAAAATATAAAAAATTTTACTTATCCATAAAATAATCTAATATAATAGAGGAGTTAGATTTATATATGATTATTTTATTAAGTGAATTAAGTAAAGTTTTAAACCAAAACTTGGAGATTCAATCAGTTTCCGAGGCTCTTACTATGATTGGGCTAGAAGTTGAGGAAGTATCAGAAGTAAAAGTTTCATCTCTGGATAAAAATATTGTAGTTGGAAATATTAAAACTATCGAAAAGCATCCAAATGCTGATAAATTGCAGCTTTGTTCTGTGGATTCAGGAGATGAATCGTATAACATTGTATGCGGAGCTAGCAATATAAGCGTTGGAGACAAAGTGCCACTTGCAAAGATAGGTACTGAGCTTTTAGGTTCAGACAAATTTCCAGAAGGCCTAAAGATTAAGAAATCTAAAATAAGAGATATTGAATCTTTTGGAATGCTTTGCTCTTCTATGGAGCTAGGACTGGGCTATGAATTTGAGGATGGAATTTTTATATTGCCAGAAGATTTAGAGGTTGGAAGAAAAGTTTGCGAAATAAATGAACTGAATGATTATATGATAGATGTTTCTATAACTCCAAACAGAGGAGACTGCCTTTCAGTTTTTGGAATCTGTCGGGAACTTTCTGCGGCACTAAATTTTAAATTTACAAATCCAATGCTTGAACACAACATAACTTACAAAAAAGTTGACTCTTTGGAGGGAGTCTCTGTCCACTTAGATTCAGACGATACAATTAGATACACCCTAACAAAAATAAACAATGTTCAAATTGGTCCTTCACCTTTTTGGCTCAAGAATTTTCTTGCTAAGATGAACATTACCTCGATTAATAATATTGTTGATGCCTCAAATTTCTTCATGTTACATACTGGCCATCCAATTCATGTTTTTGATTTTGATCAACTGGATGGAAAAAAAATATCTGTAACAACATCTGCAAAAGGTGAGGTTGATACTCTAAGTAATGAATCAAAAAAAGTTGATAATCACTTAGTTGTTTGTGATGATACAGGACCCATTGCATTGGCGGGAATAATAGGATGCAAAAGGGGAAGTGTGAATAGTGAAACCAAGAATATACTTATTGAGTGCGCATCATTTAATCCAAGCAAGGTTAGAGCTAGCTCAAAGTTGTTAAACATTTCCACGGAGTCTTCTTATCGTTTTGAGAGACATGTTTCTGAATATTCTGTTAGCCAAGCCGCAAGCTACGCGGCAGAATTAATTCAGTCGATATGCTCTGGAGAAATTTCTAAAGAATATATTGATACTTCCTCAGATTTAAAAAATACACGAAGTGTTGAGTTAAATCTTAAAAAAGTTTCAAATATTTTGGGAATAGAAATTAGTGACGAAGAGATTGTTTCGACATTAGACTCATTGTCAATTAGTTTACTGTCTGAAAAAGATAACTATTATAAAAATATATTTTCAATTCCAGACTATAGGTTTGACCTAGAGCATGAGCATGATTTGGTAGAAGAGATTGCAAGAATGAAGGGATATGATTCTATAGTTCCAATACTTCCACAAGTTTCCATAAGAGAAAAACTTAAAAATCCCGTTTTGGATATAAGAGAATTGTCAGCTCGAGCAAGAGAGTCTTTTTCTCAAGATGGTTTTTCTGAAGTAATAAATTTTAGTTTTACAGAGGATGATATTTTTAATGATTTAAAGAAAGTTGAGATCCTTAATCCTATATCTAAAGATTCTAAGTTTTTAAGATCAAGTTTGATTCCATCTCTTTTAAAAAATGCCTCCTATAATTTAAATCATGGGAATGAAAGGCTTAAGCTATTCGAAATAGGTAATGTATTTCACAATTCAAGCAAGAAGATTTCTCAGACAATGGAAGTTGCAACAATATGTTCGATAGAATTAAATAATATAATGTGGGATAAGGAAAATTTTGATTTTTACGACATTAAAAAAACAGTGGAGAACTTTGTCGAATTTGCTGGCCTTGACCTTAAAAATTTAAGTGTTAAATCCGAAAGTGAAACACTATATTCAACAATTTTACATCCAGGAAAATCAGGAACTATTTTATATAATGATGAAGAATTAGGCTTCTTAGGGGAGCTACACCCAGAGATATTATCAGCAAGTAATATTAAAAAGGGACTAATAGTGTCTACTCTTTTCTTGGATAAAGTTTCCAACATTAAGATTAAACCTAAAACTTTAAAAACTTTTGGAGCCTTTCCTTTTGTTCAAAGAGATGTTTCAGTTTTAATAGATAAAAGCATTGAAGGTATTAACATTGTAAATTTAATAAATAATTTTCAATCATCAATAGTAAAACATACTTTTATTTTTGATGTTTTTGAAAATTCAAAGTTGGGGGATGACAAGAAAAGTTTATCCATATCTGTCCTTTTTGGAGCTGATGATAGAACGCTGGAGGATAAAGAAGTTTCCGAAGAATTAGATAAAATTTTATTGAATGTTCAAAAAGAAATTCCTTTAGAAGTCAGAGAGTAGTTATGACAAAAAAAGATTTAGCAAATATTTTAAATAAGAATCTTGGTATCAGCTTAAAAGAAACTGCCAGGATAGTTGATAAATTTTTTGATATAATTGTGAAAAATTTGAGTCAAGGAAAGGATCTAAAACTTCCTGGTTTCGGCTCTATTAAAATCCAAGAAAGAAAATCAAGATTAGGAAGAAATCCAACTACAGGCGAGCCTATACAGATTGGCGAAAGAAAGGCCATTGTTTTCAGGCCAAGTAAGGATTTAAAAAAGAAACTTAATTCACCAAAAGATGATGGTGAAATTTGATGAACAAGCTATTAAATTTTATTAAACAAAATTTTGTCTCTGGATTGGCAGTCTTTATTCCTTTCGTTATTACAACCTATTTAGTTTTAGAAGTAGGTAAGTGGCTCAACTCTTTAGTAGTCCATACTCCAGCAAGATTTATTCAACTTCCAGATGTTATAAGTCCTTTTTTTACAGAAATAATCCTTTTTTTGGTGGCAGCTTTTTCTTTTATTTTTTTGATAACCTTATTAGGCTTAGGTACAAAAAATTTGCTTGGTAAGCTTTTAGTAAAGTTTGGGGAAAAAACTATATCTAAGATACCACTAGCGAATGCAATTTTTACAACTACTAAAGAAATCTCTAAAATAGTTTTCTCTGAGGGTGAAAAGCAAAAAAATGTTGTTTTAGTTGAATATCCTAGAAGAGGAGCTTATTGTTTAGGTTTTGCAACTCACCCTGTTGACTCTGATCAGCTAGACAAGATTCCAATTTTTATCCCTACTTCTCCAAATCCTAGCTCGGGTTTTTTAGTTTTTTTTACTAAAGATGAGATCCAGCAATTAGACATATCGGCCGATGAGGCATTTCAACTAATACTTTCAGGAGGACTTGCTTTTAATGACCCAAGCTCTCTATCAAAATTTAAATTTTAATTTAGAAAAATTTCTAAAGAAAAAACAAGCAATTGTAGTAGGTGTTTCTGGCGGTCAAGACTCATCTGTGCTCCTTAACCTTTTGGTAAAATCTAAATTAAATTTAAAAATAAATGTTTGTCATTTTAATCATATGCTTAGAAAAGAAAGCTCAGACTTAGATGAGAGTTTTGTAGAGGATCTTTGTAATAAATACTCTATACCTTATTTCTTAAAAAAACTTAATATTCTTAGAGCTTCAAAATTTTTGAAAAAAGGAGTTGAAGAGACAGGAAGATTATACAGAAAGAAGTTTTTTGAAAAAATAGCCGATCAAACGGGGTCAACTATAATTGTCCTTGGCCACCACAATAATGATCAAATAGAAACATTTCTGATGAGGCTCATTCGTGGATCGTCACCTAAGGGGCTTAGCTCTATGTCAATTTTGAACGGTTTATATTTCAGGCCTCTATTGGAAATATCCAAAAAAGAGATTGAGGAGTATGCTATAGAGCAAAATATTCCATGGGTTGAAGATAAAACAAATGCAGATGAAAAATATACAAGAAATAATATAAGAAAAAACCTTGTGCCACCTATCTTTAAAATGAACCCTAATTTTAGTGAAACAATTAAGGCTACATTAGAGCATATCTCTGATCAGAATGATTTTGTTATTAATCGGATTCAGTTATTAGAAAAAAAACTTATTAAGCGTATAGATAGTAACGACTTCATTGTTCCTTTAAAAAAGTTTAACAAGCTTAGTCATTTTGAAAAAAAGGAGTTGCTATATAGTTTTTTAAATAAGCGAGTAACCAAGGATGTTTTTATTAGCTTCAAAAACATTAGTGATATAGTTTCTTTGGCTTCTACTAATAATGCCTCTGGAAAGTTTTTTCTTACAAGCCAAGTGCAAATTCGTAAAGGTTATGACTTTCTCTTTGTTCAGCTAAATCCAATAGAAAATGATAAATATGATATTAATATACAATCTACAGGTTTATGGAAAGATAACAGTTTAATTGTTAAAATTGATAAATACGATAACATTCAAAATTTCCCGACTAAGCTTTTTGATTTTTCTTCAAATGAAATTGATATTAAAGTTAGAAACTTTAAGAATGGAGATAGAGTTAAATTGAAGAATTCTCATGAAAAAAAACTTCAAGATATTTTCATTGATAATAAAATTCCTCAATTTATGAGATCAAAGTTACCAGTTTTTGAAACTAAAGGAAAAGTCTTTTGCATATACGGTCTAGATATTGATACAGAACATATTACAGATAGGGTAACTAATACTTCAGTTGGCATTTCTGCATATAGTAAAAATCTAGAAAAGTTAATTAATGCTATTGGTCTTTAATCAACCGGTAAAAGTTAATTTTATTATTAGATTTTTTTTCTATCAATTTGAACATATTTCTTTTTGCATTTGTTATAAGTTCCTCCTCTCTAATTTGGGGATAGCAGACTAGTAGAGACCCCAATTTTCTTAATAAATGAGAACTCACATTGAATATATCCTTCATGTCGCACATTACTTCATGTCGGGCTAGAAGCTTTTCTTTGTTTAAAGGTTTTCTTCCATGTCCGATTTTGAAGTATGGCGGATTTGTTATAATTAAATCAAACAAAGCGGGGTTAAAAAAGTTTTTTAGATTTTTAATATTAATCTTGTAAGGTCTAATTTTGACACAATTGTTTATTTTTATATTTTCTTTCAATACATCAAATGCTATATCTTCAATTTCAACTGACACAATTTCTTCAACTTGAAGATTCTTTTCAATAAAAATTGATATTAATCCCGAGCCTGAACCGAGTTCCACAATCTTCTTTTGATTGGGACCCTGTTCTATAAAAGAGCAAAGCCATAAAGAGTCCTCATTAATTTTATTTTTTAACGCTTCTTGTCTTATGGTAAAGTTCGATATATTAATTTCTTTAAACATTTATTTTATTTGCATCAAACCATTCTTTTAGTTCTTTAAATTCAGGATTCTTTAAGTTATCTCTAACAAATTTTTTTGCTTTTGGCAGATGTCTAATATAACGTGTTTTTCTATCTCTATATTTTAATCTACAAAAAATTCCAATAATCTTTAGATTTCTCTGTATAGAAAAATAAGAAACCTTTGATTCAAAGTTATCAAAAGTTTTCTTCGCTATACTCTTTAATTCAGAATAGCAGTGTCTATCTTCGGGTGCAAGTTTATATAATGCACTCTCTTTTGAATTATAAATTTTAAGAAAAGCCTTTATTGTAGCCATATAAATAAAAATTATTTCTTTCTGTATTTTTTTATTTATAGGCGCTCTTACATCTTCTATCAAAGAAGAAAGATCATAAGCTGGTGACCCTACAAGTGCGTCTTGGAAGTCAATGACACCCAGCTTAAAATATTTAGAACTAATTGGTTTTTTTCTACCATCCTTTGGCATAACCTGGGTTGGGATTATGTTATCCACATGAAAATCTCTTAGTACTAAGCAATAGTTTTTAATATTAAGTTTAATATATATTTTTTTAAAGATTATTCTAAAGTTATTTTTTTCTTTATTGGATATAGTTTTCTTTAGATGTTTTTCAAGGTACCAGTTAAAAAATAGATCAGCCTCTTTCATTTGCTCATCTAGTGTGTATTGTTTCAAATTTTTTATTTTACTTGGCCTTGCAATGCTTTCGTTATGAATATTTGCTAATTCTTCCCCACACTTCTTGTATAAACCTAGTAAAAATTTTGAGTTTTTAGAGTAGTCTAAAAATCTCTTGTTACCTAAATCTTCAATAATCATCAAACCTAATGAAACGCTTTTCTTGTAAATCTTTGGGGCTCTTATCTTAAATTGAGATAGTATTTTTTGTATTTTTATAAAGGAGCTTATCTTTTCATTAGTTTCTGGATCTGCATCCATCAGAAGTAGGCCGCTGTTTTTTATTCTATAATAGTTTCTGAAAGATGCATCACCTTTGATTTTAACCAAAGAACTTAAGGGTATGCTTTCTGACTTTAAAAAATCCTTAATTATTCCTAATCTTTTTCCTTGGACCTTTGCTATTATTTTTTTATTCATAATCTATTCTATGATATAATTTAAATATATAAGGAGTATATTATGAGCGACAGTATTTATAAAGACGATATTTCCAAGTATATGGGACAACTTAAAAATGCGGCCCCTGAATTAAACGATGCATGGATGGGCTATCACAATGAAGTTTTTGCCGAAGGAAAGATTAGTAAAAAGGATAAGCAGCTAATTGGACTTGCTTGTGCACATATGACTAGCTGCCCTTATTGTATAAGATCTAGAACGAAATTAGCTCTAGCAGCTGGTGCATCTGCGGAGGAAATAGCAGAGACAGTATTTATATCTATGCGTCTGGCAATTGGACAGCCCTATGCTTACAGTAGTATTGCCTATGAGAATTTTGATAAAATGAATAATAAAGAAAATGTAACAGAAGGTAATTTTTTTAGTAAAAACATTACCCCACAAATAAAAGATTTCCATGATCATAGCGGTACAATGTTCGAAAAGTTTTCCGTGTTTAATGAAAAAGTATATGCGGATGGACATTTATCTAAAAAACTTAAAAAAGGACTAATGGGTCTTGCTTGTGCAATTCTTGCTAAATGTGCATGGTGTGTAAGGAGCTGTATTAAGGATGGCATACAAGAGGGTGTAACCAAAGATGAAATTACTGAAGCTATCAATATAGCTATGGTGATGAATGCTGGTGCTTGTTGGGCTCATGCGGGAATAACTATGGAAGTAGTTGATAAGTCGCTTTCTAAAGATAAATAAGTCAGTTTATTATGAAGCTTCGATTAAATAGATATTTATCACTTAGTGGTCTTGCGTCTAGACGAAAAGCTGAACTGCTAATTGAGTCTGGTGAAATTATTGTAAACGGTGAGGTCGAAAAAAGGCTACAAAAAGTTATAGATACGAATGAAGATAATGTTTTTTATCAAAACAAAGAATTAGTTCCTAAAAGTTATGAATACTATAAAATGAATAAGCCAAGATTTTTTTTAACAACTATGGCAAATGATGAAAAAAGAAAGACAGTGCAAGATTTACTTCCTAATATTGATGCAAAACTTTTTCCAATTGGAAGGCTGGATTATGACACAGAAGGTCTACTTCTTTTCACAAATGATGGACAAATAGCACATCATGTATCCCACCCAAGCTTCTTGATTCAAAAAACCTATTTAGTTCATCTAGCTGGCAGCATTAGTAAAACTTTCTTTGAGAAGATGCAGAAGGGTGCAAGCCTAAAAGATGGATTTTTATTGCCAGAGAAACTTGAACTATTAGACTCCAAAAATAAAGAATCTTTAGTAAAAATAGAAATTCATGAAGGCAGAAACCACATCGTTAAAAATTTTTTTAAATATTTTGGAAAAGAAGTTTCTAAATTAAAGCGAATAAGCGTTGGTCCCATAAAGCTGGGTGAATTAGATTCGGGAAAAATTGTTAAATTAGATTATAATGAACTAGAAGCACTTAAAAAAATTATTTCTACGTGAGGTAAATATTGTTCTTAACTTTTGAAGGTATAGAGGGTTCTGGTAAGTCGACTCAGATTAAAATTCTTAAAAATGCTTTAGAAAAAATCCATTTTGATGTAGAAATTACACGTGAGCCTGGTTGGGGAGCAGTCGGAGAGTTGATCAGAAAGATAATATTAGATATACCAGACTTAGATTTAGACCCCTTTTCAGAAATTTCTTTGTTTTGTGCTGATAGGGCTCAACATGTTAGAGAGCTAATTAAGCCAATGTTGAATAGTGGAAAAATAGTTCTTTGCGATAGGTATTGCGATTCAACAATTGCGTATCAGGGATATGGAAGAAATTTAGATATAGAATTAGTTAAAAAAATGGCTGCTGCATCTACATTAGGCCTTATGCCAAATGTTACAATTTTATTAGATATTTCTGTTAACACTGCCCTAAGTCGAATAGTAGAAAGACCTGGCAGGAACAAGATTGATGATGAATCATTTGATTTTCATTCAAGAGTTAAAAAAGCATATCTAAGCATAGCTAAAAATGCTCAAAGAGTTCATATAATTAACGGGGAAGATGAAGAATTAGAGGTACATGAAAAAATAAAAAAATGTTTATCTACAAACTTTAGTATCTTTTCAAGGCTTTAGGTAAAAATGTACAACCGAGAAATAGGCGAGTTTCACTTAAAAAATCAAAAAAATTTTATTAATTATCTATCTAGAGAAGAAGTTTCAGGTTCATTTATTTTTATTGGACAAGACTCAGTTGGAAAGAAAGATTTCGCATGTCTAGTTTCTGAGATAATTCTAGAAAATAATGAAAAGATTATTAAGGATATTCATCCAGACCTCTATCTTGTTGATGTCGAAACTGAACAAATAGTTGTTCACGATATAAGCAAATTAGAGTCCTGGGTTTTTAATAAACCTTTTGAGGCAAAAAAGAAAATTGTGATAATACGTTCTGCTGAGAAAATGAACTTAATAGCTCAAAATAAGCTTTTGAAAATATTAGAGGAGCCCCCAGATTATTTATTTTTTTTCTTACTCACTTCAAATAGTTCGATGCTTTTACCAACGGTAGAGTCTCGATGTATAAAGACGAATTTAGAAAGTCTACCCGAAAGTATTGTAGAGAAATCTTTAGAAGGAAGATTCGGAGATAAAGATCTTTTGGATGTTGGGTTGTTCCTTCTGGATGGTTCACATGATTATGAAAATTTCTATACAGAAAGTTTCCTAATAGATATCATAAACTTTCTTAAAGTTATTATTGTAAAGGATACTTCATCTATTGATCAAACAATTGACTACATAGATATGTTTTTTAAAGTTAAATCTGAGCAGACTAAGGTCGTAAATTCTTTAATTCGGTTACTAAGCCTACTTTTAATTTTGAAGCACAAAGAGCAAAAAGAAAACAAGTACTTTAGTGATGTTCTGTTAAATGAAGTTTCAAGCTATAATATTACAATTCTAATAAACCTCTTGGAGAATTTAAATATTAATTTAAAGGGAACAAGTCTGAATTTGAAAATAGGTTTTGAAGAGTTAATTTTAGATTTTATTTTAGATAATGACAGTTCAAATGTAGGGTAGTTAATGAAGAAAATATATATCACAACTCCGATTTATTATGTAAACGATAAGCCCCATGTAGGACATGCCTATACAAGCATAGCGTGTGATTGTCTTTCTAGATTTTATAGAATGATGGGAGTCGAAGTTTTTTTCTTAACTGGAACAGATGAGCACGGATTAAAAATTCAGCAGACAGCGGAAAAAAAGAATATAAAGATACAAACCTTCGTTGACGATGTGAGTAAGAATTTTCAAAATCTCTCAAAAAGTTTAATGCTAACAAATAACTCATTTATTAGGACCACTTCAGACGAGCATAAAAAAAGCGCAAGTTTTTTTTGGGATTCTTTAGTTGATAAGAAGCAGATATATTTGGATAAATACGCAGGTTGGTATTCAGTTCGAGACGAAGCCTACTATCAAGAAGACGAAGTTATAGATGGAAAAGCTCCAAGTGGATCTGATGTAGAATGGGTTGAAGAACCAAGCTATTTCTTTAAACTTTCTGATTGGCAAAAGCCATTGCTCGACTTTTATAATGCTAACCCTAATTTCATTAAACCTCTTTCAAGATACAATGAAGTCCTTAGGTTCGTTGAGTCAGGTCTAAGGGATCTCTCAGTATCAAGGACAAGTTTTACCTGGGGTATAAAAGTTCCAGGTGATGATAAGCATGTAATGTATGTATGGTTGGATGCTCTAGTAAATTATTTAAGTGCCATAGGTTATCCCAACATTAAAAGTGAAAATTTTAAAAAATTCTGGCCTGCAGATTTTCATATTGTTGGTAAAGATATTTTGCGTTTTCATGGAGTATATTGGCCAGCTTTTTTGATGGCTGCAGATTTACCACTTCCAAAAACATTAGTTGCACACGGCTGGTGGACAGTTGAAAAAGAAAAAATGTCAAAATCACTTGGAAATGTTGTCGATCCAAATGATGTAATAGCTGAATTTGGACTTGATCAATTTAGGTATTTTTTACTAAGAGAAGTACCTTTTGGTAATGATGGAGATTTTTCTAGAGATTCTTTAATTTCGAGAATCAATTCAGATTTGGCTAATAATTTCGGAAATTTAATCAATAGAGTTTACTCTATGGTTTTGAAAAACTTTGATGGTAAGGTGCCAAGATATTTTGATATCTCAGAAGATGAAATAATCTTGAGAGAAAAAATATTTGAAATAACCAAAGTGTATAAAACTCATATTACCTCAATTGAATTCAGCAAAGGAATTTCATCAGTAATAGAAATTGTTTCTTTGGTAAACAAGTATATTGATACCCAGGAACCATGGTCTTTAGCCAAGAATAATAAGAATGATAGACTGTCTATTGTTCTCAGAACTAGTCTTGAATCTATTCGCATAATATCATTCTTAATCAATCCAGTCTGCCCACAAGCTTCTTTGAAGATTTTGGAATCCTTAGGTCTAGAGGAAGGTATGCTCAATCTTGATGAATCTATATTGAACAATTTTGAATCCTTAAAAGAAGATTTAGTGATTAATAAGATTGATTTATTGTTTCCTAAAATTGACAAAAAAATAAGTTAACTTATATTTTTTTAGACAATGAGTAATTTGATAAAAATATTTGATACAACATTAAGGGATGGTGAACAAGCCCCTGGATGTAGTATGAATGAAAATGAAAAACTTAAAGTTGCTCTAAACCTAGAAAAGCTAGGTGTTAATATTATTGAAGCAGGATTTCCAATTGCATCTGAAGGTGACTTTAACTCCGTAAAAATAATTGCTAATGAAATCAAGGATTGTGAAGTTGCAGGCCTTTCTAGGGCAAATTTGAAAGATATAGATAGGGCATGGGAAGCTGTTAAGGGTGCTGTAAATCCTAGAATTCACACTTTTATAGCAACCTCTGATATTCATTTGAGGTATAAGTTAAAAAAAACAAAGGATGAAGTTCTTGATATTATTAAGTCTTCCGTCTCTCATTCAGCTAAATATACTAGCAATGTTGAGTTCTCATGTGAGGATGCCACGAGAACAGAGTTAGATTTTCTATATAAATCTATTCAGGTTGCCATAAATGCAGGTGCCACAACAATAAATATCCCCGATACTGTCGGCTACAGTGTTCCGTCAGAGTTTGGGTCTATCATTCGTAATCTACATGAAAACGTAGATGGTATTTCTGGTGTAACTATAAGTGTACATTGTCATAATGATTTGGGACTTGCAGTTGCTAACTCTTTAGCTGCCGTTCATGAAGGAGCGAGGCAGGTTGAGTGCACTATTAATGGTTTAGGTGAGAGAGCAGGGAATGCTTCTTTAGAAGAGCTTGTTATGGCCTTAAAAGTTCGAAATGACTTGAATCCATTTACTACCAGGTTGGATACTACGCAAATTTACCCTTGTAGTAAACTTGTTAGTAGTGTTACAGGTGTGTCAGTCCAACCAAACAAGGCAATTGTTGGAGCCAATGCTTTTGCTCACGAAGCAGGAATTCATCAGGATGGTGTACTAAAAGAGAGTATGACTTATGAAATTATGGATCCGGCAGAAGTAGGGATACCTTCAAATCATATTGTTCTAGGAAAACACTCTGGAAGACATGCTTTTAAAGACAGGCTTAATCAGTTTGGTTATGAGCTGAGTGATGAAAACTTTGAGATTGCTTTTGTAAAATTTAAAGAATTATGCGATAAAAAGAAATATGTATTTGACGAGGATATTTTTTCATTAATAAATGAGGAATTTATGAGGATGTCAGACTTTTATGAATTACAAACTATAGAATGCTCTTCTGGGTCCGAGATAAAACCTTCGGCCAAGATAGCCATGAGCATTGACGGTAAAACAATAAGTGTAGAAGAGTCAGGTGATGGACCTATGGATTCAGTATTTAAAGCCATATCTAAGGCTGCAAAAATAACACCGGTTCTGGACTCTTACTCGGTTGCTTCTGTAACAGAGGGAATGGATGCTCAGGCCGAAGTTTCTGTTTCTATCAAGCATGACGATTTCTTTGCTCGAGGTAAGGGAGCAAGCACTGATGTAATAATAGCTAGTGCTAAAGCTTTTATTAATGCTCTTAATAACCTTAGGTGGCGAAAAAATCACCCAAAAGTGGCCTCAGCCAAAGGAATCTAGATTTTAAAAAAAAACAGTTGATTTTAAAAACCTAACTATGCTAAAATTATAAAAGCGTAGGTAGGATGGTAACATCCCCGTAACCCTGAGAGGTACTTTAGCGGTACCTCTTTTTTTTATAATTCAATGTTTTTACCGCATTTTTCGCATAATATCTCTTTTTTATTATATTCAATCCAAATATCACCCTCAGATATTACATTTTCCTTATAAAACTTATATTTCTCTTCCTTTACTCTTTTTGAATACTCCAGTTGCCAGTCATGATTTTGAATGTCTCCTTTGAAATAAAGCTCTCTGGGAATACTGACATAAATTTTCTTTTTAGGATTACAAGCACAACTTGTTATGATGATTGGAGACATTGAATGATATTAATATAGAAATTTCTTATATCCAAATTAATTTAATTTCTTTTATTTTTAACTAAAGATACATGGATATAAGCCTTTTTTCTGTTAAAAAGAACATTAAAAGTTAAAAAAATTGCTTTTTTCTCATTGAATTGTTATATTGAGAGAGGGTGGAACCTATAACTTGAGTTTAGCGACAAGAGTGACTTTAAATTCCACCCTCTTGTATTTTTCGGCAAATTTCAATAAAAAAGCCCAGCTAGGCAAAGCCTAACCGGGCAGAATCTTACAGTCTTAAGCACCTGGATAGTATGGTGTTAAGAATCTGTGTCTCATTGTATATTTGTAAGGAGTTGAGAACAGAAGATGTTTTGCAACATCGTCATC
>JGI20151J14362_10000929_pt1 | contig 21511 bp, 15 predicted proteins | sample COG_01_FD_14362 | JGI IMG/M metagenome (IMG submission 14362)
TTGCTTCCATTGCCATGGAGAGGCCGGATTGCAATTCAGTGACTACTTATTTCGAAACAATGGACTCGACAGCACCTTCGTTTCCGATGCGGGACATGCCAGTGTCTCGGGCAATCCCCTGGATTCGGGGCGATTCAAAACTCCAACACTTCGAAATATAGCATTAACCGCGCCCTATATGCACGATGGGCGGTTCAGCACTTTAGAGGACGTCATTGATCACTACAATTCAGGGGGCCTGCCCTCCTCAACGGTGGATCCCTTCATGAAATACACGACCGGAGGGTTGGCATTGAACTCCGTGCAAAAGAATCAACTGCTGGCTTTCCTTCACACGTTGACCGACACGGCCTTTGTTTCAAATCCTGAATTCCTGGATCCCCATTGAAGGCGAATCTCACTCGGAAGTTGCTTGCATCCGCCCAGATCGCAAGGAGATTCGGCGGCTTTTCGCAGGTTGGAAAAAGCAACGCCCAAAAGATTTGGATACGCGATTTCATGCAGCGCACGAGGAGGCGTTTGAACAAATCGATTGCCTAGATTGCGCCAACTGCTGTAAAACGACAAGTCCCATTTTCAAAGAGCGTGACATCGTTCGTCTTGCAAAACACCTCAAGTTGCGGGTGTCCGATTTTTCCAAAAAGTATCTGCAGCGCGATGCGGATGGTGATTGGGTTCTGCAATCAGCGCCTTGTCCTTTTTTGGATGGCGAATCCAATCGGTGTTCCGTTTACTCAGAACGACCTCAAGCGTGCCGCGAATTCCCGCATACCAACCGCAAAAACATGCATGCGATTTTGGACATTACCGAACAAAACGCCCATTTGTGCCCTGCAGTTGCCACAATGGTCGCATCCATACTTCAGGAGGTAACCGACTGATAAATAAGTCTTCAATAACTGCAACCTAAGCGAGTAAATGCCGTAAAAGTCGGGTATGATCCGCTTATTTATCATAACAACTGCTTTGGTTTTGGGCATGATAATGCCTCAATCCTCCTGGTCACAATGCGCTCAAGTGCTTGATGGCGAGGGATTTGCAACAACAACACCGGTTTGGAACAGCTGCAACGACGGTTCCCAAACGCTGAGTATTCAATCGTCCACTTCCTGGACAAACTTGCTCATCGATTGGGGAGACGGAAGCCCCATTGAGGGCTTCGGCGAGTACAATTCCACGGATACTCCTGTGGAACACAGCTATACCAGCGGCGAATCTGTGTACACCGTTACACTCAGTGAAGCCGATGGCTCATGCTCATTGGAAGGTCAATTTTATGCCTCTGCGCCGGCGAGTGATTTTTGGAGCAGTTCAGAAAGTGTTTGCGAGGGGACATCCGTTCAGTTCCACCAGGAGACCACCGGTGTGAATTACCAGTGGAATTTCGGAGTTAATTCGAATTTCCTAAACACCTCCACAGGGCACGTGAGTTTTACCTTTCAAAACCCCGGAACTTATGAGGTGCAGAGCGTCATCGCTTACCCCGGAACAAACGGTGCATGTACAGACACTTCGAGCATTGAGATCACCGTTCTGCCGAAGCCCGAGATCGACATGACCCTCTCCGCTACACAAGGATGCGGGAACCTGACGGTTTCTGGCAACGTGGCAGCGGCTAACTCCTATCTCTACGTATGGTCTTTCCTCCCAAGTCCTTCATTCCAATCAGGTATGAACTTGGATCCGATTACTTTCGATACAGCAGGAAACCACCCCATCTCAGTGGCTGTAACAGGCGTGAATGGGTGTCAATCCACGGCTCAGCAAATTGTGACGGTTCACCATCAGCCTGTCGCGGATTTTACCTTCGACAATGCGTGCTTTGGAGAAACCACTTCGTTCTTGGACGCCTCCACTGCACATTCTAGCACGGACATTACCGGATGGTACTGGCAGTTTGGCGATGGCGGTATTAGCTACGAGTCCAATCCCGAGCACGACTATGCCTTTACTGGCGATTACAATGTGAGTTTGACTGTGACTACACCGCAGTGTTCTGCTTCAACGTCTGAGTTTGTGACAGTCAACCCCCTGCCTACGGTTTCGGCCATGGCAGATGTGGTGAGCGGCTGTTCTCCGTTGGATGTAGAATTTTCAGCAGAAGGATCTTTGGCTGCATCCTTTGATTGGACCATTGACGGAACGAACGTGAGCGGACAAACCGTNAACGCAGCGATTGAAACAGCCATCGGACAATCCGATGCACATTCCGTATCCGTTGAAGTGACATCNGCAGCCGGATGTGTCGCAACGGATGAAATCCTCATCACTGCNTATGCCNCAGCTGAAGCTCAAATCAGCCCAGCTGCCAATGCCGGTTGTGCACCTTATGGGGTGAGCATTGAAAACGAATCTCAAGGCGCCATTGCTTACGAATGGTTTGCGGATGGATCGTTTATTACGACTAACTCAGCTTGGGATGGTATTCTGGAAAATACCTCCAATACCATCCAGAGCCAGACAATCGAACTGGTCGCTCATACCGTTCAAGGATGCAATGACACGACTTCGACGACCATTCAAGTATACCCAGAAGCCGACTTTACGTTTGACTTACCCAACGACACGGCCTGCTCCCCATTGGAATTAACCATGCCGATCATGGAGGGCGTGAACTCCTTCACATGGAATTTTGGAGGTGGAAACACCAGCGCCGAACAAGCACCTACCCTTCTTTTGGAAAACACCAATGGCGGGTTGATGGGAACGTCCATCACCTTCACCGGTATCTCTGTATTTGGGTGCCTGGATTCGCATACGGAAACCGTCTATGTTCGTCCCCAACCCATCGCAGAGTTTTCTTCCGACATCACGAGTGGTTGCGAGCCCATGGTGGCCAACCTCGAAAACATCAGCAGTGATGCCGATTCCTATGTTTGGAACTTTGGTGATGGTATCACCGATGACGGATCTTCCGCTTCTCACGCGTTCAGCACCAGCGGTGCCGACATTGAAACATTTGACATTACGCTAACGGCGATAGACGACTTGGGGTGCACAGACTCCGACACCTTGACTGTTACCGTTTATCCGGCAGCGGACTTAACCCTTGAATTGGGCGTGGAGAGCGCGTGCTCTCCATTGCAATTGACAATGCCTGAATTTCCTGGGATTCAAAACTTCACGTGGGACTTTGGCGACGGAACGACTTCAAACGAAACCAACCCCGTTCATGAATGGAACAACGATTCTGATGTATCCAACATGTTCATTGTCAGCGTTTCGGCTGAAACGGAATTCGGATGCGGTGGTTTTGCAGTTGATTTGGTCCATGTCAATCCACAGCCGATAGCTTCATTCACGGCAAGCACTGTGAGCGGCTGTGAGCCTTTGGAAGCGGATTTTTTGAGCACGAGTACATCTGCGACGGAACTGACCTGGACGTTTGAAGATGGCACGACCTCATCAGGAGAAGCCGTAGCACATGTATTCGAAACCCTGGGAGTCGACGCCACTGAAATCGTGACATTGATCGCGACACATGAATTGGGATGCACAGACACCTTCACGGAGAACGTTGAGGTCTTTGCCGCTGCGGAGTACACTTTGGAACTGACCGCTGACTCCGTTTGCTCTCCTTTAACGTTGGTGATGCCTTCGATTGATGGAGCCCAAAACATGGTTTGGAACTTCGGAGATGGAACGACCTCTACCGAAACCACTCCATCCCACACGTGGAACAACTCCACTGGGGAATTGATGAGTGCGACTGTTTCGTTGGAAGCAGAGACCGCCATGGGCTGCGCCGGCACATCGCAAGCGACCGTCCACATTAAGCCTCAACCAATCGCTGACTTCACGGTCAATTTCGATGAAGGCTGCGAACCCTTGGTGAGTACATTCACCAACCTCAGCGCATTGGCTGACACATACGACTGGGACTTTGGTGATGGTACAACGGATCACACCTTGAACCCCACCCATGCATTCCAGACGAACGGAACCACATCTGCATTCGAGGTCACCCTGACTGCGCACGACAATTTGGGATGCGCTGATACGGCGACGAAGGAAGTCAATGTGTTCCCTGCCGCTGCATTTACTTTGGCCTTGGCTACTGACACTGTTTGTTCTCCTTTGGAGCTTTCAATGCCCACCATTCCTGGGGCTCAAAACATCCTTTGGAACTTTGGAGACGGATCTACTGGCGTCGGTCAAAATGCGAGTCACGTTTGGACCAACACCGGCGATGAATTAATGACTGCGACAGTTTCCTTTGAAGCAGTCACATCAAACGGTTGCATCGGCTCAGCATCCACCACGGTGCACATCAAACCACAACCTGTGGCGGACTTTACGGTGGATATTGCCGAGGGATGCGCTCCGCTGTCTGTTCAATTCAACAACACCAGCACCCAATCAGATTCCTTTGCATGGAATTTCGGAAATGGTGCTACTTCAGGTCAGGTCAATCCAAACCAAGCATTCACTGCACTGGATGCTACGGAGGTCTTTGAAATTACATTGACTGCGACCCATGCACTGGGGTGCTCCAGCACTTCAAACCGCGAGATTACAGTATTTCCAGCAGCTGAATTCACATTGGCCTTGACCACTGACAGCGTATGCTCTCCCCTCGAATTGACCATGCCCGCCGTACCTGGTGGCGAAAACATCACATGGGATTTCGGCGACGGGACCAATGCGACAGGTCAATCTCCAACGCATAGCTGGATCAACGAAACCGGTTCACTGATGAGCGCCGTTGTCTCGTTCAACGGAGAAACTGCTGCTGGCTGCGCTGGCTCGGCAAGTGCCACCGTTCATATCAAACCACAACCTGTGGCGGACTTTACGGCTGACGTACTGGCCGGATGTGAACCATTGGAAAATGCTTTTACAAACAACAGCGTGAACGGCGACCTCTACATTTGGAACTTTGGCGACGAGCTGATCCCGGGCATTGTAAACAATGCGCCGACGGTTGAACACACCTTCTTCGCTGGAGCTTCAGACGCCATCAGCACATTCGATGTGACCCTCGTTGCCATTGATGAATTGGGATGTTCGGACGAACGCACCATTGCCGTTGAAGTGAGCCCTGCTCCTGCGTTTGAATTGGCCTTGGAAACCACCGAGGGGTGTTCCCCCTTGACCCTGACCATGCCCGAAATGGAAGGCGCCACGAGCACCTACTGGGTATTCGGTGACGGCACCATGTCCAACGAAGCAACACCCACGCATAATTGGGCCAATGGCACCAACGAACAGGTTACACAAACCATCGATTTCCAAGGTTTCAACAGCTTCGGATGCGAAGGCACTGCCTCAGCGGAAGTGAGCATTAACCCGCAGCCTACGGCCAACTTTAACCTTTCTGAGGAAGTCGGTTGCGCGCCGTTGAACGTAGAGCTCACGAACAACAGTATCCTTGCCGATGCGTTTACGTGGTCCTATGGAGACGGTTCAAGTGCGGATCATACTTCCCTCGATGCACACGTATACACCTTTACTGGAGAAGATGAAGCCACGGATTACAGCATTTCATTGACCGCCACCCATGCACTGGGCTGCACGGATACCCATGAAAAAACAGTAACCGTACTTCCAGCGGTCATCGCCGATTGGGCAGGATTGACAGAAGGCTGTGCTCCTTTCAATGGAGAATTTACCTACACCGGAACACCGACTCCGCAAATCTCTTGGAGTGTGGACGGGGCAACTGTAGCGGTGAGCGATGCGATGAGCCAAAACTTCCCCGGCAGCGCTGGCGAGGATCAATCGTATACGATCAGCGTAGAAGCTATATCGGCAGACGGATGCGCAGGGAGCAGTGACTTTGAGGTTACCGTTCACCCAGCACCCGTGGTGGAATTGGCCATGTCTTCCGATGCCACGTGCTCGGGAGAAGAATGGAGTATCCTGCACAACGCTCAGTTCGCAGACAGCACAAGCATAGAGATCAATGGTATCGGCACCTGGATAAATCCAACAATGGAGTTGATTCAGAACACGGTCAACGCGACGGATACAGATGAAGTGACCACCGTCCTCTTGACTGCCCATACCTCCTTCGGATGCACGACTTCTGCATTTGTTGAACACACCGTGCACCCTGATGTAACGGCTGCCTTCGAGGCGCCGGAAAGCTCATGCACGCCCTTGCAAGGAGCGTTCACGAACAACTCAGTTCACGCAAGCGGTTCGTTTGCCTGGAATTTCGGAGATGGCACCACGTCCGACCTCGAATCTCCCGTCCACACCTTTGACACCCAGTCCTCGGAAGACGAAGCCTTCGTCGTGACGTTGATTGCCACCAGCACAGCTGGATGTGCGGATACAACAGCGCAAACGGTTGCCGTTTGGGGTGCACCGACTGCGGAGTTGTCCATCAACGAAATCGAAGGGTGCTACCCCGTCGATGTTACTTTTCACAATGCCAGTGAGGGAAATACGATCACGGCATGGAATTACGGCAACGGAGAAACAAGTTTGATTCAAGACTCGGTGCACACCAAGACTTTCTTCAATCCAACCGAAGAATTGATCGTCTACACCGCTTCCATCACAACAGAGAACGAACACGGTTGCGAGGCGACCGATGCCGTGACCTTCGAAGTCGGACCGTACTTGAATGCTCAATTTGATGTTGTCGCTCAAGGATGCACACCGGTCGAGGCAGGCTTAATTAATCAGTCTGCAGGAGCCGCCGGATTCATCTGGAACTTCAACGACGGCAGCGCGCCTTCCAATGAAGAAGCACCGCAGCACACGTTTGTCAACACGACCAACGAAGACGTGACGTACCAGGTTGAATTGATCGCAATGAGCGCATACGGATGCGCCGACACGGTCTCTGTGGGTGTCGAGGTTTACCCTACCCCAACGGCAGACTTTAGCGTCAGTCCTTCGATTCAAACCTATCCCAACACGACCGTGGGCATCAACAACTTGAGCCTGGGATCGAATAGCGCCGTGCAAAATTGGAGCTTCGGAGATGGCGATCAAATTGCAACGGATCAGCCTGTTTTCCACACGTATAATTCGTGGGGATCCTACAACATCACAGTTGTGGTGGACAATGGCTTTTGTGCCGACGCACATTCCGAGCAGATCACCATCCTGTCACCCCATCCGGTGGCCAGTTTCACGGGAAGCGGTTCTGGTTGTGCCCCATTGTCGGTCGATTTTGAGAATCACTCGAACCACGGTGCTCAGTATATCTGGGACTTCGGAGACGATGTCATGACATCGGAGGAATCGCCTTCGCATGTATTCACCCGCCCGGGGGTCTTCCACGTATCTCTGACCGTTATTGGCTACGAAGGCCAGGAGGAACAGGTCATTCACTACGGTGCTGTCGAAGTGTTCCCATCGGCGTCTGCGGCGTTCGTGAACAGTCCGACCCAGGTCGTCGTTCCAGATCAGCCGGTCGACTTTGTCAACCTCTCTGACATGGATGCAACGGAGTTCTTTTGGGATTTTGGCGACGGCAACGTGAGCACAGAAGAAAACCCCGTGCACTTTTACACGGAGCCTGGAAACTACGACGTGACATTGACCGCCAATAACAGCTTCAATTGTCCCACGACTTACTCGTTAGAACATGCCGTGGAAGCCATTGCCGGTGGATTCATGGAATTCCCGACTGCCTTCACCCCCAACACCGGTGGATCGAACGGCGGATACTATGACCCCGCTGCGTTGGACAACGATGTGTTCCACCCGCACCACATGGGCATTGTAGAATACGAGTTGATTGTGTTCAACAAATGGGGTGAATTGCTTTTCCGATCAACAGATCCCTACATCGGATGGGACGGATACTTCCAAGGCCGCATCGTGCGACAGGATGTATACGCCTGGAAAGCAATGGCCACATTTAGCAACGGATACCGAACCACTCAAGCTGGAGACGTAACCCTCATCAAATAAACCTCTATGTATAATTCGAATACTCCACACGCTATGAAAGCGATTTATATACTCTCCATTGCATTGGGATTGTCAGCAGGACAATCTTGGGCTCAGGATTTACGATATACCCAGTACAACGCCATCCCCACCAGCATCAATCCTGCCTTTGCAGGTTCATTGGATGAGGCTAGGTTGGTAAGCGTCTACCGGAATCAATGGGCGGCCATGCCCGGCGCTTATGTCGGATGGCATGTGGCTGCTGACTGGTACAACCGCAACTTGAACAGCGGCTTTGGCATCTTGTTGAGTCAAGAGGAAGCCGGAGCTGGCGGGTTGAGCACCACGCGAATTGCAGGTCAATATGCTTACGAAATCCCATTGGGTAACGGGTGGCGTCTGCGCCCGGCGTTGCAGGCAGCTTTGGGAAACCGTTCCATTGACATGCAACAATTAACCTTCGGAGATCAGTTGATTCGCGGCCCTCAAATTTCGACTATTGAAGACCGACCAAGCGTTTCGCGTCACTATTTCGATTTTGCAACAGGATTTTTGCTCACGGGCAGGTACACCTGGTTGGGCTGCTCATTTGATCATTTGAATAACCCGAATGAAAGCTTGAACACCACCTACATCGATCCAATGGATGTCAAAACCTCGGTTCATGGTGGATGGCGCATGCCCCTGGTGGATTATATGCGCAATAAGCACCATGGAGATTTGGTCATTGCATTCAATTACATGGCGCAAGGTCAATTCGATCAACTCGACCTCGGAGTGTACTATGACACCTCACCATTGAGCTTTGGCTTGTGGTACCAAGGATTGCCTTTTGGTCACACCATTGAGGGTGGAAACGACGTCGATGCGGTCAGCGCAATTGTAGGCTACGGTCATGAAAATTGGAAAGTGGGGTACAGCTATGACATTACCCTGAACAAATTGGGCTTGTCCACCACGGGTGGAAGCCATGAGCTGGTGCTCTCTTACACTTGGCAGACGCAACAACGCAAGCGTCCTCAGTCGCCGCGTTACTTGCCATGCCCGGTTTTCTGATAGTTTAGCGGATCAGAATTCACAAGCCTGCCCGGTTTTCGATGCATTGCACCGGAGACCGGGCATGTGCTTTTACCCTTGAATTTGATTGACCTCCGGCTCGAGCTGAACTCCAAATTTTGTCTGAACATCCGCAATGATGTCTTGAGCCAGCGACCAAATTTCTTGCCCCGTTGCACCGCCATAATTCACGAGCACGAGTGCTTGTCGGTCATGCACACCGCACCTGTTTCTTCGGTGTCCTTTCCAGCCTGCCTGATCGATGAGCCACCCCGCTGCCAGCTTGAATCTGCCATCTTCCAGGGGATAATGAACCACGTGGGGATGGTGCTGTTTCACGCGGTCAAACAGCTCGGAATCCAGGATGGGGTTTTTAAAAAAGCTGCCCGCATTACCCAAAACGGAGGGATCGGGAAGTTTGGATGTTCGAATGCGCATGACCGCCTCAGCCACGTCCCGATGCGAAGGCGATTCCACATTACACGCCTGCAATTCTTGCTGAATGGCTCCGTATTCAGTTTGCAAAGGAGCCTCTCGATCCAATCGAAACGCCACGCGAACAATCACCCATTGGTCGCGCTCCGCTTGTTTGAATATGCTGTCTCTGTACCCAAATTCACAGCGGGCAAAATCAAACCGTTCCAACGCTCCCGTTTCCTGGTGAATGGCCTCTAACCAGAGAAAACGATCCTTAACCTCTACCCCGTACGCTCCGATGTTTTGCATGGGTGAAGCCCCGACAGACCCTGGAATGAGCGCCAGGTTTTCCAACCCGTTCCAGCCCTCATCCAACGCATGCATACCCACTCATGCCAGCCTTCACCTGCTCCGACCACCACATCCAATTCACGCCCGTCATCGGACAAAACCTGAACACCCTTCATGGCCATTTTGAGCACCCAGCCATTCCAATTGTTGTGCAACAAAACATTGGAACCTCCTCCGAGCACAAGAAGTGGCAACGCAGCCTCGCGGGTCTGCGCCAGCACCCAGCGCACATCCGCGTCCGATTGAACTTCCACCGCACGTTTCGCTGTAGCATCCACCCCGAAGGTCGTATTGGCTTTGAACGACCAATCATTCAAAACCTGGGGAATATTTTCCGCTTCCTCCGAACCTGTTCTTCGCGCAAGACTCACTTGCCATTCCTCCTGCGAAATCGCTTGGGCCTCTCCTTCCTCGTGCAACAACTCCTGAATCCATTGATAACGCGGATAATCAGACGCATAGTGCTTGTGAATCAGCCACTTGGAATCACCCATTGGCTGCCACTCCATCACATGTCGAGGCCCCTCGATGGCATACAGGGTATCGGCTCCAGCTAATTTTCGGAAACAGGGGAATTTCATCTTCATCTCCAAGGTGCAAGTTCGGCACCCGGTTGGAAACAAACGTCCTCAGGATGCGTTGTATTTTTGAACAACGTCGATCGCATGAGTAACTCTTCCACCCCACCGTCCCGACGTCCCGGGACACTCGCCATCAATCAAGGCCGTTCTTCTGCCTCGTCGGGGCAATGGGAAAGCGCCTTAGCAGCCTATGATCAAGCGCTGACAGCCGATAAAACCTGGACCCTGGACCCCGACTTTTTGAACGACCGCGCCGTAGCCTTGTTCCAGAATAAGCGGGCCGAAGAAAGCATGCACTTGCTCGACCAGGCCATTCAACTGCAACCGGTTATGGATATCGCTATGCGGCTCGGGGCTGGATGAAACAGGCCATGAAGGACATCCAAGGCGCCATCACTGACTACGAAAAAGCCATTGAGTTGGACCCCGATGATGCCATCACCTTAAATAACTTGGGCTTACTAGAAGAGCAACTCGGCCGCATGAAATCTGCCAAAGAACGGTTTTCCATGGCCGACGCCGTAGACCAAGAACTAACAAAAAATCAAATCGATAAGGCCCCTCCGGCGGCAAGCAAAGAATCCCCATCTTCGGTTACCCTTCCCGAACGAACCGCTTGGGCTGAGATCACCAACGCCTTATTCACGGTCAAGGGCCGAAAAGAATTCCTTGATTTCCTGCGCAACGGGTTTAAATTGAACGGTTGAATCACCCGACGATTGAAAATTAAACCTTCCTTTCTTGATGAGCTAGCCCAACAAGTTCTGAAGCAACCGCGTCCCGAAGCGTGCTTGGTCATCTTGCCCAGCCAGCGGGCAGCTGGCAAATTTGAACGCGCATTGGCTCACCGCATGTCAGCGGCTGGTTGGATGCCGCGCATTGAAACCTTAGGAGCGACCATTCAGTCTCATACGTCATGGACTCCGCTCGTTGGCATGGAGTCCTTGGCTTTGCTGTATAAAACGTGGCGTGATTTACCTGAAGAGGACCAAGCTACAAAGCAATCAAAGGGAGAAAAATCCTTTCAAGCGTTCATGCCTTGGGGACAAATCGCTCTGCGTGATTTCAATGAGATTGATCAGTATCTCTTAGACGCACAAACAGTTTTTCAAAACCTCTGCGACATCGAGGGCATCGAAGATTGGAGCTTTGGCGATCCCGAAACACTGACAGACGGACAGGTGGCTTTTTTGAGGCAGTACCTCCAACTGGGCGAGCTGCACAAGGCGTTTTCAAATCAATTGGAATTGCGCCAGCAAGGATATTCTGGACTGCTCGCACGCAAAGCGGGTGAATCACTGAACAAGTTGCCTTACGACCACGTCTTTGTGGCGGGCATGAGCGCTTTGACCCGCGCCGAATCAGCATTTTTGGGGCGCTACTCTAAATCGCAGCAACTCACGTGGGTTTGGGATGCGGACACGAGCTACGTCAATCATGCTGAAGTCGAGGCGGGACTGTTTATTCGAGCGCATTATAAAAACCGGTCTGCTTCTTACCCTTCGCTCCCCAATCGCCTAGCGCTCTCGCCTCCTTCCGTGATAGAGGTGAATTGCAGCAGCGCGGTTCTTCAGTGCCAATACATTCGTGAAGCCGTGGCCAAGCTGAGCAAAGAGGAGCGTGCGCGAACGGCCATTATTTTACCCGATGGCAGCCAACTCCCGCTGCTGCTTCAATCCCTGCCTGAGGGCCTGCAAGACCATTACAATGTCACCATGGGCTTAAGTTGGAGCGATACGCCGGCCCGAAGTTTTCTTCGGACGTTGCAGCAAGTCCTTGGACGCAATCGAGGAAGTTTGCATCACGATGACATCCGAAACCTCTTGAGTGAACCGCTCTTGATGCAGGCGCATTCTGAGCTAGAATTTCGCACAGACGCCAGCAACGTCCTGAATCGAATGGCCCAAAAGAAGTGGGCTTGGATTTCGCGAAACCAACTGAACGAATTGTCCAATGGGCCGGTACAAGCCTTTTTCACCGGATTGGATGCGCTCTATACCCCGGACACTGGGAAATGGTTGGAATCCCTTTCAGCATGGACACAAGAACTCGGATCGCTCCTTGAATCAAGCACTTCAGCCGATCCCTGGGCCGAAGCGGGATGGGAGAAAGTCATCCAAGCGGTGGGTGTAGCGCTTCAATTCGAAGCCCGCCATGGAATCCTACAGGATAGAGAAGATGCATGGAGTTTCTTGTTCAATGGCCTTCAAAGCGAGCGGATTGATTTACTCGGCGAACCAGAGGAAGGCTTGCAGATCATGGGGCTCATTGAATCAAGGGCGCTGGATTATGACCACGTTTTCATCATGGACTGCAACGAAGGCACGCTGCCCAAGTCCGCTCCGCCAGACAGCTTTATTCCATTCGATTTGAGGAACACTTGGGAACTGCCAGGCAGGCACGAACGCGAGGCCATCTTTGCATATTACATGTACCGGCTATTGAACCGCAGCCAAGAAATCCATTTCTTGTACCGCGGGCAGGATGAGGCGTCAGAAAAGAGCCGGTACCTCCTTCAATTAGAACGGTCTTTCCGTCCGAATGGGAAAGACTTGCTCCCTCTCCAAAAAAAAGAAGTCCACGCACCTGTGCCAGCAAAGCGGCCAACCATCCAAGCCCTGGATTGCGGAACATGGAGTCAAGAAAAGTTAGTGGGTTGGTCTCGAAAGGGCATCAGCCCATCAGCGTGGAATACCTTCATGGCCTGCAAACGGGACTTTTACTATAAATACCTGCTGCAACTGCACGAACAAAAGGAGATCGAAGAGGAGATGACGGCCAGTACTTTTGGAACCGTCGTCCACAAGGTACTGGAAGTAGGTTTGGGCAAATTAACAGCCAATCCCCTCCGCCAATCCGATCTTATTCAATTGAAGCAAGATGTATCGAAGCTGCTCGAAGATTCAGTTTCGTCTGCCTTTAATCTATCGCTAACAGAAAGCGGTGAGAACTACCTGCATTTCGCCATGGCCGAGGCCACCCTGAATAAACTCATCGACGTCGAAATCCAGGAGTTGGATGGCTCTCGGCACCGCCATGTCCAATCTGTTGAGGAGTCCTTATCCCACACATTCGAAACCGGCCATCCAACGTTTCCACTTCTTCGCTTGCGCGGAGAAGCTGACCGAATTGACCGAGAGGATGGTGCTGTTGTCGTCACAGACTACAAAACAGGCAGTGTCAAGTCCAGCGAATTGACGTTGAAAGGAGATTGGACCGAAAAACTCGCCTCAGGAAAAGCTGGAAAGGCCTTGCAATTGCTCATCTATGCAGCGATAGCTCTCGAAACGTTGGGAGACAACAACTCCCGCCTCCCTGAAGTGCAGCTGGGCATCCGATCGGGAAAAAATGCCAAAGTAGGGTTGCTGTCCTTGACCATCGATGGCCGTCGGGAAATCACGCAGGAAGATGCACGCATGTTGCTGGAGTGGCTCATTCAGCAGCTGGAAACCCATTATGCGGATACGCCGCACGTTGAACACAATGAAGGCGCTCTTTACTGCAATTATTGTGCTGTTTTGGACCCTCCTACGACATACTTTAACTGATCGTGGGAGTCATTGCCAAACAATCGAGTTATGCAGCCATTGCGTTAGGCGTGGGGTTGGTCCTCGGCGCGGCCAATAACATGGCAGTTCTGCCACGGGCATTCGAAGGCAAGGAAGAAATTTGGGGGTTGGTCCGAATCATGACTTCTTGGGGGGTGATTTGTGCCGCTCTCGCAACCTTAGGAGCTCCTGGAGCCATCGTCCGCTTCCTCAACCGATATTCCGACAAGGAAAGAGATAAGGCCCTCAATTCAATTTTGGCCATAGCGTTAGCGGGACTGACCCTGACCTTGGGAACCATCTTAACATTCGGCGAATACTGGGTGACAAAACTAGACCCAACCCATGCAGACTTGTTAACCGCGCATGCTCCTTGGTTTTTGGCCATCATGGCCATCATGAGTCTTCTCCACATATTCCGGTCGTTGCTCACCTTGGCGCTGCGAACCGGCTACGTCTCATGGATTGATGAAGTCTGGCAAAAATTAAGCTATATCAGCCTCGCAGTTTTGTTACTTTTTGACGCAATTCCCCTCCATGCTTTCGTTCCGATGTACGTGGCAACCTATGGGGTGTCGCTGGTGCTTTTAGGCATCCCCAATATTCGGATGTTCAAACGTGTCAGCGCCGGGTGGAACCGGCAAGACATGCCTCAGTTTCTGGAATACAGCGGTTTTAGTCTTTTTGCTGGAAGCTCCATCATCATCGCTATGCAACTGGATTCTATCATGATTGCGAAATACCTCGGACTGGAGGAAGTTCCGATGTACACCATTGGATTTTTCATCGGTTCCGTCGTGGGCATGCCCGGGCGAGCTACGGTGAATATCGTCAAGGGTGTCTTGGCCGATAAAGTGCATGCAGCAAATGATGGCTCGATCGACCGTTTGAATAAAAGAACGGCTCGAATCAACGTCTTGTTGATGACCTCTTTGATGGCAGGGATATGGGCCGCTTTTGATCCATTCCAACAACTCTTACCGGAAAATTACCGTGGGCTTGAATGGGTGTTTGTCTGCATTGGGCTCTCCCGCATTATTGCAGGGCTCAACAACAGCAACAACCAGCACCTAGCGCTAAGTGAACATTACCGGTTGGTGTTGCCTGTCAACATCGCTTTGGTGGCCGTAACCATCGCTATGAACTATCTGTTTCTGGTAATCTTTGAATGGGGCCTAAGTGGCGCAGCCTTGGCCACTTTGGGAACATTCGTTTGGAACAATGCCTGGCGATTGTGGCTCGTAAACCGAAAGCTTGGCGTGCACCCATTCACCTGGTCCTTGCCGGTCATTGGTGCCATCGGTCTCGTGTTTGCCACTTTATTCCACTGGGAAGCCGGCCAACTGGGTCTTCATCCATTAGTGGAAGCAAGCATTCAGGGAACACTGGCTTCTGGTGGATGTTTCGTCGTTTGCTATGGATTGGGCTTCTTCCCTGAGCTCAGAGCCGGAATCAAGCATCGCCTGCCCTGGTGGCCTTGAGCAATCGCCTTTAGTTCTGGCGCAACCACGTTTGGGTCCTAAACAAAAATAGGATGTAGCCCCGGACTTTTAATTCGTCCATGTTGTCCTCATCCAGCCACATGACGCAGTCGTAGATTTTTCCGTTTTTAGGGTCGCAAATGGTCCCGTCTTCCCACTCCAAGTCATCACCATCCTGAACCATGTCGCGCACGATTTCCATGCCGAGTGCCGGCTGGTCCTTTCGGTCGTCCTCGCATTCATCGCAAATGGGGTTTTGGTCCTCTTCAGGCAATCGAAACAGTTCAATTACCTGACCATAAAGCTTGCCGTCTCGCTCGGTAATTTCCACAACACTCTTGATCCGACCTGTTTCATCATCGATGGTTTTCCATTTCCCCAAGACGGGATTGGTTTGGGCTCCAGCCATGAAGGTAAACACGAGCATTGCAAGGGTGGTGAGTGCGTATTTCATATGATTTCATTTTTTTTTTCAGCATCCTGCCGCGCTCGGTGTACGGCGGCATTCAGTTCATACCCCAATAATAAAATGGAACTGTTAGAATTCAACCATAAAAGGGTGATCAAAAGCGTTCCGATGGACCCATACAGGGAATTGTACGAAGCAAACTGGTCGATGAACCAGGAAAACGTGAAGGTGATCAAAATGAAAAGCAACGTGGTTCCCGTTGCACCGATGGACCACCATTCAAGCCGTTTCGAAGTAAAGCGACCCGCATTATACAAAATGGTCACTGCCGTGTAGATCAATCCGAATGAAAGCACCCAACGCGCCACCGTTAACAGGGGAAGATTGACTTCCTGGAGCCACCCCCGCGTTTCTGCCCAGGCAAGAACATCCCCGGCAAACCCGATGAGGAAAATCGCCACCACAAGCAAAATAGAAAGCACCAGAAGCAACCCTATGGAAATCAATCGAAAAACCAGCCAGTTTTTTGGGCGACCCGCCACATGCGCGCTTTCACCAAAACCCACCAAGATGGCGTTCACACTATTCGAAGCATAAAAGAGAAGCAAAATCACACCCACGGATAAGAGGGTTCCCTGACGCTGCACAATCAGGTCAGTTACGGTTTGTTCGAACAGCTCTATGGCTTGTTTGGGGAAGAACTGTTCGAGACTCATCAACACTTCCTCGGTCTCTAAAGGAGTGTAGGGAATGATGCTGAGCAGCAGAATCATTGCCGGAAAAAAAGCCACAAACAACTTGAAACTGATGGCCGCTGATCGAGTCGCAACAGAGCCGTTCACCAGGCCCAGGAAAAAAAACCGTCCCACATCGTACACATTCATGGATTTGTCCTTCCAAGGCTTCAGGGATCTGAGTGCACGACGGATGTGGTCAAAAACCCGATTGCGCTGAACCCATCGGAAAAAAGGCCGGTCTGGGACTTGGGGTGGCTCGAGCTCAGGCATTGAAATATGCTGTTGATTTGAGACTGAAGTCCATTCCTTTCACGCTGTGCGTTAGCCAACCCATGGACACAAAATCCACTCCTGCTTCAGCGTATGAACGGGCATTTTCGGGGGTGATTCCGCCGGAAGCTTCCAAGGGAATCTCTCCACCCCATTGCTCCACCATCTTTGCCGTTTGCTCGGGCGTATGGTTATCCAGCAGCAGGCGATCTATTAGCCAAGCACCGGATGGCTTCTTCCATTTCTTTCGCGAATGCATGGCAGCAGATGCCTCTTCGCTGTTGCGAACTTCCACAACGACCGGCAAATCACGCCCGAGTTTCTGCAGGTAATCGGCCACATTTTCCAAAGCTTGTTCCATGGTACCCGCATAATCGACGTGGTTGTCTTTCACCAAAATCATGTCATACAACCCCATTCGGTGATTCGTGCCACCTCCTATTTTTACCGCTTGCTTCTCAAATTCTCTTAGACCAGGCGTAGTCTTTCGCGTATCTAAGACGGCACATTTCGTTCCCTTAAAAGACGCCATTACATCGAAAGTGCGCGATGCAATTCCACTCATGCGCTGGATAAAGTTCAAAGCCAAACGTTCTCCGATTAGAATGCTCTTTGCCGGGCCCTCCACACGAAGGACTCGCTGACCAGATACTACGGCATCTCCATCCGCACTCAGTAATTCGCAGGTGAGGCTCTCATCCACCAATTGAAAAACATATTGCGCCACCTCAAGTCCAGCGACAACCCCAGATTCTTTCGCCATAATCCACCCCTCTTGGTGCAATCCTGAAGGCAAAGAAGACTCAGACGTGCAGTCACCAGAACCCAAATCCTCTTCGAGGGACCACCGAATGATCCGTTCCATCGATTCTGAAATCATACAGCGAAGATAGAATACCTTTGGTACGTGCAAATCACGTTATTGGCCATCGGCAAAACGCAGTCAAAATGGATCGAACAGGGAACCCAAGTCTATGTCGATCGGCTCCGGCATTATGGGAAATTTGCCTTTGTTGAAACCGCTGATGCCAAGTTGCGCCAATCGAAAAAAGACCCCGAGGCAGTCCAAAAAGCGGAGGCCGAAATCCTTGAAAAACATTTAGGAAGTGTTGATTTCCTCGTACTATTGGATGAGCGAGGCAAGGCCCACAGCTCACTGCAGTTCGCTACTCAACTGCAGAAATGGCAAAACCGAGGGCTGAAGCACGCGATGTTTGTCATTGGTGGACCGTACGGATTTGCTGCAACCATTCGGGACCGGGCTGATGCGTTTTGGAGCATGGGTCCCCTGACCTTTTCGCATCAGATGATCCGACCGTTCGCCGCAGAACAAATTTACCGTGCCCACACGATTTTGAAGGGAGAACCCTACCACCACGAATAAAAAAACCCGAAATCGTTCTCAGCTCATCCGCTTTGGCGTGACGCATCCCCCAAAGTCAGATGATCAGCAACCCATGATGTTGCTCAGAAGAATTCCTTCCAAAAATAATTTTACCGAAAAGTTTCCGAAAAACGTACTCGTTAAGCCGCCAAAACGGTAACGACGTTGTTCAAGACCTCGACGGTTCCTCCCTTGACAGGAAACCGCTCTTCGCCTGTAGCTGTTCGCACCAGAACCTCTCCCGTTTGCAACGTCGTAATCAACGCCGCATGGCGGTTCATTATGCCCATGCTTCCGTCAGATCCAGGCAGACCAACGTACTGCGCTTCTCCGCTGAACAATGTGGCATCTGGTGTAAGGATGTGGACCGTCATGGAACTTAAATTAGGCTTCTGCCATCATTTTTTCACCGGCCTCAATCACCTCTTCAATGGTTCCTTTCAAATTGAATGCCGCTTCTGGAAGTTGGTCCAGCTCGCCACTCAAAATGCGTTTGAACCCTTTGATGGTATCTTCAATCGAGACAAGAGATCCTTTCAATCCAGTGAACTGCTCCGCCACGTGGAAAGGTTGGGAAAGGAATCGGCTAATTCGACGAGCACGGTATACCGTCTGCTTGTCTTCCTCCGATAATTCATCCATGCCCAAAATGGCAATGATGTCCTGCAATTCTTTGTATCGCTGCAGGGTCTCTTTCACATCTTGAGCGCAGTTGTAATGCTCTTCACCTACCACTTCTGGAGTCAGAATTCGAGAGGTAGAATCCAATGGATCCACCGCAGGGTAAATCCCCAAGGAAGCAATCTTACGTGACAAAACAGTCGTCGCATCGAGGTGAGCAAACGTCGTGGCCGGTGCAGGGTCTGTCAAGTCATCCGCAGGAACATATACCGCTTGCACAGAAGTAATCGAACCGCGCTTGGTCGACGTAATGCGCTCCTGCATGGCCCCCATTTCCGAAGCCAGGGTCGGTTGGTATCCTACAGCAGATGGCATACGACCTAACAAGGCTGAAACCTCTGATCCAGCTTGGGTGAATCGGAAGATGTTGTCGATGAAAAACAAGATGTCCCGTCCGCCGGATTCTTCATCCCCGTCGCGGAAGTATTCGGCGACCGTGAGGCCCGAAAGCGCAACACGTGCACGTGCTCCTGGAGGCTCATTCATTTGGCCAAACACCAAGGTCGCTTGAGAGTTTGCGAGTTCCTTCTTGTCCACCTTCGACAGATCCCATCCGCCCGCTTCCATGGATTCTTCAAACTCTTTGCCATATCGAATAACTCCGGACTCGATCATCTCCCGCAACAAATCGTTCCCCTCCCGGGTGCGTTCTCCCACTCCTGCGAATACAGAAATACCCTCGTACCCCTTCGCAATGTTATTGATCAACTCCATGATCAAAACCGTCTTTCCTACACCCGCTCCACCAAACAGACCGATTTTACCGCCTTTCGCGTAAGGTTCGATTAGATCGATGACCTTAATGCCCGTGTACAAGACCTCCGTGGCAGTGGATAGGTCTTCAAACTTGGGTGCTTCTTGGTGGATTTCTCGACCGCTGGAGTTGTCCGTTTCACCGATACCGTCAATGGCGTCTCCGACAACATTGAACAGTCGGCCTTTGATTTGCTCTCCAACCGGCATGGTAATTCCCTTGCCCAAAGCGGTAACCTTCGTACCTCGGGACAATCCCTCCGTCGCGTCCATGGAGATGGCACGAACGGTGTCCTCACCAATGTGCTTCTGGGTTTCGAGAATGAGAGCCCCTCCTTCCCTTTCAACGCGAAGTGCGTCCAAGATTTTAGGGAGCGGGGTACCCGCTGGAAAACTAACGTCGACTACAGGTCCAATGACCTGGGCTATGGTTCCTTGCTGAGACATGAGCGATACGGCGATTGTGGTGTATTAATTTCCGCGCAAAAGTACAGGGTATTGAGCGAGATTACCAACCTATCTTTGCAAAAGTGAAAGTCTTTTCGAATGCCCGCAGTTTTTCGTCTGATGCACCGGTGGTATTGACCATTGGAACGTTTGATGGCGTGCATGTCGGACACCGAGCTGTGCTGGACTTATTAAAGACCCGTGCGAAGGAACAAGGCGGACAAACAGTCCTTCTCACATTTGATCCGCATCCTCGGACCGTCCTGCACCCAGGCAACCATCAGCTGAAGCTACTCAACACGCCGGAAGAAAAGGAACTGTTGCTCGCCGACGCTGGGCTGGACAACTTGGTCATTCAACCCTTTACCGAAGAACTTTCGCGGATGACTCCGCTGGAATATGTCCGTGAAATTTTCGCCGAGGGAATCCGACCTGCAACCGTCATCGTCGGCTATGACCACCGGTTTGGAAGAAACCGAGAAGGCTCGTTTGAAAGCTTGGTCAACCTGGGGAAAGTATTTGGCTTTGAAGTGGAGGAGTTGCCTGCACATACCGTTGAAAACACCCGCGTAAGCTCNACCAAAGTAAGGGACGCCATCACCTCAGGTGAAGTCGAACTGGCACGGCGTTGGCTCAACCGTCCATTTCCCTTCACAGGGACNGTCATTCGAGGGGAGCAGCTCGGAAGGCGCATGGGCTACCCAACCGCCAACTTACGGTCTCACGAGACCCTCAAGTTGATTCCTGGTCGAGGTGTTTATGCGGCATGGGCTCGAATCGAGGGAGAATCCAATTGGCAACCTGCCATGATCAATGTCGGGACCCGTCCTACGGTGGCTGACAAAGCCACCACTGAATCCCTCGAAGTTCATTTCCTGGAAGGAGGACGGCAGTGCTACAATGAAAATGTGTCGCTTCAGTTCATTGCACGACTCCGAGATGAACAAACCTTCACTGGCTTGAAAGCCTTGCAAAACCAACTGCAACAAGATGACGTCCACGCGCGTTCTATTTTGGAAAGCAAAGCAGCTAGTTTGATAGGATGACGAATCATGGCATGAATAACAAATGCGGGAGAGGCAGAATATTCACTGCACTATGGATTGCAGGCGCCTGCGCTGTAGCTTCCTCGTCTTTTGGCCAGTCCTCCGATGATTGGCGCACGTCACCGGTGTATTCAGAATTAGACGAAGCCCGCATTGCGCGTTCACAGGGGCTTCCAATCCACCGATTGGATTTAACCAAAAAACGCTTGAAAGAGGTTCCGGAAGAACTGGCCCAATGGACCGAATTGAAGGAGGTCATCCTCGATCGAAACAAACTGAAGTCCATAGACATCGACTTGAGCGCGTGGTCGGAGTTGGTGATTTTCTCCGCTGAGTCCAACGATTTAAGTCAATTTCCGCTTTCTTCTCTGACTTGGAGCCAACTGGAAAACCTGCGTCTAGGTGACAACATCATTGATTCCATTCCATTGGGCATTGACGGCCTCTCTCAGCTAAAAGCACTGAGCCTGTGGTCCAATGTCATCTCGCATTACCC
>JGI20151J14362_10000948_pt1 | contig 21308 bp, 29 predicted proteins | sample COG_01_FD_14362 | JGI IMG/M metagenome (IMG submission 14362)
CATGATGCCTCGAGCGTTGGCTTGCCAGTGATGCCATGCGCCTTGAGTGCTGAGGGCATGTCGGCCCGTGTGCCCGTCCACACAACACTGGCGTGCGTATATCGGTAAGCCATGTCTGGCTCGACCTTTGCCACGTTGCCGCCGAGGATCGTCTTGACCGCTGTCATCCCGGCGCTGCCAATCAAACTGCGCGGCATGGTGACAAGATCGCCGGCGCTATACTGGTTGCAACGTGCGTTCTGCCCGTGCTGCCAGGTGTTGCCATCGTCGTCCTCAAACACAATTGCCTCTTTTCCGTCATCGTCTTGCACGGTGTCAATAGGATTGGCCCACTCGATCAGTGATGGAATCAGCAACAGGTCGCGGCATGGATTGCACTGCTCATCAAACGTGCGGTCGGTCTTGTGCTTATGGCATGACCAGCGGGCATCGCCGTCCAACTCTGGCGTGGCGTGCAAACATTGCCGGCACGAAAGGGTTTTGATGTCAATGGCCGGCGCCGTTTTTTCTTCACTGCCCCAACATAGATCCTGCGCCGAGCACCATTTGCACAGGTAGAAATCGCGTTTATTATACGGCCGCTCTGGTGCGTGCTGGCTTTCGACGATCCGCTTGGCCTTGGCTTCGAGTGCGTCGGCTTGGTCCGCGTTGTACTCGATGCGCTCCGAATACAGCTCGTCGTTGTCCTTGTTCACCGCCAAATAGAACGCCCGTGTAAGTTTGGCCCATTTCATGTAAAGCATTACTTGGCCCCAGTGCTGCGGCTTGGACTTCTCGACGCCATCCTTTTCAAGCGCCTTGAATGACTTGGCGCTATGCGTTTTAAACTCCAGCAGGTGCCACGTCTCCGGCGCTTCAAGTAGTCCCTTACCCACGCCGTCAAGGTGCCCGGCTACGTGCCCCCCTACCGCTTTAAATCCAAACTGCTCGCCGTCCTTGCCGACTTCGTGCACGGTCACGCCTGCGCCGCGTAACTCCTCTACAAACGTGTGCTCCTCATTGTGCCCGCGTTGAAAGAGTCGATACAAGCGGCCGTCAAAGTCCTCCTCGGTCATGTGCCGGAAATCGTACCAAAGTTTTCGCTCGCAGTGTGAGCCGACTATTGAGCCGCCGAGGTAGTGCCGTTTTTCTTGGCTCGACCCTTTGGCGTGCCAGTAGTTCTTAATTGCCTCGACTGTCGGCTGGGTGTGTTTTGTTAAATCCATATTTTGTTAATTATCATGTTAGTAGGTGTCATATTTTTAATGCACACGTGATTGACTAAAGTGTCGGGTGTAGTAGTTTAAAGAAATAGTTAAACCACCAAGGAAAGAGACTGCATGCCAAATCAACGCGCCGCCCATATTCAAGTAACGACCATTGCAATTGATAAAAAGATCCTGCGCGATGTTGAGAAATTAGCCAAACGCTGCGACCGTTCGCGTAATAAGATCATGGAGTTGATCCTGCGAAATGAGGTGCCGCGATATTTAGACCAAGACCTCGACCCTAGTCGCCGACCTGATTATCAAGGTTAAAAAGCAGCTCCATGTTCCCATGGTCGGCGCCGTCAAAGAGGCCTTCAAAAGCTATATCGACCAAATCGCGTACATTTACGTCATATTTAATCGCTAATTCTAGCAGGCGTGTGTGGTCAGTTTCTTTAATTCGTACGTATTCCATGAGGTGTATTAATCCTACTACACCACAAGCGCGTCAAGCCTAACTTTTCACTTAGCCGTAAAGAGTAACCATTTAAAGGTAAACTTATCCCGTCAAAAAGATGAGCTTCCACGCCTAAGCGCCGCTCCGGTATCCCGAACGGTCAACGTGGAAATACTCCTCGGCCTTTTCTTGGAATGTGCCCGTCTGGTAGTTGCTGGCGATCATGTCCGGGCTATTGCCTAGTAACTCGGCCGCCATTGGCTTGCCCCATAGCGAAGCATAATAGGACGCGCACGATCGCCGGTGCAGGTTTGGCGACCATTGCACGCCGTACAATTTGCAGTACGCGTCGCGCTTGTTATTAAATACGGTTTGCCCTATTGGCGTGCCAAGCGTGACGCCCTCCAAAAACGGCCATAAATTATCAATGTGCTGCGCCCCTGATATATCCAGCGCACGCTGTGTTTTCATCACCCGTGCTGGGATGTGGATCTCCTTGCGCTTGGCGTTGATCATGGCATCAGTTAAATACTCGCCCCGCCTGCGCTTGTCAGTGCCCGGTGCAATTAGTGACACGCGCATACCGGTGAAGAATAGTAATGCCAGGAGCGCCGCGAATGGCCGATCGTCGGATAGGTGCGCCACGCCAAGTAGAAGCCGATGCATGGCCTGCGGTTCGATAATGTCGCGCTCGTGGATGTCGATGCGTGCCCGGTCCAGGGTGACCGATTGCACTGGGTTGCTGTTGAGCTTGCCAAACTTGACCGCGTGATTGATGCACGCATTCAGCGCCTTGAGGTGCCCTTTTTTGGTGATATAATTGTATGGCATGCCAGCGATCCAGCGCGACACCTCAAGCGGCTTGAATGCTTCGAGACGAAGGTTGCCGAAATACTCCAGCGCCCGCGCCAGGTGTAGCTTGTCGCGGTACGGATTGATACCGCGCCGCTCGACATCCTGCAAGCGCAGCTCGATCGCGTCCGCCAGTTTGAGTTGATGGTGGCTCAGTTCGTCCTTGTGAATGTGCACCGCGCTTTCCACCGCGTCGATTGATCCGGCCGCGCTGAGTAGCGATTGCATGCGCCGGTATTCGACCTGATCGAAATTTAGCATCGCGTCCCGGTCGCCATACCATTTCCGCACAAAATCGCGGTGATAGGTCGCTTTCTCGGCCTTGGTCCTGAACGTCACGCGCAGGCGCTTACCGTGCAAGGAATAGTCCCACCCATACGGATTTTTCCGGCTTGATTTATCGTAATTACGAAACGATGGCACTTTTTCCATCTGTCAACTTTTGTCAGCTTTTGCCCCTTTCGTCAACTAATTCGGGCAAAAAGTGAAAATGCGCCTTTTTTGTATTGCGTTCACCACCAAGGGTTTGTGTAATTATCTTGACTACAAAAAAACCCTTGGTGGAGCATAGGAGAGTCTAGCGCCCTTTTGTAAGCCCTTAGTTAGTAGTGACTTATTTTTAGCCTATTTTTTAGTGTCCATTCCTGTCCACTTTATTTCGCGGAAAACCTCGGTCCACCCATCCTAACGGCCCAGTACATCTTAAAGCGCCGAAACTTGCCGACGCCGCAAACTTCCATCGCCTCGTCAAACACTTTGGCTGCCATCTTGTAGTCAATCGGCGACTCGCCCCGATGCCCGAGCACGCAGAACCAGTCATGCACGACGGCTGCCTCCAGGTACTTGCCAAATGGCGGATAGATCGACCACAAAGCACGCGGCACGCTGGCACCGTCAGAATTGAATCCCTTGGGCACTGTCACCACTTTATCGAGCACGTCGGATGCGTATGACAACGGCTGATTGAGTACAACGACGCGCTCAAATACGTTTTCATATTCACCATCCTGCGTCCATCGTTTCGAGACCCTCGCGTCAAGCGTTGTCAAAAATCTGCTCATAGTGCTTCCAACTTAAATTCAATCGCCGGCAGTTCGTCTTCCGTGGTAGCGCATCCGCTAGCCAGTAGGCACAGAATTAAAAGGCAACGAGCCATGCCGAATCCCTTTCTTTCTGTGTCAGTTCCTTTGCGCCGTTGCCTGGTTGCGGTTCAAGCTCGGTCGCTGTCAGCTTGCCGTCATCGAAATGCAGGTAGGTGTTGATCATGTGCGGCCTTGTACGATCGCCATTGATGTAGTAACATAGAATGCCAACGGGTACCGCGTGCTTGCGCTTAGAGAGTGCATTACGTGCCGTTATGTAGGCTTTGAATAGCCACGCCCACTTGTCACAGTCTAGCTTGTTCTTAATCCAGCGATGCAGGCCAATAAGTTTCATCTGCCAGACAAATTGATCGTATGCCTTTTCAATGAGTTTACTCTCAAGCGCATTGTACTCGGCATCGAATACATAAGCCTTGGCAGACTTGTACCGGAAGTTGACCAGTTGCCTTAATCGGTTGCCTTCAATGATCATAATCCAGTCAAGCTTGCCTCAGTTTTCGGCGACGTGATCGCCTCGATAGTCGCTGTCTCCCCAATCCCAGCCTGCGATTTCCAGCAGGCGGAATTGATGGTCACGTTGTCGAATTGCGCGTGTTTTATACGCGTGGTGCTGCATCCCGAGAAGAACGCTAGAACTAGGACCGATGATGTTAATTTTACCATAAATTGTTACTGCTGTTATCAACATATAAACGAAGAGTAGGCCCAGCACCGTGAGCCTGACGTTATCAAGTTCACAGGTTGAGTTTTCGTCTAAGCTCCTCCTCTGAAGTGTTGTTTCTGTACTTTGCCACGCATTCATCATTATTTGATTTGTGCCGCCCGAGGACTTTGTGAACCGTCTCGATGACGTCAGCAGCCAAGCGTTCAATCCCTGCCTGCTCGCCTTGCAGTTTGCCGATTTTTTGCTTCATGTCCCCATGTTCACGCAGCATGTCCCGATGATCTTTGTGCATGGACATAACCGTTTTGAACAAGACGCCGATGGTCGCAGCGAGTGCGCCACCCGCTGCCATGATTAGCGTGATGAGCTGGTTGACATCCATTTTTCATATTAGAATAAGTGAGGGCGGCAGATAGGACAGAAGGTTACGCCGTCAAATTCGTGCGGCTTGACAGCAATGAGGCGAAGGTTCAATTTCTCCGCTTGGTAGTGCTTGATGAACTCGACGCGGTACTCATTCCCTTGATGCTCGCCGACGATTGTCAGCACGGCATCCTCACTTAACTCTTGGTGCATAGTCAGTGGCAGGTCGGATTCAAATATGGTGTCCTTGTCAAACTTCCACCCACGTCCGGTAACGAGTACCGAGCCGTAGTTAGACTGTATCACGATTGGAGAGGTGCAGTCTAAGCGAATAGACCGCCGACCATCACCAGAGAACGACGTGGTTCTGCTTCTTTCGATCAGTCCCTTGTCGTAGTCTTTTAGATGAGCGGCGGATACTATATTCGCCACCAGTAGTACTGCTGCTAGGAGTAAGTGCTTCATACGTCTACGATGTCTTCGACCTCAGGCTCGTCGAACCACCCGTCTGTTTTCATTTGCTCGGTAGTGATGAGACTACCAGCAAGGCTTGGTATTCCCTCGATCATCTCTTGGACGCTGATGCTGCTGCCCTTGGCTGAGTTGATAGCGTCAATGATGTCTTGGCGTTCCTCGGCCGTGATCGCTGCGTCGATAAGATCAACGAATGTAATCTCGTGCGCATTGATGTGCACACGCTGTGTGCCGTCGATAGGGCCGATGGCGACTTTGGTGCCGTCTGGATGAGCAAACGAACCGCAGTAGAACTGACTGGTCTCAAACTGAGAGTATTCCCGAGGACGTGCCAGCATCCACAGTTCATGGCTGACTGCCTGTGCGTATTCGATAGAGGGAGCTGATAGAATGAGATTCATGTCTAGTAAATGCTGTAAGCGTTGTTGATGTTAAACTCGATGTTTGTGCGGAATGCCGATTGGTCGGAGTCGTAGATGATGAATTCGGAGTAATAGCACTTGGCAGAGAAGGATAGCCCGTCGTTATAGGAAAACGGCATAGTATCTCCGTCCCAGTTTGGCTCGTTCGTAGTAGTGCCGTTTATATTCAGCAGGGCAATCGCATCACTGTGATAAGCTGTGTGCAGGTCATCTCTAGTGCTTCCCGTGAAATCTGCACCATTCTTTCTAAATAACGCTGTCGCATTTTCGCAAAGTTGAGTCGAACTGTTATTATCACCTATTGCGCCTATGTAAGTACCAGGGCCACCAACAGCCCCAACCAATAAACCTTCTAACTCAGTAGAAGCCGCACCAAATGTAGCGAATATATCAATCGTCGAACCCTTTAGAGTGGCTGCGGACTGAAGAAAGATACCGCTGTTCGCTGCATGATTGCTAATGCACGTCTGCCCGTTGTAGGTCACCAGCACGCCACCCTCAACAATCTTAGGCTGACTGGTCGATACTGGCTGCGTTGCATTGTTGCCGTTGCCGCTCTGGTCGTACCACGTAGCAACGAATCCATCCACCTCGTTATTGCCTGAGTCGAACCCAGCTGGCAGGTCGATGTTGCCGTGGTAGTCTGCTATGTTGGACTCGATGGCCTTTCGGTTGTCCGTCTGGTCGGAGTCGTAGATGATGATCTCGCTGATGGTGCCGTTTAGATGACTATGGTTAGAATTACTCGAAGCAATCGTTATGCCATCCATGCCCACAGTGCCGACATCTACACTTGACGCTCCAATCACCCCATCGACATAAGCATCCGAATTGGTTGTATTGAATAACGCAGTAAACAAATGCTGGTTAATATCCTGATTCGCTATTGTTTGGTTAGTTCCAGCATAGAATTTATAAGCAGACGCTGCCGTGTATAGAGTATTCCTTGATGCTGCATTAGCACTATCAAAAATATATTCCGAAACCCCAATGTTCGGCATCTTACTAACTGCAAATGCTGTGTTAGGCTGGCTCAATTGACCTTGTGTAAATGTAGTTTTAACTAACGATTGCCCCCCATCAAACTTCATCCCGTCCACCAGAGTCCCACCATCAACAATCTTTGGCTGGCTCGCAGGTGTTGCTTGCACTGCGTGGTTGTTGTTGCCCGATTGGTCGTACCATTTGGTTACGTGGCCGTCATTCCCTACTCCTACCCAGTTAACCATAGTACTCCCAGCGACCTCGGCAGCTGTGAAGCTCGCCTCCGTGTCATCGCTAGAACGTCTAACATCCACCACGTTGCCGCTGTATGATGTGCTTAGATTGCGCAGGCTGTACGCTGCTGCTGCACCGCTTGCTGTATCCAAAGGCAACGCAACCTCGGCATTCACCCAGTTCTCCAGCGTACTGCCGATCTCATTGGCTTTGAAGACCCGTGATGTCTCGTCGCTAGCTCGGCGAACCTCGACGACATCGGGATTCGTCTTGTTTAGATCCCGCAAGCTGTAGGCTGCTGCTGAGCCTGTGAACGAGTTGAGAAGCCCTTGGCCTTCCACGAGTGGATTCAGGATGGCTTCAGGGGAAAGGATGCCGAGTTGTGTTTTGATTGCTGCATTGTCAGCACTCCGCATGAGTGCATCAATGTCAGTAGATACTGTGAAATCTGCCATAATTTAAAAAGGTTAAGATGAGCGAAATGGTCGCTTGTACAAAGACACGCCACCAGGCCGCCGAAATAAGGATGTCGAACCTGTGCGCAGGTAATTATCGACGCCACGACGCCGCGCTGCGCCATGCACTACCGGCGTCACGACTGGCGACGCGACCGCATTGACCTGGTTACGAATCATATAATTATTGAAGCTTGGAAGTTTTCAACACGCCCGTGACGACAATAGTGATGTTCGGCGACGTTGCTCCGGATAACGTCAAACGGAAGTCAGCCATGCCTACTTCGATATTAAGCGCGCCATTTGCTGTAATTGTAGCTGCATCGCCTAAACTGTCGGTCGCTGCAAACCAAGTGTTTCCGCCATCGTAGGAAAGTTCAAAGGCAAGCGCCCCGCCACTGAATGTGCCGAACGCGGCGACATTCAGCTTGCCCTTGATCGGCAATGTGCCGGTCGATGAATTGCTGGTGAGATTATAAGTTTGTGCCATATTATTAAGAGGCACAATGTCAAGTGCTAGTACCCCGGCTCAGAATAAAATGAATCGTTCAGCTCGACCGAGGTGATTGGATTCTTTAAGAACTCAGGCACTGGCCAGCCATTCGGCGCCGGCAATCTGGAAAGGTGCACAGCCGGAACTCTGGACGATGTTTCGCCGTCTCCGCTTTGATAACTTCCAAAGGCCAGCGCCCTTGAAGTCATATCGGAATACTGAACATCCAAGCGGCTCGCCCGGATAAACCACTCGCCCTCGCCGTCATTTATTACCGCCGTTTCGACTACGGTGTCGCCTGTTCTGAAATGCCTGTGCTGGTCTTCTTTTTGCTGATAGCAGCTCACGGTGCGCCCGATGTCGATCCCTTGGCTTATAGTGCCGCCGATGTGACCCTTTGCGAAGTCTTGCGCCTGCGTGAACAGTCGAACAGTCCGAGGCGCCGGGTAAGACACTGCTCTCAAGCATTTCGGCATATCGTAATCCATGCGAACCAGTATCTCGGCTAGTTTCGTCCTCGCTCGCTTGCCATTGTTTGAAACAAACATCAGTTGATCGCCCGCACTTGAATCAATGACTTTTCATAAATGTTGCCCATATAGCGGCGGATCGTTTCCGGGGCGCCGTTTAAGTAATCTCCATCAATGACCATTTGATTGTATGCATCAAGCGTCGGCGTCGTGCTGGCGCTCAAACTGTCTGGCAGTTGCGTCATATTGGTCAGCACTTCTGTCGTCGGATCATTTGTTTTGACGTACGTTTTCACTTCGCGTGACGGCGAGTTTCTTGTTTCAATTTGCCCGTCAGTTGTTGTTGATGTGTTTGTGACGACGGTTTTACTAAATCCCAATGACGTCGGATTTGTGCTGTATAATTCTTCGTATATATATTGAAGGTAAAACCTATCCGCACGCATGGTCACGATAGTTCCGCTTATTGCGATAATAGTCGCAGTGAATGTGCTTTTACTTTCCGGATTGCGCGCGCTAGTTCTATAATAAACCAAAGTAGGCGTCACCGTGACAGTGAACGAATTACCAACGGCGAGCTTTGAAATGTCGCCCGATGTAGAACCAATGAAAACATTACCCTCGCCGAGTGATTCACCGTATGCCCATCTGTTTGGACTCGTATAGTAGGCGTTCCATCCTGTCGATGAAATGCTCATCGTGTAATTGTGAACGGTCGTGTCAGTGTTCGATGACGTCGTTGTCACGCCTGAAAAGTCAAACGCATAAAGCCCGGTCGGATCATATCGAGTCTGCGGAATGTGTGCAAATACTCGAATGAAAGTCGTCCACCCGTCGCCTCCGTTGGACACTGACTGATCGCCCACATAATACGCGTCTGCATCATCAGCGAATGGCGAGCGCTTTGGCTTTTGCGTGGCACTCGTCATCGTATCATCGTCTGAAAGGCAAGCGTAGTCTTCAGTAGTGACGCGCATTTCGTGATAATAAACAGCCGTCGTCGTGTCGCCGTTGTCGCGAAATGGGAATGTTTTATAGCCGCCCGTACAGGTTGCTGTTGAGAATGCTGTGCCTGTGACTGTTGATGGTAGTGACATATTATCGAAGTGCTTGGTCGAGGCGGTCGAGGCGAGTGACTATTTGTTTGATGTCCTCAGATTGAGTCTCCGCCAATTTGTATAAATCAATCTGACTCTTGTAAGAATCACGTTGCAGCGAGTCGTTGGAGTTTTCGACGTAGTGCTTAGAGATCGGCTCCATCAAGTCCTTGATGTTTGTTTGTAGTTCAATCGACTTTGTTTGAAAGTCAGCACCAGCCAAGTTTCTAGCTCCGTTCGCAGGCATCGCGCCCGCCCCGCCCTGATCACTGGTGCCTCCTAATCTTGCGCGCAGTCGGGCAGCACGTTCGGCGTCTCTTGTTTTGCTAATATCTCGACGCAAATCAGATTCCTGCTGCCTTAATTCTTTATCTTTACCCCAATCGCCAAAGCGCCGCGCCTGCTTTCTTTCTTTTCCGACGCCTTTTAGATCAGCCCTCAGCACCTCGCTTTTTGTGCGTTTTGCCTGCTCTTCAAATTCTTCAAAATATGCAGTTGAATACGCCTCGCCTGCAATTCGCCCGTCTTCGGCTTCTTTTACCAAGTCGGGTTCGATGCTGTCGCGCACCTCTTCGATCTTCTTTTTTCGCGATTCTTCTTTTTCGACGATGGCTTTTACAGACTTGTCATTTTTTGATCCTACATTGCCTTTTATTTCCTGAAAAAGTTCACCCTTGGCGACTGCTTGCTCTTCTTTACTTAACTTTTTGAAAGCTTCGCGCAATTCATCTGCGCGCACTTTTAACTTCGCCATATTGCGCGCTTGTTTTTCTTTACTGCGCTGCGATTGAAAGCCGAATATTTTTTTATCTAAAATGCCGAACTTCTCAAATTCCCCCCGAGCCATAAGTGACTGTTGCGCCATCTCCTCGAACTCGTCGAATGCCTCCATCTTCCCTCTTATCTTATCAAGCCATCCGCCCATTATTTTCAGACCGTCAGTAAAGTCTGAAAGCACCTCCGCTGATAATACTGTAAGTTTGCGCTTAAAGCTTTCGATCGTGTCGGCGGCCTTGTCCATTTTTGCAATGGCTTCATCGCTCATCACTTCGTTGGCTCGCTTCGCCGCTGCTTCTAGCCCGCCGTATCCTTTGGGGCCTGCTAAGTTTTGCAGCACTTCCTGCATTGCCGGGCCTGCTCGTTGCCCTAAGATGATTGCCACGTCATTGTACGCCGCTGTTTGATCTGTTGCGTTTCTCTGCGCGACCGCCACGGCTTCGAGTTTCTTCTCTGTCGGCAGCTTGTTAAATGTATTGATGTCGATGCCTAGCCGTCTAAACGCTTCGCCATACGACTTGTTCCCATTGATCGCCTCTTGCGTGCGCAGTTGCACGTTGCGCAGTGCGCGCTCCATCACACTGACCTCGACACCCGCCTCGCGTGCAGCGAACTCCAGCACCTGCAACTCGGTGGCGCCGATGTTGAGTTGCACCGCCATGTCAGAGATTTTACTGCCAAGATCAATCGCTGCCTTTGCCATTGCGCCCAGACCGGCAGCGCCAGCCAATGCCCCGAACTGTTTTACGCCGCTCGAAACAAAGCTTTTGATACTCTTCTGCGACTTCGCCAGCCCGCGTTGAAAGCGCGTAGTGTCGAGGCTCAGGTCTGTTTGTATGGATGCTCTAGCCATTTGATTCTAGCAGCGCCGACTTAGCCTGGCGCAGTTCTTTAGGTTCGGAATATTTAATATCAGACGACGACATTCGGATTGCCCGGCAGCATTGAAAAACAATGCGCAGGTCGATGTCGGCAACCTCTCGCGGATCAACGCTGTATGCTGCGCCGTATTCATGGCAAATCGACGCGATCGAAGGAATCGCGGGTAATCTATTGTCAGACTTCGTGCCGCCAAATGACGCGCCTTGTGGCGTCTCATTAAATGCGGCGCCCAGGTGCTCGTAAATGCCGAGCACCAACGCCGTAACGTCTGACTCCTGCCCGAGTTGAGCGATAAATTTTGAGTCATCAGCCCCCGGCGCGTAGTCTGGATGGTGCCGCCAAATGTACGCTGCAACATCGCCCTCGATGGCGTCGCCATGTGTGACAAATGCGTTGCCAGCCAGTTCGAGGTCGGTCATCGAGCGCAGCGACAAAGGATGCACGGCAAAGCGTCCAATCTTCATCGCCGGCGCAGATGACCACGGCGTGAGCCGATCTCGTTCGATCTTCTTTTTGACTGCTGCGTAGTTACTCGCCGCCGTCGTCGTTGTCGTCTTCGGCAGGCTCATTCGTAAATTCAGCAATTCCTCGTTCGATCAAGTTTTCAGCGACGCCAAGATGCACAGCGCACTGCGCGCCCTCGGCTTGTAATGAGCCAAAGACGCGGTGCTGTGACAATAGCGTGATGTCTACAATGTCAGACATTAGCCCTGGTAAGTGACGACTTTGACGCCGATCTCAAACACGTCTGCCTCGTCCTTTGAACGATTGACTTTGACATCCATCACTTCAAGCGTGGATGGCGTGCCACTAGCGTCAAAGTCATGTGTAAAGCTTTGCCCTGCGGATGGCAGCGCCGTCGTGGTTGATGCGCGTTGCAATGTCATCGAGCCGGTGGTCGGCTCAGATGATGGGCGTGTTTGCGATTCGGCAAAGTCGCCGTTTTCATCGGTGCGCGAAATTAGACGAGTGACCTCAGACGGCAAGTCGATTGCGTCTGCAATGTAGGCCACTGCGTTGATCGTTACAACGTCGAGGCCTTGTGGAAAGTTAGCTGGTGCGGTAGATGGTAATGCCATAATTTTTTGGGTTTAGATTTACAAGGCGTGCCAATGTCAAGTGATGCGAAATTGGACTTCGTAAGAAAGCGTTGTGATCCGAAACTCGGCGTCTGTTTCGCGCGATGTGCCAGTCGGCTTGATCTTCGTGGGCGAGTGCGCGGCGGGCCAATGTGTCGAGATTTCAGTTGCGCCGATCTCTTCAAGTAGCTGCCTAGTTCTGGCGACCAGTTCGACGTGCCGACTTTTGAATGCAACTGGATCGTCCGGCGCTTCTTCTGTCACTCGTGGCGTGCGGATCTCGATTTCAAACGTGCCGGCATAATTGTCGTATTCGCCATCAGCGTTTTGATGTTCGTTTGAGATCGGGCCGCCCGTGTCCAATTCAAAGCGAATGCACTCGTCTGGCAGCCCGCCCTCGTCGATGTCGTCGGCTGTGCGAAGTTCCACATCGGATGCGATGAAAAGCGATTTGAAGCCGCTCTCAAGCCCGCCCTCGAAGTTGTAATTTTGAATGTTCATCGTGTTTTGAATCCTGTTTTTTTCGCTTCCGCGCGCACTAGCTGCTCCAATCGTTTGACCATTGCGACCATCCGGAAACGCTCGACTGCCTTGGTCCGTCGATTGGTAACGTCCAGCCCCTTGGCATTGGCGGTAAACGATACGCGCGCAGGAGTGCGTGAAATATTGACCGACGTGTTGACCAATGAAAAATGCCTGGCGATCCACTTTGGTGGCGATTTGCGACCGAGTTTGACGGCCGCTTCTGCAAAGGACGCTTTCGCGATGCCGACATTATTGAGCGCCCGGCGCAGTCCAGCGTTCACGTCTCGATCATTCAACATCACGATTGGCTGCGTGCCTCGATTGACTCGCCCGCGCGTGTTGCGCTGATTGTTGCGCGTTCGGTCGCTGTACTGCGTGACTTTCAGCCCGTGCTTATTCGAGCCTTTCATGTTCTTTAATCGCGCTTCTAAATAAGCCGTATCGCCTCGCTTGATCGCAGCCCGGATGTTCTTGTCGTCCCATTTATTTGGCGCGCCCATCTTTTTGACCGCAGAAAAGAATCCGGCGCGCACTGCTTTTTGCCCTGCCTTCAATGCGCGTGGCGTCGTGTACGTTGGCCGCCCGCTCATTTTTGGAAAGCCATCAAAGGGCGGTGTCACCTTGGCGAGTAATTGAGCAAGCAATCCTGCCTGATCTTTGACAAATTCGACCTCTTCAAGCTTTAGCTGCTTGACTAGCTTTTTAGCCTGCGCGCGGTACAATGTATCATCGACTGAAAATGTCTGCTTAGACATCGCGCTTTTGTAGTGTCAAATCCCACGTTGCGTCATCGCCTGATTCAACGGCAGTGATAATGTAATGCTCGCTCTTGCTGTTTACAATGCGCTCATTGATGGCAGGTGGATCGCCCTGCACGAATAACGATTTGCCGACGCTGACAGCGTTCGTCGTTTTCACGTCATATCCTTGGATGTCATCAAACGCGGTCGGCGACTCATCGCCGCGAAACACGCCAGCGAATGACCCTGCGTGATTTGACATTGTGAAAGACTCCCCGGCAAAGTCATTTGCCGCAGCGAATCCCGCGCTTATTTCGTCTTCCAAGCTCATATAAATTTAAAAAGGTGCGACCCGCCCGAATTGGTGCGGGCCGCGTGTCGGTTAGCTTATTTGACCGCTTTTTTCATTGGTTTGCTTTTCGGCTTTGCGCCGACAACTTTCTTCTGCTTTTGCAAGCGACCGCGCACAATGAGTTGAACCTCTCCTGCGTCTTTGCAGCCGTTGTATGCCTCGATAACGCCGTCGGCGTCTTCGCTGCAAGCAAGTACTTTAAGAGCGCCCGATGGCGCTTTGTGGATTGTTACAGATGCTTTAAACATAGTTATGGAAAGAAAGAGCGCCCCGACGTATCGAGGCGCTCAGGTTAAAACTTAGGCGCTTGTTACGCGAACGCCGTAGTCAACGCCCTTTGCAACTCCGTAAAGGAGATTGACGTTATAATACAGCACACCCTCGGAGTCGTACCAGCGGCGGAACTGAACCGGCAAGCCAAGTCCAGGGATCACGACGGTCTCGACTTCGATGCCGGCCTCGCGTGCCATCTCAGCGTCAACAGTGCGGCCCGCCATGAGTAGAGCGTTGCGTTGGAAGGCAAAGCCAGCCAAGTTCTCGCCGTTCGCGTCTGCTTGGTCTGTCTCGAAGATGTCGAACTTATTGACGCGCGGTGCGAGTCCTTCAGTCTTCTGAACAGTGATGCCGGGCATTTCTGCGTCGTTCAAGGTCTTCAGGATCGAGCCGTAGTAGGTCGGATTAGTGAAGAATGCGCGACCGGTCTGCGGTGCGCCCTTGTCAGCGGTCAGCGATGCGCCAAGGTCAATCAAGTCATCGCGGTCAAAGTTGGCTGCGGTGATTGCTTGCGATGTCGCGAAGTTGGACGCGGTGATCAGGTTCCACACGTCGCCGAATACTTTGTCGCCAAGTGCCTGCAATGCGGGCTGCACAAACAAGTCATTCAGATTGATGCTAGACTTGCTGCGCTCGACGTCTGAGAAGCCGTAGGTGAAGCCGTAGTGAGTATCAAGGTTGATAGTCGCCGCGGTCATTGCAACGTCGCCAGAGGCGGTCTTGTAGCCGCTAGACATATCAGCCGCGCTCGGCTTCGTCGGGTAGCGTGTAGTGATCGACTCGCCAGTGCCACGAATGTCATTGGAGAAGTCAGTTGTTAGCGCGCCAAGTGGCGCGAACAGAGAAGAAAGCCCGTCCAAGCTTTCCTGTGCGATAGTGGCGAGATTGACGCCTGCGATTGTATTAGCCATAGTGTATAGTGTTTGTGATTATTGCCCGATCACGTGTTTGTGTTCGGAGTAAAAGTCATTCTTGCCTTCGTAGTCGCCACGCTCGTCAAATGCGCGGTAGAGATTCCAAAACTCTGCCTCTGTCATTTTCTGATTGCTCGGCTCGGCGTCATTGACGGACGGCTCAAGCGCAACGGCAGGCGTGCCAGACTCGGCGAGTAGTTCAGACGCTTTCGCGGCGATCGCCTCGGCGGTCTGCTCTTCTGCTTTGACGATCTCGGCGGCGTGATCTTCGATCATCTTTTCGCGAGATTCGTTTACAGCTTCAATCTGCACCTCAAATGCGGTGTTTTGCTCGCGTGCCTCATCGAGTTGACGTTCAAGCAGGATCGCTTTAGCGCCTAGCTTCTCGATTTGCTTTGCCTGGCAGTCGATCTTGATCGAATCGAGCTTTGCTTGTGGCAACTTCTCGAAATCCTTCAGCGTCTCCATGTCAGAGATAGATGCAGCGGCCAAGTTTGCGCCGTCAATCGCGTCAATGAATCCGGCTTCAAGTGCTTCTTCTGCGGTGAAATAAGTCTCCGCAGCCATCAGCTCGTCAAGTTCTTCGGCACTCTTGTTGCTGCGCGCGTAGCTGGTGCGAATGTTCGCCTCCATTTTGTCGAGCAAGTCAGCGTCTTTACGCAATTGCTCTGCGCCGCCGATGCTTGCGGTCCACGGGTTGTGGATCATTAGCAAAGCATTTTCTGCCATGCGCACCTCGTCGCCAGCCATTGCAATGACGGACGCCATCGACGCGGCGAGCGAATCAATATGTGTGACCACCTTGGCGCCGTGGCGCTTGAGTGCGTTGAAGATCGTGTTGCCTTCAACGATCGAGCCTCCGCCCGATGCGATGCGCAAATTGATTGTTTCAACATCGCCGAGCGATTTCAGACCGTCGATGAACTCGTTGGCTGATACGCCAAAGCCGCCAATCTGGTCGTAGATCGAGATTTCAGCCTCTGGCGATTGCTCGCCTTCAGCGTTTTGAGTGCGGCTCATATCGAACCATTTATTTTCAATGCTCATATTTGTAATGGGTTACTGTGTCAAGTTTCGCTGTCTTCAGAGTCTGCTGCCGCCTCTTCGATCTTCACCGGGTTCGCTTCGCCGATGACGTCGCCAGGCATTAGAGTTGTCCCAAGTTCGACGGCATCGAGGTCGTACGCTTCGGCAATTTCCTTGCGCTGCTTTAGGAACTCGGCGCGCTTCGTGATGAACTCGATCGGATCGTGTCCGCGTTTGGTGAGGATCTCAATTTCACTTGATAGCCCGGCGCGCAAGTCGTCGCGGTCCGCACTGCGGCTGTGCCCGTCGTCAACGGTGAACTCGCGCGGCTTGGTAAAGCTGCACTTGTACCAGTCCTCTGGCAGCGTATAAATTCCCTGCTTCGCGCGCTTGGCGATAATGTACAACGCAGCGCGCTTTTTGTAACGCGCGATGATCTCGACGCGATCGCAAATCGAATCGTTAATGTCACGTTGAAACGCTCGCACGCCTGCGCCGCCTACGGCTGACGAGTCGAGCATTTCACGTCGCCACTCCATGCCGAGAAACGCGCCCGCCTCGATCTTGTCGGAGAACTTCAGAAAGCCATCGCTCGGTCGATTCGATTCGTGCGCTTCAAGTCTTGCGCTGTTCTTTAAATATCGAATCGTGCCGCCCGCCATCAATTCAGATTGGAACGGCGCTTGCGATGCGCCGCCCTGCCCATTGATCAAGCGGTTGCCAATGTCAGCCTTGCCGCTTTCGTTGGTCTCTTTCAACGTCAGCGCCGCGTTGACCTTTTGCCCGATCTTTTCGTAGTCGCGCACCTCGGCGAGGTCGTACCAGTCGAGCATCCCCGATGCGATTGCCGGGATGCCGCGCCCTTGGCTAAACCAGTCCGGATCGGTGACGTGTATCATGTCACGCGCAGACACATCGCGATAGCTTTCGCCGTCTTCAGTGATGACGCGGTAAGCCACCTCTGCCGCAAACTCGTTATAGATGACACCATTGACAATGCGCAGCCCTTTATACGGACCAGATTCGACGTGCGTCTCGTTGTCAGATGGCAGGCATCCGATACGGTGCGCCTCCAAGTATTGCAGACGTGGGAAGCCTGCCTTGTTTTCAGTCAGCAGGATAAAAAAGTCCCCATCGACATCTAGCGCCTTGGATTCGATTTTTACGTTGCGCCTGAATGAATACTGCGGCCCGCGTATATCGACCAGCCCGTCGATTGATTCCATATCAGCCTCGACCGCTTTGACAAACTCCTCGTCTGCGCTATGCGATTGAAAGCGCCAGGACTCGCCGTAGACTTTGCCCGCCTTTTGTTTGACGGCGCCGCTGACGGTGCTGTTGCTTGTGTAAATATATCGTGCATCACTGCGCAACAGTAGCGACTTGTGCCGGCTCATTAGCTCAAGTAAGTCTCCGTTCATGTCGCCATTGCTGCGGCGCTGTGCGCTCATCGCTGGCGTCGGGTAGACGTAGTCATTGCCGCTGCGCTTGAATACTTGCCAAGCGTCTTTAGCGCGCTTCGTGAATGCTTTAATCGGTTGGGTTGCCATATCTCTATCTGATGTACTGCGCGAAGCTTGCCACTGTCCGATTGGTTGACTCGCCCGCGGCGTCTTGCAAATACGCCTCAAGTTCTGTGTCAGTCATTTGCGCGCCCGTTGCGCCGCCGATTCTGACAATGCGCCACGAATCGTGCGCCATCACTAAGAAGTCGGACGAGCCTTGACCTTCGGGCATTTCATACGAAAAGGACTTGCCCTGTACCGATGCCGACACGACGTGGCGCCCGCCCTGCTCGGCGACCGTGAACTGCTTGGCAGCCAAAGTCTCCAAAGCGTTGACCGTGGCGACGGAAGTTTTGCCCGAATGGACCCAGACTGAGAAAATAAAAGCGCGCATTTGCAATGGCGCGCAGTGTCAAGTCTAGTCGTCGCCAGGCGCAACCTTCCCTGCGTCCACGCCGATCAAGCCAGCCATTGCCGCGCAGACGATGCTCATGCGCTCGCAGTCATAAAAGTGATCGGCCCGCCCGCGTGCGCGTTTGAAATCGTAATACACGCGACCGGTGCGCGGATCTTCTTTCGCAACTTGAATCCATGAATTGATTTGATTGATGTAGTTGACGCCGATGTCTCGGGCGTGCGTCCAAATTTGCGGCTCCATGTCGCGCAGCGTTGCCAAGCGCAGACGGGTTTCGGGCACCGAGTACTGAAACTGGCCAACGTACTTGACCGCGCCGTTCTGAATGTCCGTGCCCTGCCATGTGTCGATGTACTGGATGTCGCCATACATCTTATAGGTGCCGTCAGCGTGCCGGAATGGTTTGCAGTTGTTGCCGCGCAGAACCATCCAGCCGTTTTTGGCGCAGATGCGCTGCACCTCGGCCGTGTTATAGTTGCCGTCAACGAATACTTGGCAGCCCTTGCCCGCGGGATCAATGCCGTCCTGCGCGATGCCCCATCGCTCGCACTCTTCGACAATGTGCATATCACTGACCACCTTCTTGGCAAAGATCAGCCGCGACTCTGCATTGCGTGCCCACGCGCGAATCACCATGTAATAGTGATCCTTCTGCACATCGACTGTGCAAAAGTAATGCGACGCCTCGGGCCATGGATCGCCAAGTTCGTAGTCGCCCGCGCTTTCAACTTCATTCGATACGGCGATGTATTTCGTCTCATCCCATGGCTGGCAGAATCGTTTGCGCACGATGTTCTCCAACTCGTCGAGCGATCCGCGCGACTTCGCTGCAATCGCCTGGTGCCACATCACTGCAAGGTCGGTCCACGGATGGTGCGCAATCGCGTTGTAATGGTAAAAGTCAATCTTCGCATCGCCGTCCGGGTTCATTGAAATGTAACGGCCAGCCAAGTTGCGCCGATGTACGTCGGCAGGATTCCACGGCATACGCCCGCCACATAGCTGGCACTCGTATTCGACCGACTCGCGGATGTTGTCATAATTAATGCCGCCATCAGCCGTGCGCGCTTCTTCGCCGCTTGCAAATTTCATCCCGCCGACGTCGCCATCTGGGTTCCACTCGTACGGGATCTCCTCGCCGCAGCAGTCACATTTGACGTGCCACGTGCGCTGCGTTGATTCGCGCCACAAGTCGTCAAGCTCACTGCCTGCGGTCTGCCCCGACGTTGGCAGGAACATCGACCAGCTCCATGTGTAGCTCGTCGTTCTGTCGCGAATCTGCTTGAGCCATGATGCGTCATACGCCCACGACTCGTCGGCGCTTACGAACTCGAACGTCTTTGAGTTTCGATGCGCCAAGATACCAGCCGACGCCAAGCGAATGAACCCGAACGGCATTGACGTGTAGAACGTCGTTTGACTTTTTCGATCAGCAGGCACCGCATCCATCACGGCCTTGGTGTTCTTTAGTAACGGCTGAAACTTGTCGTCACTGAACTCTTTGATTGTTTGCAACGTCAAATCGTAGTGCGCTTGTCTCGTCGGTGCTGTCTGCGCCCGGTACAGTTGCAGCAGCTGCGCCGCTAAAGTTTTGATGTGCTGAACTGATCCCAAAATGCCGACCGTGCCGCCGCGCATCATTGCACCCGCACGCAGTGGCTCGACGATCAGAGGATGCTTGCTGCGATCAAAAAGACCGTAGTCGAGTTGGATGTTGCGCTCGCACCAATCGACCGGATCGGGCTGCGTCAGTTTCAACAGATCGCTCATTTTGCCCAAAGTGATTCGCTGTTTCCAAGATACTGCTGCGCCTCAAGCTTTACGCATTCGATGACCCAATCGGGCAAAGCGGGTGCGCCTTGAATGTTCGCCACTTTGTCAAAGCCACTGAACAAGCGCCCGCCAACGATCGCAGGCTTCAGCGAGTGATACACGTCGCCGGGATCAGATAAGCCGGCCACGTGTTCGCAGATAGTTGTCAGCGCGCCATTGACGCAGCCATTGCCAGCATAGAAGACAGCGCGCAGAATACGCTCGACCTCAGCGCGTGCCAACGTCGTGCCGTTGTCGATCCCCAGCTTGGCGGCGTGGATCTCGCTGCGCCTGATTGACTCGTCCTGCTTTAAGAACAAGTCGGACCAGAATTTCACTTGGTCTTGATCGTTCGCCATCGTCGCCTCTTGCAACTTCTTTCTGTAATGATCGCGGAAGTCCTCAGCGGTCTGCCCTTTGACGCTGCTCAAGACTGCTGCCTTTTTCGGAATCGGCTGCACGCCTCGATGCTTTAGCCACGCCTTCACCTCTGGCGATTTGCGCTTCAAGTTGTTGAGCCAAGTTATCATCTTAGGCTCGTTTTGATACGGCGCGCCCATCTGTAACCATTTGCGAAACACTGACTCGGCCACCCCAAATTCTTCTGCGTAATGCTTATGTGTCTTTCGTGCCATGCTTATTGAGATTGAATATCATTAACCGAAAATCGTGACGGACTAAAAAAGATGCGTAGGCGCTCTACCCATTTGGGCCGGCTAAATACAGGTGTCCTAATGTGGGGCACGTCTATTATTAGCAAAGCTTATCACCTTTCTGCATTCGAGCAGACCGGCATCGGCGTCGAGTCGCGTCGCTGCGTGAGTTGTTTGGTCGTAATCCGAATTCATTTTCAAGTTCGCGCGCCATCAGTCGCACGGCCTCGCGCGTCAGTCCTGTCTCGCGTCCGATTCTCGCGAACGATGCGCTGTCAATGTTGAGCGCATTTGACAGGACGAGCGCACGCGCGCCGATGTGGATTGGGTTTTTGTTCTTAGTCATCCAGCAGACCAGGATTACCATGACATCAGCAAGGTCGGTGCGTTCATTGCGCCGGGGTTCGATATGATCGACAGGATGCAAATGATCAGCCGCATCATGCTCTCGGATTGTGTAGGTTTTCATGATTTGATGATGGTGATTTCAACGCGTGGGTTTTCCTTATCGGTGTGAAAGGATGGCCGGCCATGTGTTAAGATATTGTAATTGTCATCGAGGATAAGCCCGGCATCGACCACGCCATCATAGTAGGCTTTGAGCATCGCCACGGCATTTCGTTCGTCACGGTTGCGGTTGGTCTTGTAAAAGAATGCCTCGGCAGCGATGACCTTGCCCCATGGTGCGGTGCACACGTCCTCAGCCTCAACGGCTTCACGGGCCAAGCGCCTAGCCTTCTTGGTCACGCCGGCCTTGACGGTCCAATGTGCCCTCGCGTTCGGCGACAGGCAAAAGTGCGGTAGTGGTAGGACAAGTGTGATGCTCTCGTTCATTTGTTGTCCTCCCGTAAAATGAGCGCGTCGATCTTTCGCTTGAGTGTAGCGCAAACCACCTCAGCCGCCTTGACCTGTTGGCGCTGTTGTTTGTTGGTCGTGATGATGGCAAGCGCCATGTAGCCGGCCAAGATGTCGATCATGGGTTTTGGTCTATTTATCGGCGCCTGGTGCATGCCGGCCATTATAGGTATATTACACCTAATGTCAACACATAGCATGCCACCGAAAAAGTGCTTAAATTAATTGCGACCACCTACCCCCCC
>JGI20151J14362_10000952_pt1 | contig 21271 bp, 21 predicted proteins | sample COG_01_FD_14362 | JGI IMG/M metagenome (IMG submission 14362)
GGGCAGGCGATTGATGCCGTCCAAAGTGTGTACGCAAGCGCCTAATATCGCCGGCTAGCTGTCAAAAGGCTGCTCAAGTAGTGGCTTTAAGTATTGTCCGGTTGATGAGGCGGGGTGAGCTGCCACGGTTTCTGGCGTGCCTTCGCAGATGATGCGTCCGCCCCCTGCCCCGCCTTCTGGACCAAGATCAATGACCCAGTCTGCGGTTTTAACCACATCAAGGTTGTGTTCGATCACGATCACGGTGTTACCACGATCACGCAGTTTGTGGATAACGCCGAGCAGTTGATCGATATCATGAAAGTGTAATCCGGTCGTTGGCTCATCAAGGATGTAAAGGGTTCGGCCGGTATCCACTTTGGCGAGTTCCCGCGCCAGTTTAACGCGCTGAGCTTCACCGCCGGATAGGGTTGTCGCACTCTGACCTAAGCGGATGTAGCCGAGCCCCACTTCCTGCAAGGTCTCTAGCCGCCGCCTGATCACGGGCACTGCGCCTAGAAAGGACACCGCTTCATCCACGGTCATATGCAGAACGGCATCGATGGAGCGCCCTTTATAGAGAATCTCAAGCGTCTCGCGGTTATAGCGTTTGCCTTCGCACTCGTCGCATTGCACATAAATATCAGCCAAGAAATGCATCTCGACCTTAATCAAGCCATCGCCTTGGCACGCCTCGCAGCGACCCCCTTTAACGTTGAAGCTAAACCGGCCGGACTTGTAGCCTCTGGACCTTGCCTCAGCCGTACCCGCGAAAAGATCGCGAATCGCGGTAAAAATATTGGTGTAGGTTGCCGGGTTAGAGCGCGGTGTTCGACCAATGGGACTTTGACTGACATCAACGACTTTGTCTAAAAAGGTTAGGCCCTCAATCGCAGCGTAGGGCGCGGCCGTTAGGGTGGTTGCGCCATTCAATGCAGTGGCAGCAACCGGGTATAGGGTTTGGTTAATCAGTGTCGACTTACCGGACCCAGAGACACCCGTAATGCAGGTCAGCAGACCGATTGGGATGGCCAGGTCCAGGGTTTGCAGGTTATTACCAGATGCCCCAAGGAGCTTGAGCCATTGCGCGTCTCTTGGCGGCTGTCGATCGAGCGGCACCGCCACCCGTCGGGCACCGGATAGAAACTGGCCAGTAACCGACGCTGGGCAGTCAAGGATATCCTGAAGCGTCCCTGAGGCCAGGACCTCGCCGCCCAATTCACCCGCGCCTGGACCAATATCAACAATAAAATCGGCCGCTCGAATGGCTTCTTCATCATGTTCAACCACAATAACGGTGTTACCAAGATCACGTAGTCTGTTCAAGGTGCTCAGGAGTCGTTGATTGTCTCGTTGATGAAGACCAATTGAGGGTTCATCCAGGATATACATAACGCCGACGAGACCTGCGCCAATCTGGCTTGCAAGACGGATGCGTTGCGCTTCACCGCCTGAGAGCGTATTGGCCGGTCGTGCCAGGGAAAGATAATTAAGTCCTACGTCGATCAGGAAACCCAGCCGAGCCAGTATTTCGCTGACAATCTTTTTGGCGATTTCGGCTTCTTGCCCATCGAGGTTCAGTGTTTTAAGACTCTGAAAGGCATCTTCAATACTAAGATTTGAGATATCGGCATAATTCTTGGATTGAATGGTGACGGCTAAGGCGCCGGGATTCAATCGCTGTCCGGTGCAGGCGGCGCACTGCCGCTCATGAAGCCATTGCCCGAGTTGGTCTTTGACGGCCTGCGAGCTGGTCTCGTCATAGCGTCGCTCAAGGTTCGGAATAATGCCCTCGAACCGATGCTGTCTCAGCACGCGTTGGCCGGTTTGGTCTGCATAGTAAAAAGGAATTTCGGTTTCGCCGCTGCCGTATAAAATGACCGCTTGATGCGCCTCAGAGAGTGCTCGAAACGGTTGCTCCAAGGAGAAATCATAATGGGCCGCGATTTGCTCTAACAATTGATAATAATAAACGTGCCTGCGGTCCCAGCCTGAAATAGCGCCCTCTGAGATGGCCAGCTCGTCATCTCGAATGATGGCGTCAGGGTCAAACACGCGCTTGGTTCCGAGGCCGTCACAAGTTTTGCAGGCGCCGTTAGGATTATTGAACGAGAAGATCCTTGGTTCCAAGGCCGGCATGGAATAACCGCAGGTGGGGCAGGCATAATTCGCTGAAAACAGCATATTCGTTTTATCGGGCTCATCAAGGTAGGCGATAATAGCGAGCCCTCCCGACGCCTGGATAGCGGTTTCAAAGGAGTCCGCTAATCGGGTCGCAAGGTCGGCTCGAACACTAAAACGGTCGACCACAACCTCGATGGAATGTCGCTTTTGTTTATCCAGCTCGGTAAATCATCAAGGTCTGTCACGACCCCATCGATCCGCGCTCGCACAAAACCTTGGGCGGCTAACTGTTTGAAAACTTGTTGGTGCTCTCCTTTCTTTTGCTGAACAACGGGTGCGAGCAACATTAGCCGGGTTTCAAGTGGCGTTTCTAAAACCAGGTCGACCATTTGGGCTACAGTTTGTGCTTTAAGAGGCTGATGATGGTCTGGGCAATGGGGGGTGCCAACCCGTGCGAACAACAGCCGCAGATAGTCTGCGATTTCAGTAATGGTGCCGACCGTTGATCGTGGGTTATGCGACGTCGATTTTTGTTCGATAGAAATCGCAGGTGATAACCCTTCGATGTGATCGACTTCGGGTTTTTCCATGATCGCGAGAAATTGCCGAGCGTAGGTCGAAAGACTTTCAACGTATCGCCTTTGACCCTCTGCATAGAGCGTATCGAAAGCAAGAGATGATTTTCCGGAGCCAGAAAGCCCCGTAATGATGGTCAGGGAATCGCGCGGGATATCGAGATCAACATTCTTTAAATTGTGGGTGCGAGCGCCCCGGATCGAAATCGTTTTCTTAAGCATGGTCGACATCCCGAGGTAATCATTATGCTGCTTTTGGGTGCGGCGTTGTCTCACAATAAGGCAAGGCGAGGCGCTGATTCGTGCGAGTAATCGCAAACCCTGCTATCATCTTTCGCCCAGTCTATGCAGCGCAAAAACAGACGCTGCGACCGTTTTAGCGGCGATATGATGAGGGTCCTTCAGCGCTTCTTGATGGCAACTAATGAGCTGGTAGCGATACTAAGGGTTTGAACGTCATTTCGCAAAGATCAGATTGTCCTTAAGTGAGATCCATGAACACATCAGAACGAACGACGGCCGCCATTGTAAGCCTTTTGTACTTCGTTCGAATGTTGGGCTTGTTCAGCATTTTGCCTGTTTTTACCCTGGCTGCGAGCAAGCTCTATGGCAGTGGTCCTATGTTGATAGGGCTCACCCTCGGGATCTATGGCTTGTTCCAAGCTTTGCTACAAGTGCCCTACGGCTATCTCTCCGATCGATTTGGCCGCAAGCCAATGCTCGTTGCGGGTCTCAGTGTTTTTATTGTTGGAAGTTTGGTTGCAGCGCTTGCGGAACGAATTGAGTGGGTGCTGGTTGGTCGAGCGTTGCAGGGGTCGGGCGCGATTGCTGGTGTGCTTTTAGCGGTGCTCGCGGACGGCATGCGCTTTGAATATCGGGCTCGCGCGATGGCTATGGTGGGAGGCAGTATTGGCCTCGCCTTTGGTGGATCTCTCATCCTGGGGCCACTGCTTTATGCCTATGGCGGCTTGCAAGCGCTATTTTTTCTCGCCGCCTTGACGGGTGCTTTGGCGCTGCTACTGGTTTGCTTTGTGTTGCCGAGTGCGGGCAGCGCAATGGTTGATCCCGCTGAGGGCGGTGATGTCAGCGAAGCCGGGGTCGTGTCATACCGATTACAGCTTCAGATGTTAAATCTGAGTATTTTTATGAATCATTACCTGCTGATGTCGAGCTTTTTGGTGATTCCGATCATGCTCAAACAATTTGGGGTCGCCATTGACGGACCATGCTGTGTACTACTTATGCATACTGCTAGGCTCCTTTGTGCTGATGTTGCCGCTGGTCATTCGTTGGCGGGGTTCTGCTGATCTTTTGGTCAAGATACTACCGGCAATCGCTGTGATGGTAGTCGGTTTTCTTGTTTTAGCCTGGTCTCCAACGCTTATGTTGTTTGTGATGGCGTTATTGGTCTTTTTTGTTGGCTTTAACTACTTAGAAGCAACGCTGCCCGCACTCGTTTCAAAAGTTGCCCCCAGCGCGCGCCGAGGCTCGGCGATGGGGGTCTACTCTTCGAGTCAATTTTTAGGGATATTTGCCGGTGGCAGTGTCGGTGGGGTGTTGATCGGTCTGACAGACATTACCACTTTGTTGGTGGTTAATGCGGCGCTCCTCATCCTCTGGGCTGGGCTTTTAATGGCGCTGCAACGGGGATCAAACCAGCCGAAGTGATGGGCCGCGGAGAAGGCGAAGCAAAATCCGCTCTGCCCAATAGGCTATGAAGAGGTTATGATTTATGAAAGAGAGTGGAACCCCATTTAACTAAGATCGGGCACCGAGTGAGGGTGCTGAATGGCTTTGATCAAGGTTAAAATTTAAAGCGCACTGCAAAGTAGTCGATAGTCTCTGCAGTTCAAAATTGTTGGTCGACGTAAGGGAGTCGTTATGGCAAGAGGCATCAATAAAGTAATCATAGTGGGTAATCTGGGTAGAGATCCTGAAACTCGATATTTACCTTCAGGTGGTGCGGTAACCAACGTATCCGTCGCTACGTCAAAAGCTTGGCGGGATCGCGATTCTGGTGAGCAGAAGGAGCGTACGGAATGGCACCGAGTGGTCTTTTTTAACCGCTTGGCCGAAATTGCCAGCGAATATCTAAAGCGCGGTTCTAAAATTTATCTGGAAGGCGAGCTCCGAACCCGCGAGTGGGAACGAGACGGACAAAAGCATTACACAACGGAAATCGTTGCGGATGAAATGCAAATGCTTGATGGTCGAGGCGGTATGGATGGCGGCAATAGCCAAGGGCCCTCTGGTCCGAGTATGAGTCAAGGCAGTGGCCAAGGCAGTGGTCAAGCAAATTCAGGTGGCAGTTCTCGAGCCGCGGATGATTTTGGCCCGCCGCCATCAGATGATTTTGATGATGATATTCCCTTCTAGCGTTTTGAGGCCGCGCGGTCCTCGCGTTGTGAGAGATCCTTCTTTAAAAGGCAACGCAAAGCGCTGAAGGCTCGTGTCTTGGGTGCAAGGTTGATGTTGATAAAGCCATGAATCGAGTGATGAAAACGCGGTCGCTGCCGCTATTTCCGATCCAAGCCGTTTTGTTCCCAGGTGGCGTGCTGTCGTTGCCGGTCATTGAGGCGCGCGATCTGGACATCGTGGCTCAGATTGCAAAAGACGACCAGGCTTTGGGGGTTGTGCTGTCTGAAGAGGCGCCTTCGGACACGGCCATCTTGGGCCGAAGCGCGCCGAATATTGCACGGGTCGGGACCCTCGTACGAATCGAAGACTTTGATCAGAATGGGCAGGGACAGTTAACCCTGATGATTCGGGCGGAAGGTAAATTTAAGATTTTGGATACCTTCGAGAACCCAAACCGAGCCTTGATCGGTGAGATAATGATGGTGCCGCCGGAGCCCGTTATTGCAACTGGCCCGGAAGATGCACCCCTAGTGGATATTCTTGAGCATTTGATGGCGCATCCCGCTGTCCAATTTAAGGCCAGTCAAGTTGATTATCAAACCTTGTCGAGTCTGGGTGGTCGTTTGGCGGAACTGCTGCCTTTGAGGAACACCGTTCGGCAGCGGATGCTTGAGATTAACGATCCCGTCACGCGGTTGAGCCATCTTGAAAAAATTTTAGATCAGATGCAGATCGAAGCGGATTCGCCTTAGCAGACCGTTGTTAATAGTGAGCAGTCAGTTGGCATCGAATCAACTGGGGTAAGCCAGTATAATTTCCAGAGTTGCGGGATAGGAATGAGATGAGTATTGAGCAGGACATCCGCCGGATTGGCGAGCGAGCAAAACGTGCGGCCTCAGTCGCGCGTAAAGCCAGTACGGCCGATAAAAACACTGCCCTTGCCCAGATTGCCGCGGCAATCAAAGCCTCGGCTGACACATTATTGCGTGCCAACGCCGAAGATCTTGATCGAGCGAAAACCGCTGGGCTGGATGCTCCGAGTCTAGAACGCCTAGCGTTAACGCGCGCTAGTATTGATTCGATTAGCGAAGGGCTGATGCAGATTCAAGCTTTGCAAGATCCAGTGGGTCAGATTAGTCAGCTCTCTGCCAGGCCAAACGGTTTGGAAATCGGCAAGATGCGCACCCCGATCGGGGTCATTGGCATTATTTATGAGTCTCGGCCCAATGTCACCATCGACGCTGCGGGCTTGTGTATCAAAAGCGGTAACGCTGCGATTTTGCGGGGTGGCTCCGAATGTATTTCGACTAACCTTGCGCTGTTTCAGTGTATTCAAAGCGGGCTCGAAGATGCGGGGATGGATTCCAGTTGGATTCAATTGGTTCAAACTACTGACCGGGAAGCCGTTGGGGCTTTACTGCGTCTCGATGACTTGGTCGACCTGATTATCCCAAGGGGCGGTAAAGGCCTTATTGAACGCGTGAGCCGTGAAACCAGAATTCCAGTACTCAAGCATTTAGATGGTAATTGTCATCTGTTTGTCCATGAGGATGCGGACCTGACCATGGCGCAATCCCTTATTTTGAATGGTAAAACCCAGCGTTATGCTGTTTGTAATGCGCTGGAAACAGTGCTGTTACATCGCGCATTACCACAGGCCTTTCTGAATGAGCTCATGTCGGCACTGCAGGCGAAAGGGGTAGAGGTTAGGGTCTGCAAAGAGACTCAAGCGCGGCTTGCTGCACCGGAGCAAGTCCGTCTTGCTGACGAGTCAGATTGGTTAACCGAGTATCTTGGGCCGATCCTTGCGGTCAAAACCTGTGATGATTTGGATGATGCGATCTGGCATATCAATCAATATGGCTCGAGCCATACAGACGTGATCGTCACCGCGGGGTTGAGTGCCGCGCAGCAGTTCTTGCGGGAGGTTGATTCGAGTTCGGTGATGGTCAATGCCTCTCCGCGCTTTGCTGATGGGTTTGAATATGGTCTTGGCGCTGAAATCGGTATTTCGACGGACAAGCTGCATGCACGGGGACCCGTTGGCCTTGAGGGCTTAACCAGCGAGAAGTTCGTCGTANTGGGCACTGGGCAAATTCGCCAATGAATGATGGCTCCTTGGATCTCGCGATTCTAGGGGGTACTTTTGATCCGGTGCATTCCGGACACCTCCAAATCGCAAGGGTTGTATCTGAGTTGTTGTCAACCCGAGTGTGTTGTGTCCCAAGTAACATTCCGCCCCATAAGTCCTCGACCATCGCAACGCCAGATCAGCGTTTAACCATGCTTCGTTTAGCCGTGTCGGAAGACCCTAAACTGGATGTCGATGATTTGGAGCTCAAGCGAGGTGATCGATCCTACACGCTTGAAACGCTAAAAGATTTTCGGCGCCGCCTAGGGCCATCACCTCGGCTCTACTTCATCTTGGGGATGGATGCCTATCTGAGCCTCCCCAGCTGGCTGGGTTGGCAGCAGTTACTGGATTATGCGCACTTAGTCGTTTGTCGTCGTGAGACGGATCAAGCGTCTGCACCGCCTCTGCTGGCATTTGAAAGATCGCATCAAGTGAAGACGACGGGTATGCTGAAGTCTTCAGCCCACGGCAGGCTCTTTTTTGTGGATAATACTGCGCTGGCGGTTTCGTCAACAGAGATTCGGCAGCGGATAAAAAACAAATGTGATCCTTCAGCGTTTTTAGACCCAGCGGTCCACGCTTATATTCTCCAAGAGCAGTTGTATGCTGCTTCTTAATCAACCCGGATACGAAAGATGAATACAGATGCATTGACGCAATTAGTAATTTCGGCGCTAGAAGATGTAAAAGGTCAGGACATCACCGTGCTCGACGTGCGGGAACAGACCGATATTACCGATACCATGGTGGTTGCGACGGGCCAGTCTGCGCGGCAAGTCAAGGCATTGGCGGCGAATGTCGTGGAAAGTGCGAAGCATGCCGGGGAGATGCCCCTGGGCGTTGAGGGAGAAGATGAAGGGGCATGGGTTTTGGTAGACCTTGCGGATGTTATTGTGCATGTGATGCTGCAGGAAGTTCGGGATCAATATGATCTTGAAAGTCTGTGGAGCATCTCCTTCAATCGTTCTGAGGATGACATCACGTTGTGAAAATGGAGCTGATCGCCTCTGGGAAGCAGCCGCCGGACTGGGTCACGGATGGATTTGATGAATACCAGAGAAGACTGCCACCGGAGTGCGCGCTGATATTGAACGAATGCAACACAGCCAAACGGATAAAAGGCGGGCGCGCGGCGGATTATCAAGCTGCCGAAGAGCAGATTTTATTGCGGCAAATCAAAGCCGGTAGTTTTGTTGTTGCGCTCGACAAGTCGGGCCGCCAGGTTTCGACAGAAGACTTTCAAATCGGTTGTCAGACTGGATGTTAAATTATCCAAAAGTGCAATTTTTGATTGGTGGTCCGGATGGATTGTCTCAGAATTGTCTCGCTCGAGCTGATTGGGTGCTGAGCCTCTCAGCACTGACCTTTCCGCATTTTATGGTTCGGGTCCTGATGGCGGAACAGCTCTATCGGGCTTGGTCAATTTTGAAAAATCATCCCTACCATAAGTAACCATGCGCGAAGCCCTAGCCCTAAAAGATCATCGTAGCGAAAGCCAGATCTATGTTGAGCGAGCGGCAACGGGCGCTGTTGTGGTGCTTGTCCTTTTCAGCTTGCTCATTCTTCGAGTGGGGTATCTTCAAACCGTTCAATATTCAGATTCGGTGGCGCGTTCGGAAAAAAACAGGGTGCAAGTTGTCGCCCGCCCGCCTGTTCGCGGTTTGATTCTCGATCGCCAGGGCGTCTTGCTTGCGGATAATCGACCCTCGAGAAATCTTGAGGTGATCCCTGAGCAAATCGTGAATATGGAGGACACACTCTTTCACTTGGCCACTGTGCTTGAGATGAGTGAGGAGGAAACCGCTCGATTCCGGCGGCTCAGTGGTCGCACAACGAGACGATTTGAATCTGCTCCCGTGTTGTTTGATCTGTCTGATGAACAGGTGGCCCGGTTCGAGGCGAATCGATTTCGATTTCCAGGCTTGTCGGTGCAAGCCAAACTGGTTCGAAATTACCCACAGGGCGCTCTTATGGCCCATGCAGTGGGCTCTGTTCGCCGCATCAATGATCGGGATGCCGCATCGCTGAACGCAACCGCTTACGCCTCAACAGATCATATTGGGAAGCTGGGGGTTGAGCGGTTTTATGAAACCGAATTGCTCGGTCAGGTTGGCTATGATCGGGTAGAGGCGAACGCACGAGGCCGTATGATGCGCGTCTTGGATGGCGTGAAACCGATCAATGGTCAGAATCTGACGCTGTATTTGGATGCTGGCCTGCAAGCCGCTGCAGATCGCGCGCTTGACGGTCGGCGGGGCGCCGTTGTTGCGATTGACCCGAAAACTGGCGGAATTTTAGCGCTGCTCAGCCGGCCCGCCTATGATCCAAACTTGTTTGTTCAGGGCATATCTCATCAAAACTACAATGCTTTACGAACCTCCATGGATGCCCCGTTGTTCAATCGGGCGATTCAAGGCCAATATCAACCCGGTTCAACCCTCAAGCCCTTTATCGGTTTGATTGCGTTAGGCGGTTCAACCGTTACAGTTTCTGACAGCATCGAGGATCCGGGATGGTATCAGTTGCCGGGTAATGAGCGGCTTTATCGTGATTGGAACTGGACCAAAACCAATGATGGCGGTCATGGTCGCGTAAATATCGAAAAAGCCCTTTATCGGTCGTGCAATGTTTATTTCTATGATCTGGCGGTTCGGCTCGGTATCGATCGACTCTCGCAAGATCTAAAACAATTTGGCTTCGGACAAGCGTCTGTCTTGGATTTACCCGATGCCAATGCCGGCTTGCTGCCGAGTCGCGCATGGAAGCGCGCGACCCGCAAATTGCCCTGGTATCCGGGCGATACCGTCAATCTTGGGATTGGGCATGGCGATATTTTGGTCACACCGCTTCAGATGGCCNCAGCCGTTGCGGCTTTGGCGAACCGGGGTCGTTGGGTTGCGCCACGTATGGCGCAAAATCAATCCTTTGAAGACGCCGCCCGGTCGAGTCCCTCGGGTGCAGGTCAGTTACCCGAACATGTTTGGGAGCCGATTATCGGTGGAATGGAAAAAGTGGTCCATCGAGGCAATCAAATTTATGGGGAAAACGGCACTGCCTGGTCCTATATTGGTCGGGATATCGAATACCGAATGGCGGGTAAATCAGGAACGGCGCAGGTCGTCGCGATTGAGCAAGGTGAGGTCTACGAGGCTTCAATCATTGAAGAACGAAAGCGTAAGCATGCTTGGTTTATAGCGTTTGCTCCAATCGAGGATCCAAAGATCGCCCTCGCTGTTTTGCTTGAAAATGGGGGCGGCGGCAGTGAATACGCAGCCCCAGTGGCTCGTGAAATTATTGACTATTATCTTTTGGAAGGGGCCGGTTCTCGAGTGCCGGACGTCGCGATGGCGAGGCGCCAATGAGCGGAGATTTTGTTCGAAGGCTACCCGGCGGAGCAACAAGTTTTCGAAACCATCGTGGGGCGTTTACCTGGTTCAACCTTGATCCTTGGCTCATGTTGATCCTGTTGTCGATTGTGAGTTTTGGTCTGGTTGTGCTTCATAGTGCATCGGATGGCAACTGGGTGGTCGTTGAGGCGCAGTTGGTTCGACTGGGCTTGGGGTTTGGCTTGATGATTTTGATTGCTCAGATCCCGCCTTATTTTTTGCTGAGAACAGCGCCCTTGCTGTATGGGTTGGGTCTCATTTTATTGTTGCTTATCTATCCCTTTGGAACCGAGGTGAATGGCTCTCGGCGATGGCTTAGGGTGCCCGGGGTTTTAAACTTCCAGCCGTCTGAGTTGATGAAGCTGTTCCTGCCGATGGTTTTGGCCTGGTATTTTCATGAACGTCACTTGCCGCCAGGGCTCAAACCGGTGTTGGTGAGCTGTTTATTGCTGTTGGTGCCAGCTGGGCTCATTATCGTTCAGCCGGATTTGGGTACAGGTTTGATGATCGCAACTTCGGGCTTTCTCGTTTTAATCTTAGCGGGGCTCCCCTGGCGCTATATGCTGCGCGTCGGCGCCTTGGTGCTGATCTCAGCGCCGGCCCTTTGGTTTGTTATTAAAGATTACCAGCGGGGCAGAATCTTGACGATGTTTGATCCCGAGCGAGATCCATTGGGGGCAGGCTGGAACATCATTCAGTCGAAAATTGCGATCGGGTCAGGGGGCTTTAGTGGTAAAGGGTTGTTGAATGGGACCCAATCGCACTTGGATTTTCTGCCAGAAAGCAGCACGGATTTTATTATCGCAGTACTCGCGGAGGAGCTGGGGTTTTTGGGTGTGGTGTCTTTACTTGCCCTGTACGGTCTTTTTATTTTAAGAGGGCTCATGATGTCGCTCAACGCACAAGATACGTTCGGTCGGCTCCTGTGCGGCAGCATAACCTTTACCTTTTCGGTTTATGTCTTCGTGAATATTGGCATGGTCTCGGGTATCCTTCCCGTAGTAGGCGTGCCGCTGCCACTGGTCAGCTATGGTGGAACCGCTTTGCTGACACTCTTTGCAGGGTTTGGTTTGATGATGTCGATTCATAGCCATCGCCGCATTACGTTACTTTGAATTAGGATTTCACGGCTATGAGCGCTCGTATGACACAACAGATTGGACTTTTGGCGTTCCTCGCCGCGCTGTATATAGCACTGCCTGCGCCGCTGAAGGCTGACTACACTGACCGCCCAGAAGTGCTAGCGTTTATTTCAGAACTCACTGACGCCGATGGGTTTGATCGAGCCGAGCTTCTTGAGGCGTTCGAGGAGGCGAGCTACAAGCAGTCAATCATTGATGCCATTTCACGGCCTGCTGAACGCGTGATGACCTGGGCCACGTACCAGGATATTTTTCTTACCAAGGCTCGGGTTGAGCAGGGTAAGGCCTTTGAGGAACAGTACCGAGACAGCTTTGATCGGGCAGAGGCGAAGTGGGGTGTTGATCGTTGGGTCATTCTAGCGATTTTAGGCGTTGAGACGTCTTACGGTCGAAACAAGGGGCGTTATCGTGTAATCGATGCGCTCACAACGCTTGCATTTGATTATCCTCCGCGATCCGGATTCTTTCGGAAAGAATTACGGGAACTGTTTTTGTTGGCGCGTGAGCAACAAAAGCCCGTTACAGGCCTACTAGGATCCTATGCGGGCGCGATGGGGTATGGTCAATTTATTCCCAGTAGTTATCGGGCGTATGCGGTTGACTTCACTGATGATGCTTTTATCGATATCTGGGATGAGCCAGTGGATGCGATCGCGAGCATTGCAAACTATTTAGCCGTACACGGTTGGCAAAAAAACGGACCCATCCTGGTGCCAATGACCTCAAAAGCGGCTTTGCCGATTGATTTTTTTAATCAGCAGTTGAAGCCCTCTCTGTCGGCACAGAAGCTTACCGATGCGGGCATTGCGCTCGATGAATCGTTGCGTGACTTCCCGGCGCTCAAGGCCGCGCCTTTACATTATGAGGGTAAGGCTGGGGCAGAAACCTGGCTTGGTTTTCAGAATTTTTATGCGATCACGCGCTACAACCGAAGTCGGCTTTACGCCATGGCCGTGTTTCAGTTGAGCGAGCGCCTGAAGGCCGCGGCATCATGAATCCGATTAATGGGGCGCGTTGTAGCGGGTGGGGCTCGCGTTGTCTGCTGCTGATTACGCTTGGCGCTCTGGCGAGTTGCCAATCGGATGGCCGTAAAATGGCNCCGGGCATGTTTGAAAATGTCCTGACCGCAATGGATTCCGTGCTAACGGGCNCGCCCCGTGCTGAGGACGCGCCGCCTGAGTCGCAAACAGCGATCGCCGAAACGATAACGCCAAAAGCGTCAACAGCCGAGGATCAACCACCGATTCCGCCATTAAGTGATGCTGAGCTGGAGGCGGAGAGCAAGCACTTGGGTGATGAGGCCTTGAGCTTTGAATCAAGCGATGACGGCGTTAGACCGCCTTGGAACAGTCCCTACGAAGTCTTTGGTGACCGTTATGAGGTTAAAAAGTCTAGCTTAGGTTATGTCGAGGTTGGCATTGCCTCCTGGTATGGCCAGAAATTCCAGGGTCGAAAAACGTCTAATGGCGAAATTTTTGATATGTACCTTCCTTCAGCTGCGCATAAGTCGTTACCGATCCCAACCATGGTCCGGGTGACGAACCTGGATAATGGTCGCAAGATTGAGGTTCGGGTGAATGACCGGGGCCCTTTTCATGATGACCGAATGATCGATTTGTCCTTCGCGGCAGCGAAAGCCTTGGGTTTCTCGACGCAGGGTACTGCGCCTGTCGTGGTTGAGGCGATTGACGCGATCAACTATCCCGAAAAGGCTCAGAAGCAAAAGCAAGCGTCACCGAAGATTTATCTGCAGGCGGGGGCCTTCCAATCAATTGCGAGTGCCCAAAACCTTAAAAGAGACATTGAGGCGAACTTGATGCTTCAGCGCTTGAACGCAGTGGTCCGCGTGCTTGAGAGTGAGTTTGAAAAAGATAGCACGTTACACAAGGTTTGGATTGGGCCGATCCAGACGACCAAGAGCGAGTCTGCGGTGACTCGAATATTGGTTCAAATGGGCCTCGCTAAACCCGTGAAAGTCGTTGCCAATTAGCGTGCTTGCGCTTGGCGGGTTAAAGTAGGCGCAGCCATAAGCGGCCTCGTTCAGAAGGACCAAAATGATTATGCGAAGTTTGTTGCTCATCCTCCTCAGTATCGCGTTGTTTCAGACCGCGCTCGCCGCGCCGAGGATCATCCCCGCGCCGCCACAACTGGCGACCGAGGGTCATATTCTATTGGATGCGGCGACAGGCACTGTGATCATTGAGGAGAATGCCGAGATGAGGCTGCCACCAGCAAGTCTCACAAAAATCATGACGAGCTACATCATTGCGTCAGAGATTCAACAAGGTCGAATCAGCCTAGACGATTTGGTCCCGATTAGCGTGAAAGCCTGGAAGATGGAAGGCTCTAGGATGTTTATCCGCGAGGGCACCGAGGTCAAAGTCGCTGATTTGATCCGAGGGATTGTTATTCAGTCGGGCAACGATGCCAGTGTTGCAATGGCGGAATTTATAGCAGGTGATGAGGATGCCTTCGCCGACGTGATGAATCAGGTAGCCCAAAAGCTTGGTATGACCCGCACCCAGTTTAAAAACGCAACGGGTTTGCCGGATGAAGGGCACTACACCACGGCAAAAGATTTATCGATTTTGGCTCGGGCGCTTATTCGCGATTTTCCGGAGCACTATAAGATCTATAAAGAAAAGTACTTCTCCTATAACGATATCCGGCAAGCAAACCGAAATAGCTTGCTGTGGCGTGATGATGCGGTGGACGGCATGAAAACGGGCCATACGCAGGCCGCAGGATTTTGTTTGGTGGCCTCGGCTGAGAAAAAGGATATGCGCCTGGTATCGGTCGTGATGGGTGCAACGTCCGAACGCTCGCGGTCAACCGAGTCTCAAAAATTGATCAATTACGGATTCCGATATTTTGAATCCGTTAAGCTTTACGACGGCCTTGAAAGTCTGAGGCGCGTTAAAGTTTGGGGGGGATTACATGAGTCGCTCGATGTTGGGATTGAGGCGCCTGCCCGATTAACGATCCCGACCGGCGCGCGTGGGGCGCTTGCCGCTGAGGTAACGCTGGATCCCGTGATCAAAGCACCCGTAAGCCAAGGGCAAACACTTGGATTGCTGAGAATTTCACTTGAAGGCGAAACGCTGCTTGAGCGACCGGTCGTCGCGCTCAATGGGGTAGATGAAGCTGGTTTGGTTTCCAGTCTGATCGATGAGGTNAGTTTGTTTTTCTTATCGCTGTTTTCAGGCGACCCACTGGCCCTTTAATGTATGGAAGACCCNCCTCGAATTGAGTTCCCGTGTGATTACCCAATCAAAGTGATTGGTGTGTCGAGCCTGGAATTTAGAACTGCGGTCATCGCGATCGTTAAAAGCTTTGATCCAAGCTTAACGGATCAAAAAATCGCCTTTCGACCGAGCTCAGGGGGTAATTATGAATCGATCAAGGTTTCGTTGGTTGCAACGGGCGCAGATCAATTGGCAAGTTTATTTGAGCAGTTGAAAGCGGTCCCAGGCTTGAAGATGGTGCTTTAAATGGCATCATCGAGGGTCCAGGACTTTGTCGTGAAGTATTTAGGCGTCCAAGACTACGAAAGCGTGTTCTCGGCGCAGCAACAGTTTACCCGCAACCGGTGCGAGCAGGATCCCGATGAGTTGTGGGTGGTCGCCCATCCGCCGGTTTTTACGTTAGGGCAGGCTGGTAAAACGGAACACGTATTGGATGCGGGCGGGATTCCTCTGGTGCGGTCTGACCGAGGCGGTCAAGTGACGTATCACGGCCCTGGTCAGGTTGTGATTTATACCTTACTGAATATTAGGCGACTTAATCTAACGGTTAAGTCGCTGGTCACCAGTATTGAGCAATCTGTGATTGATTATTTAAGCGATTTAGGCCTTCAGGCTGAAACACGAACCGGTGCGCCTGGTGTTTACGTACAACAGCAAAAGATTGCGGCCCTCGGCCTAAGAATTACCCGGGGATACAGCTATCATGGGCTCAGTTTAAATGTGGCAATGGATTTGACGCCTTTTGACGGCATTAATCCCTGCGGCTATGAAGGACTCGAGATAACAGATTTGAAACGACAAGGTGTGGATTGCACACCCGCCGAAGTTGAAGTGGGCTTGACCCAAGCGCTGATCACCCGGCTAAAGGCGAGTGCAGATCAGGGCAACAGCGGTCGTTCTGCACAAGGAGCAGTATTGTAGTGGTTGATAAACGGAATCGGTTGGTTCAGGGCGAAAAGCTTAGAGGCCAGGAGAAAGTTCGGAGAATCCCCGTTAAGGTGATCCCGAGTGACACACTGTTGCGCAAACCGGACTGGATCAGAATCCGATTAACGGCAAATCCAGAAGTGGATCGGATTAAAGGCATTCTCAGAACACGAAAGCTGGCATCGGTTTGTGAGGAGGCGAGTTGTCCGAATCTGCCCGAGTGTTTTTCGCATGGTACGGCAACCTTCATGATTATGGGCGAGATCTGTACGCGTCGATGCCCTTTTTGTGATGTGGCGCATGGAAAGCCCAATCCATTAGATCCGGATGAGCCTCGGCAGTTGGCTGAGGCGGTGGCAGAGATGGATTTGAAATATGTCGTGGTGACGTCGGTCGATCGTGACGATTTAAAAGACAGCGGTGCTGGGCATTTTGCGGCGTGCATTGCGGCGGTTCGGGAACACAACCCAGCCACGCGATTGGAAGTTTTAGTTCCGGATTTTCGAGGTCGGATGGACATCGCTTTAGCAATCTTGCGGGATACACCGCCGGATGTGTTCAATCATAACCTCGAGACGGTTCCGAGGCTGTATAAAAAAGCGCGGCCCGGAGCAGATTATCAGTGGTCCTTGCAGTTGCTAAAGCGCTACAAGGCCATTCGGCCTTCGGTCATCACGAAGTCCGGATTAATGCTGGGCTTGGGGGAGGACCTAGCCGAAGTCGAAGCGGTGATGCGCGATCTGCGGGCCCACGACGTCGACATGCTTACCCTTGGTCAATACCTTCAGCCAAGCCGCGATCATCTTGCCGTCGAGCGCTATGTGCATCCTGATGAGTTTGCGGCCTTGGCCGAGACAGCCCGTGCTATGGGGTTCTCACAGGTTGCCAGTGGCCCGTTGGTTCGCTCTTCCTATCAAGCAGATCAGCAGGCTAAGGCGCACTTGGCACAGCGCAAATAGGGCAATCAGATCTTTTTTTAAACCTAAACTGATGCCAGCGATTGGTCCTGCCATCAAAGGTTGTCAGCTGGCCGGTATGACCCTGAGCGATGCCGAGGAGCACCCTGAGGGTCTCCAAAGCCAGCAAGCTGCCGATGACGCCGACGAGCGGCGCGATCACGCCAGTGGTGGCACAATCTTGTTGTGCCAGAGCATCCTTGCCGTAGAGGCATTGATAACAAGGACTATCTGGAACCTTTGGGTCAACCGTTAGCAACTGCCCTTCAAGCCGGATCGCTGCACCTGAAATCAAAGGCTTTCGGCCCTGAACACAGGCCCGGTTGATCTCTAAACGCGTTTCAAAATTATCGGTGCAATCCACCACCGCATCGACGGCGGTGACTAAGGCATCAAGGGCGTCGCCCTTAATGCGTTGAGTGACCGGGATGATCTTAAGGGTGCTATTAATTTGTAACAACGCACGTGCCGCAGAATCAACCTTGTTGTGGGTTAAGTCCGCCTCAGTGTGAATGATTTGGCGTTGTAGATTGCCAAGGTCGACAAGGTCGCCGTCAACCAGTGTGATCTCGCCAATGCCTGACGCGGCAAGGTACAGGGCAACCGGACTGCCCAGACCGCCCAAGCCAATAATGGCCACCCTGGCTTTAAGCAATTTTTCTTGGCCGTCAAGATCCACTTCGGGCAGCAGGATGTGGCGACTGTACCGCAACAGATCTGCGTCATTCATAAGGTCTCCTTTCGATGCCCCATCACTGCGCGCGGATTGCCAGCAAGGTCGCAGTAGGCAGTTGGGGCGTAGCCCGCAAGGCGCATCTCGCGCAGCACCGCATCTTGTTGGTTATATCCGTGCTCGAGCAGCAGGTAACCATTTTTCGCGAGCAATGGGGTACTCTGATGGATGATGGTCTTCAAGTCGGCATAGCCATTGTCCTGCGCAACGAGGGCCGATTGTGGCTCAAAAACGAGGTCTGCCAGATGTGAATCAAGTGGGTCGATGTAGGGCGGGTTTGCCACAATGATGTCCGCCACAACGCCCCCAAAGCAGGCCAGCCAATGACCCGCAACAAAGTCTAGGTTGGTTAACCCGGCACCGTTCTGTTGTGCAATGCGGAGTGCCTTAATGGAGGCATCGGTTGCGATCACCGACCAGTCGGGCCGGGCTGCCGCAAGGGTTACTGCAATGACCCCAGAGCCTGTTCCCAGGTCCATGACGGTTTTGGGAGCAGTATCATCTTGACTGAGAATGATCTCGATTAGTAATTCGGTTTCTGGTCTTGGAATCAGCGTATCCGGCGTCACCTTAAAGTCGAGATCCCAGAACGCCTGGGTTCCGATGAGATACGCCATAGGATGGCCTGCCTGCCTGCGCTCGATCATTGCTTGGAGTTGGGCCAAGTGCGCGGTGCAAATCTTGGCCTCTGGGTGCGCAATGATATCGCGTCGACTGAGCCCGGTTACATGGCCGAGTAATAATGCCGCATCGCGCCGATGATCGGGCTTATTGCCGAGGGCGGCGCTGGCTTCAAGAAGCGCCTCTGCAATGGGTTTAGCCATCGCCATGTTGATCCAGGCCAAGAGCGGATAATAAATCGGCTTGGTGCTCGCTTCTGAGTGGTTCAATCACGGCATCAAGCTCTCCTGCAATAATTTGCGGCAAGCGATGAAGGGTCAAGTTAATTCGATGATCCGTCACTCGGCCGTCAGGATAGTTGTAGGTCCTAATTTTTTCGGATCGATCACCGCTGCCAACGAGGGACTTTCGCTGTTGTGCTTGTTCTTGGCTTTGCTCACTTTGGGCTTTATCCAGAAGTTTGGCTTGCAGTAGGCTCATCGCACGCGCGCGATTTTTGTGTTGTGATCGTTCATCTTGGCATTCAACAACAATACCCGTGGGCAGGTGCGTGAGTCGTACGGCGGAGTCTGTTTTGTTAACGTGCTGCCCGCCCGCGCCACTGGCGCGATAGGTGTCAACGCGAAGGTCATTTTTTTCAATTTCAATGCCGTCAATCGCCTCGATCTCAGGTAGAACCGCGACGGTGCAGGCTGAAGTATGAATCCTGCCTTGTGACTCGGTTTGCGGTACACGTTGCACGCGGTGGGCGCCAGACTCAAACTTTAATTGGCCATACACTTGAGCGCCCTCAAACCGAACGATGACTTCTTTATAGCCGCCGTGTTCCCCTTCGCGTTGGTTAATAATTTCGGTCTTCCAGCGTTTGGTTTCTGCATAGCGCAAATACATTTTAAGCAGGTCGCCCGCAAATATTGCGGCTTCATCGCCGCCGGTGCCGGCTCGGATTTCGATGAACACGTTATTCGCGTCATTAGGGTCTTTCGGCAGCAGCAGAATCTGTAGTTCGCTCTCAAGCTCGGTTTGGGTTGCCAGCAAGGTGGTTAGTTCCTCGCGCGCCATGGCTTTAAGTTCCTCGTCGGCGTCGTTCAACATAAGTTCCGTATCGGCACGCGCTTCCGTGGTTTCTTGGTATTTTCTGAATTGGACAACGACGGGTTCCAGTTCAGCGTACTCTTGGGAGTAGGCGCGGAAGCGGTCCTGATCATTGATAACCGCGGCATCGCTCAGCAGTGCCGATAATTCTTCGAAGCGCTCTTGAATTTGACTCAGTTTGGTTTCAATCGAAGCTTTCATTAAGGGGTGTCATCCTGATTTAAACCGAGCAGTGTTTTGGCCTGCTCGATCGCAGCCGCATCGCCGTCAATGATCAGCGATTTCAGGCCAACGCTTGGGGTATGGGCAAGTTTCTGCGTGAGTTGTGTGGCAAGGGTTTTCAGGACCAGGTCGATGTCATCCCCTTGTTTTGCTCTCGCTATGGCTTTGGCTAATTCGGCGTCTTTGAGGTCCTCGAGCTGTTTGCGATAACGGACAACCAAATCCTGACCTGCTCGAGATTTTTCGCCTTGCTCGTAGGTGATGGCAGCATCCCGGACAATCGCTTCAGCGGCGCCAGCAGCAGATCGCCTTAGGTCCATGTTTTCAGATACGATATTCTGAAGGTCATCCAAGCTATAAAGATAAACATCTCGAAGCGTTGTGATCTCGGGCTCGATGTCTCTCGGGACGGCCAAGTCAACTAAAAACATGGGGGCGTGTTTGCGCAGTCGCAGCGCCTGCTCAACCATGCCTTTGCCAATGATGGGTAAACTGGCGCCGGTGGCTGAGAGCACCAGGTCAAAGCGTTCAAGACATTCCGGCAGTTGTTCGAGCCCTATAACCTCGCCGCCGCAGCGCTCAGCAAGGCTTATCGCATTGGCTTTGGTTCGATTGGCGATGGTGATCTGGGTCACGCCAGCATCAAGTAACTGCTTCGCTGCGAGCTCAATCATATCGCCAACCCCGACAAGTAAGCAGCGACAGTCGGAGAGATTGGTGAATAAATTTTTAGCGAGTTTGATGGCGGCGGCGGGTGTTGAAATTAGATGCTGACCAATGGCAGTGTCGGAACGAACTTGTTTGGCAACTTGAAAAATTTGTTGGAATAAACGGTGGAGCGTCGCGCCCACGGTGCCGGCTGCGGTGGCTTCTGCAAAGGCTGCTTTAACCTGACCTGTGATTTGAGGCTCGCCCAAGACCATGGAGTCAAGGCCGCTGGTGACCCGCATAAGATGTTTGGCGGCGTCTTCTTCGAGATGGCTATAAAGACTGTCTTGCAACAGCGTTGATTCTAAATTGTGGTAGCGAGCGAGCCAATCGCCGAGGCGGGATAGGTCTTGCGGGTGCCCGACCGCGACCATTTCTGTTCGATTGCAGGTGGAAAGGATGAGCGCTTCGCGCAAACCGATTTCATCACACATTTGCTGCAAGGCCGGTGCAATGGCGCCCGCAGAAAATGTGACCTGCTCTCTGACAGCAAGCGGCGCTGTTTCATGGTTAATACCGAGCAGTAGAAGTTTCATGGTTTAATTCAGTCGATTCCAAACCGGATGACTTTGTTCTCTCGTAAAATTAGAATGACAACCGGAGGCTAGCCTTTGCCGGACTTCGGGTATTGTACGTGGGTTCGTCGTGAAAATCAGTTGCCGTTTTTGCGTTTAGCCGGCGTTGGTATTGTACAAGTCGCGCGGTAACGATTTGCATTAAAGGGGTTTGATATCAATAACCATTGCGAAACAAGCATCTTGAGCGCGCCGCGATCTCTACCGGGTCTGATGTTCCTGCTGATGGCTTGCTGCGGGGTTCTGGCTGGGTGTGCGAGTCAGGCGGTGGATCCTGTAGCGCCGGTGCTATCGGAGGTAAACGACTCAAAGGAGGCGGTCGGGTCAACCCCGCCCGAGCCAGAAGTAATGGCTTTTCCGGAAGGAACACTGCTCGCGCTGCTGACGGCCGAAGTCGCGGGCTATCGCGGTGATTATCAATATGCCTTAGATCAATACCTCATAGAGGCTGAGAAGACCCTGGATCCTGGGGTTGCTGCTCGGGTTACACG
>JGI20151J14362_10000956_pt1 | contig 21209 bp, 16 predicted proteins | sample COG_01_FD_14362 | JGI IMG/M metagenome (IMG submission 14362)
TTAAATTCTTCGTGATGTGTGTATAATAACGTTTCGAGAGAGTAAGAGAGAGAGATTTAAGAACAAAAAACCGCGATTATTAAAAAGACACGACTTAAACGAAGCGCTGCTCGGAGTGCTGCTCTGCTTTTCTCGAGCGACTCTTCTTCTCTCTGTTCTTTCTCTCTTTTCGCGTTTCGAGAGTCTCTTTGTGATGAATTTTTCACGACCTTTCAGAGAGACAAAATCAGTTAGGGTTTCAACTGTTTTCTAAAAGCAGAGAGAAACGGAGAGGGGCCGCATTGTGCGCGCGCAGTGTTGCGCGTCATAAAGAAAAAGTGCGAAGAGAGGGACAGAGAGAGAGCTTCTCTGATTCTCACTGTTATTCGTAGTAGAATTAGTGTTACCAAATGACGACGCGCGGACGCGGACACGGACACGGACACGGAATGCATTCCAAAGACGACGAAGAAAAAGTCCCGGACGGTTTCAAGCGAGTGATGTCAAACGACGACGGCATCACGTATTACGAAGAAATATCCACGGGACGCAAATTACACTCGCACGACGGCTTGAAACCGCACTCGCACGACCCGATACCGAATAAAGGGTCGTTTTTGAACCGGAGAATAGCGACGTATAAGAACCGAGACTTTTCCGAAAGATGTTTTACGGTTGGGATCGGAGGCCCAGTCGGTACTGGGAAGACGGCGTTGATGTTGCAACTGTGCAGATATTTCACGAAAGAAGCGACGGAAGCATCGCACGAGAGAAGAGAAAACATCGTCGCGGTGACGAACGATATATTTACGAAAGAAGACGGCGAGTTTTTAGCGAAACACGAGGCGTTACCGATAGAGCGCATCCGCGCGGTGGAAACCGGCGGGTGTCCGCACGCGGCGATACGCGAAGACATTGGCGCGAATTTGAGCGAAGTCGAAAGCTTAACCGGGAAGTTCAACCCAGAGTTTTGTTTGTTAGAATCTGGAGGGGATAACTTAGCCGCGAATTTCTCGCGAGAGCTCGCCGATTTTATCATCTACGTCATCGACGTGTGCGGCGGAGATAAGATCCCGCGGAAAGGCGGACCCGGGGTGACGCAGGCGGATTTGTTAATAATCAACAAGAAAGAGTTAGCCGACGCGGTTGGCGCGAGCGTGGACGTCATGACCCGCGACGCTAACGCGCAACGCGAAGGCGGGCCGGTGATTGTCGCCAGCGTGAAAACCGGAGACGGCGTGAGAGAGATTGCGGGGCACATTTTGAAAGCCCACGACGAGGCGATGTGTTACGGTCACGCGCATCATCATCACTGATGAGAGTAGTAGTATTGTCGATCCATCTTCCATCCATCTCACATCGCGCGTAGTTGTGTTATTTGTTGTTTTTAATAAGCGCGGGTGGTTAAATGTTTCATCAAAACAACTTGCTCTCATTTCGTCACATTTTCATCATCATCATCATGTTGTATCAACAGTATTCTTCGTCGCTTTCTCTCGCCGTCTCAAGAGTATCATCATCATCATCATCATCATCATCATCGCGACGACGAGGGGGTGACTCTTTCCGAACAACAACAACAACAACACGATGGAGAACGTCCCGACGGAGAAGGACAAAGAAGGTAACCGTAACGGTGTTTGATTCGTCGCGGCAAAACAGCAACATCGGCGCCAGCACGAGTGGTAAAGACACCGAGGACGACGCAAAGATTGGGGTTGGAAGTTCGCTTTTTAAGCGCATTCAACTCGCATCGGACGGATACGTTCGCCTGGCGTTACCCGGGAACGAATCCCGTGAGGTGGATAAAAGACCAATTTCAGACCTCTTGTACGGGTTTCTCTTCGCGTTTGGAACTTTAGCGATATTGGGTACGATCGATGCACTGATCGAAGTGAACTTTCAGAAACCGTTTTTTATCGGTGCGTGGGGCACGATTTCGGTTTTAGCGTTTGGCACGAACGATGCTCCGGCGTTGCGGATGTGGAACGTCGTCGTCGCGACCGTGTTTGCTTCGTTCGTGGCGATTTGTTTCGTGAAATTCTTCGGGACGACGGTGATAACGAGAGCGTTAGCGGTGGCGATATCGATCGCGTTTATGATGTGGACTGGAGCGATTCATCCGCCCGGTGGTGCCGCGTGCGTTATCGCTATGGATATGATTAAATGGCAAGAGCTTGGATTTTTGTACGCTTTGTATCCGACGGTTTTAGGGAGCGCGTTTATATGCGCCAGCGGCGCGGTCTGTTCGAAAGTCAAGAAACGTTGGCCGTTTACGATTGAAGACGTGAAGAGTGCGATGATGAATATGAAACGACCAAACGGAAAAGAAATGGTCCAAACGTTGAAAAGCTGCGGAAGCGGAGGTATTTTTGCCTACGGCATCATGAACACGCTCTGGTACTCCTTCGGTATCGTGACCGCAGTGTACGCCATCACCGCCAGCGGTGCGACGTCTCTCGCGCTCATCAAACCAAAACTTTTACCAGCCTTAGCTGCTGTCTGGGCCGGATCCCAAGCGACCAAACTCTTCCGCATCTCCTCCTCCATCGCGTTAGCGCCTCTGTGCGATAAAATTTTAAACCGAGTCAACCGTCGATTGAACGAAACGAACAGATTTTCCAAGTCCCAAACTCTGTTTTGGACGTGCATCGCCACCGTCCTCCTCGGGTGTGCGTTCATAGCCGCGTGCACGTTCGCTTTTTTAGCCAAAGCGAAGTTGTTCGTTTAATAAAAAGTTTACGTAAAACGTATAATAGTAGCGCTCGAAAAGTCCGAGAAAAATCTGCCAGAGCAGCTAAATATCTCCAGAAATCAAGGACAACAAATCATCGTTAGTACGCGTTGTTCAGATGCTCTCCCCGAACGACAGCGCTCCAGAAACGTGCGTTTTTCTTTCATCATCTCTCATAAAAGCGTTTTGAGTATTTCTCTTTCGTTCTTTCGTTCTTTCTTTCGTTCTCTTTCTAACCGTCCGTCCGTCGTCTTTCAAAATCACTTTCAAAAACAGAATGTCCCGAGACGCTGACGCTCGAGGAGGAGCGTCGACGTCGTTAATCGAAGACGACTCCTCGATGCGAAATCAATGGTTGAAATTCAAAACGAAATTTCTCGCGTGTTTCTGGGACTTCGAAGCCGAGCTCGCGGATTGGTTCGGGTTGAACACCAGTAAGTTTTACGAAGAGTTGGAGATGAAGGAAGATTTAGAACGAGAGGAAGAGGAGGAGAAGGCGAGGAAAGAGAGGAAAGACGGGGTGGAAATGGCGAAAATGGAGATGGCGTCTTAGCAGAGTCCTTTGAAACGAACAACAACAGTCGAGATGATGGTTTATAAACCCTCTCTCATCTCATCCGTCGGTCGCCGTTCGCGTCGTCTCGCTCTCCGCGCAAAGCGAGTTGAAACAAACGCTTCGTTGCGGAGGACGAGAAAAGCGGGTATGCGCGTCTCTTTTCAGTCCTCGCTCTCCTCCTCCTCGAACTGATGAAAACGACGCTCTTCTTCTTCTTAAAGTTGTCGTGAAACGCTTTCGATTTCGTAAAAACCAAGAGCAGCGAGAAGAAGAAGTCGGAGGACCCCCGCTCCTGCTACGCTCCGCAAAAGCAGAAAGAGCAGCACAATGGAGTGATTTTCCCCCATTGTTTCCCTCGCAATCCCACGTCTTCAAAAGCTTTTCATCAGCGAGAACACGAGTAAGAGCGCGTAAAAGTATCCACCAAACTAAGTAAAGTATCATCTGAAGCGAGATTTAAAAGAATGAAGCACGAATACCGATCGTTTTCTCTCCTCTTCTTCCTCTTTGTTTCAATCTTCCTCCAAAATCATTCATCGCATCACGCGGCAACATTCTTCGTCAAAGCCGAGCGAATGGATTTCAAAACCTTGCGAAAGACGCGATCGATTCCTCTCACGAATGAAAATGGGTTGAGCATGTGCACGATGACCTTAAACACTCAGGAAATGTTTGGATGCTACACGAATCAGAACGAGAATGGTAAACGAGGGAAGATTGTGCGCGTGGAGACCGAGGCGCAGTTGGAGGCTTTTGGGACTGAAAAGAGAGGAAAAGGAGAAGCGAACGTGGTGACGGCGCCGATGAGAATGATGAAACAAGTTTTGAAAAAAGTGGAAGAGAGTAAAGATGTTCTCGTTTCTGCTGTTCTCGTCGAGCATCCATTGGCGTTTCTTGATGCGAATAAGGGAGGAGATGATGCGGAGAAGGAAGCGGCGGAAGCTGGATTCTATCGCGGCGTGCCGGAATCCGACTCGAAAGAGGACGCGAAAAGAGTGAACGTAGGCCAAACGCCGGTGGCGTTTTTAGGCGTAAACGCGACGAGGAAAGTCGTTTGGGCGGCAAACGAGAACGTGAAGAGAGAAAAGGTACAAAAATCGTCGAAAACAAATTTCATGGGTAGAGACGAGCTTTTATACGCTTCCGTGGACGGCGCGATGGACGCCGCGGGGAAGACGAGCGAGGATATGAAACGCGCGAATAGCATCACGTGTTTAGAGAAAAGGACGTGTTTGCCCATTGGAGGGTACTCGATCGCGACGGCATTTTTAGATGGGTTTTCCAGATACTTGTACAACGAAAGCGCGCCTTCGATATTCGTGACCGCGAGGTTGGATAAAACGACGTCCATGTTTCGCGACGAAGCGCGAGGCGCAAACGCGGTGTACTCGAGTTTGATTTCTTTCTTAGTCGCCGCGGAAGTGGTGAATGATTTAGTCGTAGACGGACCAAACTTGGAGAAACCAATCGTGTTTGCCGCGTTTGCCGGAGAAGAGTACGACTTAGTCGGGTCGAAGAGGATGATGGAAGAGTTCCCGGGGTTGGTGGATACCGTAGTTGAAATTGGACCGGTTGGCTTTGCCTCTTCTTCAAAAGACGCGTTGTACGTCCACGAACAATACAACCAGACCGACGATACGTTCGAAGATTTCTTAAAAGTCCAAAGCGCGGCGAACCGAGAAACGCTCGGCGAAGATTCGTTGTCCGTGAAAGAAGTCTCTCGAGGCGTCGAGGTCCCGAAAGGCTCCTCTTTGAACTCGTTCACCAACGTCAGCGGAAGTCGATTGACTTTAACCGATTACAACACGTTCGAATCGGACGATCCTTTTTACGGAACTATGTTCGATTCTGGTTTGGATAAAATCAACGTGAAACGAATCGCCGAAGTTGCGCGATTAGTTGCCGGCGCCGCGCTTCGCATGAGCATGAAAGACAAGGAACAATTCGCGGTGAAGGAGGACGTTTTAAATAAACTGGTCGACAACGATTTCGTGCAGCAAACGATCGCGACGGCCTCGGAGTTGGCGGAATGTTTAGTCGATCCGAAAGTTGGTTTAAGAAAGTGTTCGTTTTCTCAAAAGTACGACGTGTTCGGCTCAAATGCCCCGTCCGAAGAAGACGAAGCGAACGAAACAAACAACATCGGATCCTCCTACGTCGGCGTCGTTCAATACATCCCAGAAGATATTCAAACCTCCGAAGCGAAATCACCGATTCAGAGATTTGTATACGAGCACCTCTCGCGCGTTGCCAACGGCACGGCAAGCACAACGTATCGTCTCGCTTTGCCTTCACAACTCAAGTTTGACCGGGACTCGTACGCGTGGCAAGTTCGGGACGGAAACGCGAACGGGTACGAAATCTGGACTGAATCGAATTGGTCGGCGAAAATCGGCGTGACTATCGAGAGCAACAAAGGGTGGTTCTTTGAGCCGATCGCGACGGCGTGTGCCGTAGTGATTGCCACTTTGTTCTGTTTCTTCGGCGAGCGGATGTTGGAACGCGCGTTGACACGAGGAGGAAGCTCGAGCTCGACTTCCTCCCAAAAGCTTAATAGCGGTATGGATTTAGATTAGTAGTAGTACAAGAAGCGCGCGTGAAATTGATGATAAAGTAGTAGTATGAATAGCAGTAGTAAATGCACGCGTTTTATATAGGTACCTGGTGCCGAAGCACGGTATATAAAAACGCTGGAAACGACAAAAATGAACTCGCGAAAGATCAACTTATTAGAAAAAAATTAATAGCTCCACTGGAAGGAGTCGTTGGCGACCGCGGCGACTAACCCGTTCTTCTCGTACCTATCGCTTTCATCCCACGCCATCAAACCGCCCATAACTTCCATCTTAATTTTCTTCGCGCACGCGTCTTCCGTGGACATGTGCTTATACCACCTCTCCAAACTCGGTCTTCCGTCGAAAACGTTCTCCCACCCGAAGTACTTTGGCAACAAGTGGGTCATAAACACGAAGGTCGGAAACAACGCCGCGTCCGCCGTGGACGGCTTATCTCCGCACAAATACGGCCCAGGTTCAAACCCACCGACGGTTTTCTCCATAACGTCCAACAACCGATCGATTTCGCTAATTTGCTCCGCCCTTACCTCCGGCGACATCGGTCCTCGATACATGCACCCTTGAATCGGCGTCAAATACACGTCGTGCCACCTCGTCGCCAAATTACACGCCGTCTTCGCCTCCAACGTCTCCGGCCTTAAACTCGGACCTTGCTTCTCGAACGCGTCGCACAAATACTGACTGATCACTTCCGACTCTGGTATCGCTTGTCCGTCTTTCGTCACCAGTAAGGGCATTTTCCCTTGCGGATGCATCTCCAGAAACTCCGGCGACTTCAAGCCCCCTAACGTGCTCGGATTCTTAAACTCAAACTCATCCTCGATGTTTTTCCAGCAAATAATTAACCGGTTCCTCGCGCCGTTGTTGGAAACTGGAACGTCGTAGAAGATGTTTTTATACACCGGATCGAGCGCGGCTTCGAAATCCCCCGTCGTTTCTTCCGAGGAAGATTCCGCCGCACTCATCAAAGCACAACTCCCCCTCCTCCTCTTAATCATTTTCTCGTCACCATTAAACCCGCTTTTCCTCAAAGCAGCGGCACCACCACTCCCGCGAAAGCGAAACGACGACGACCAAGGTTGTTGTTTCGTGCTCTTCTTCGAGGAGGAAGACGAGGTGGCGGAATTCCCGCTCTGGTATCGCTGGGTATGAATCGTCTGCATCATCATCGGAGTCATCATGATGTTGGTTTTTCTATCCTCTTTCTCTCTCTATTATCTGAATGAGGAGGAAAATGCACGAGTGATGCGTTTTTTTGTCTCTTTTTTTGGTGCAAAAAAACGTTTCTGCCTTTTTTTCACTTTTTTTTGGTCTTCTTGGATTTTCTTTTTGTTTTTTTGGTCTTGGATTTCTTTCTTTCTTTCTTGCATCACTCGAAAAAAGAAGCTTTTTTGCGCCACTCTGTGCTCCCCGTGTGTATTCTTTCGCCGCTGCCCTTTCTCCTCTTTGCGAGAAGAAGAGAGCGTTTCACGTTTTGAAAGAAGAAGAAGAAGAAGAACAAAGCTTTGTCGATCGTCGCGTTCGTGTGATTGGTAAAGCAGCGCTGTTCTTTTTGAAAACGGGAGAGAAGAAGAAAGAGGCGTTTCCGAGAGAATTCCATTGAAATTTCAAAAATCAAATCGTCTCTCGAGTCATCATCATCATCATCATCATGGGGCAACAAACGCAACATCTCCGACCGAACGAAATCAACGGGTTATTCCAAAACCAGTCGTTAACGCTGGAAGCGCGAGCGATGAGAGCGTTAACCGCTCTCATTCAAAAGAAAGAGTTCGACACTCGAGAGAAGGAAGAGGATTACGTGGAGGATATTTTAAACGCTTTGGACGGGAAGTGCTTGCAAACGAGCGTGGTCTCGGAGGAGATCGCGCGGGAGGCGGTGGGCGAGATGGAGAGGAAGAAGGAGATTGAAAACGTGATAAATCGTGATGCGCCGATGGCGGTGGACGAAGAAGACGGAGAGGTAGGAGAAAAAGAAGATGATGATGATGTTGATGTTGATGATGAATCGGACGACGAGGACCGAGCGAACCAAGAGAGATTGCAAAACGAACTCCGAGACGAAGCCATCGTCGTGTGCGACGCGTTCGCGCACGCGCCTCGGTATCAGTACGACGAAACGAGAAACGTGTTTGCGAAAATCGACCAACCGGCGACGATGGACGCCGAGGCGGATTCGAAAATCAACGTCTATCGGGAACGGTTTCATTTGTTGAGGCAGAGAATGAGCAGGCACGAGAGTTTTACGAAACCGGCGTTTGGGAAGAAGAAAAAAGGTAACGAAGATGCGAGTACTAACGCGAATAACACGAACGAGTTGACGCCGCTTCGATCGTTGGTCGGTCAGTGTTACGGGCCGAGAGTCGTCATGGGATGTTTGTCGCAAGTGGAAGACGGTATTTTTCACTTGGAAGATCCGACTGGGTCAATGAGAATTGATTTGACCGCGGCGGCGGCGACGAGTGGGATGTTTTGCGAGAATTGCGTGGTAATTGCGACAGGAGAAGTGAGGAAGACTGACGGCATTTTTGAAGTGTCCGCGTTGGGCCATCCACCGGCGGAGACGAGAAGGAAAACGCTGGAAGCGACCAACGCGACAGATTTTATGGGCGCCGCGCAAGGTGGAAAACACGTCGCGCTGCGACCGAGAGATTTAGACGAGTTGATCAAAACAGAAAAGAAAGCGAAAGACGAACGATTCGTCGTCATTTCCGATTGTTACTTGGACGATTCCAAATGTTTGAGACGATTGAGGAATATTTTTGAAGNGTACGATCAATCGGCNNAACGCGGGGAACCAACGGGTTGTTTGTGTTTATGGGGGATTTCACGCGAGTACCGTTTGGTCCGACGAAGTATGATTTCGCGTCGTACACGAAATCGTTCGACCAGTTGGCTGATTTGTTGGACGAATACCCGTCTATTCGCGAAGAGTGTCGCTTCGTGTTTATCCCCGGGCCGGGCGATCCCGGAAATACGAGCGCCTATCCAAGACCAGGATTGCCCGCCGCGTTGAGAGGTCATAAAATCACCGCGTGCTTGCAAAAAGTAGAGTTTGCGTCTAATCCGTGTAAGATTCGATGGCATTCGCAAGATTTGGTCTTTTTCCGAGACGATTTACAAGCCAGAGCGCGACGAGGGTGTGTGTTACCGCCAGTGGACGATTTGGGCACGGAGGAAGACGACGAGCGATTACAGTTAGACATGTCACCGAAAGAACGTGAACGACGAAAAGCAATGCGAGAAAAACCTTTGTTCCTTCACTTGGCGATGACTTTAGTTCAGCAATCGCACTTATCGCCGTTGCCGTTGACGCAAATGCCGATTTATTGGGAGAGAGACCAGGCGATGTGGTTGTACCCGGCGCCGAATGCTATTTTCTTAGGCGATCGATCGGAAACGCAGTGTAAAATGACTGACGTGTGTAATGTGGGAACGACGATGGTAAACCCAGGATGTTTCGCGGACGATGGGAGTTTTGCGATTTATTATCCAAGCGAACGAGAAGTGGATTTATCCGTCGTGAGCGCCGCGGAGATGTAAAACAAGAAGAACAGTCAAATCTAGGAAATTACTATATTAAGATCTATTACTAGTGATAATACAAATATTAATAATAATACTCGCACGAATTGACTTCTCTAAGTATCTATCTATCTACCTGTCTACCTCTTCATTGCGCTTGTTTTGTATGTAATACATTTTTCCGACGTTAGCGCGCCTCCTTCGAGTTTGTTCCTGAGAGCGCGGAATGAAGGATTTCCCCCAGAGCTTCTCCTTGGAGGCGTCGTAGTCATTTATTGTGACATTCATCGCGGCGTACTCTTTCATTTGCTCCTCGATGTTGGCACCGGCACCCGAAGACTCCTCTTTGAACGTGTCGAAAAACAACGACTCGAACGCGGAGGAGCAGTATCGTGAAGAACTCTCCTCTTGTTCGTCTTCTTCTTCTTCGCGTTGACCGGTTTTGCCGTTGCATACTTCAATCACATCCTCTTCACTCGCCGTCCATATTAAACAGTGTGGGTTATCAAACACGACGACAGAGTCCGTGTCGATGGGAGCCAAGTCGAATTTTCTCTCGCACTGCATCAGCACCGGGTGATTGACGCTCGGAAACGTTTTTGAAACGCGACAGCAAAATGCTCGAGCGCAGTGCTTATACGCAAACTTCCTCCCTATGGTTATCGATTGAATAAAAATAGGCTCCGTAAGTTTCGTGGCCAATAAACTACCCTGCACGCCGAGTGCATTCCACGAGGCTATTTTATCCGAGCACGTACACATTCGTCCGGCTCGATTTTCTCCGACTGGTAAAGTACCCTTTGCGAGCGTTCCGTTCTCGTATAACGCCGCGACCGACGCCGAGCTCGCATCATCGTCCTCGTCGTTTTTCGCAGGCATCGAGACCACCGTCGCTTTCTTCAACGCCACCGCCACGGAGCCTTTCTGAACGTCTAGTGGTAAAAATGGTGTCTCGTGCGTTTGCGTCGGCATCGTAAACGGCCCGATCTTGGTGTCGTTTCCGTCGTCCATTCCTCCTTTGGCCCATTTTCGTATAGTTGCGTTCCCGCACGGACACGAAGAGACGTATAAATGAATGCTCTTGTGCGTTTTCATTTGAAAGAGCACCCTGTCGCCCCCGCCGTCGTCGTCTCGTTTCACTCTCTCGAGTAGAAATGAATCCTCTGTGTCCTCGTAGCCTTCGTTCGATAACGCTTTCATTTCCAACGCTAAATACCTCTTCAACGCTCTCCTCGCCAACACCTCCGCGTGTAAATCTCTCAGCTTACCTCTCTCGTAACTCTTCTTTTCCATCTCCCGATCAAAATCCTCGTCCGAAATCGTCTTCGTCCCGTTCGCGACGGTCAAGCACGTCATCCTGTTCGTTCGCGCGTCGAGCGCGATAAACGCGCTCATAACAGTCCTCAGATGATGATTTTCCTCCTCCTCATTCGCTGCTCTCAAATTATATTCGCGCGCCGTATTCTCTCGCAAACGCGAGAACGTTTCGATTGCAACGTTCGAAATCGATTCCGCGAACGCGCACGAACTCGCTCGCGACTTTTCGCCGCATCTTTGTCCCGTTTTTGTCGTCATCTCTGTCCTCGTCATCATCTCGGGGTGTTCACTTCACCTCAGTGAGAGGTGCACTTCTTCAGAGCAACTTTGTATTCATCCTCGCACGACGCTTTTTCCAAACGACCTAAACGCGCGACATCATCATCATCGCCTGTTACTTGTGCTCCTGCTGCTCCTGCTTTTGCTGCGTGCAACGACGGCGATGACTTACACGCGAACAGCGCTTCTCTGGCTATGTTCTTGCACTTTTTCTCGTCGATGATGAACAAAGACGGCGACGACGTTTCTTCCTTCTTGGCGTAACGATACGTCGCGTAGCCGAGCGCAGAAAAAGCAAAGACAACCGGTGGCAAGAACACGAATGCCATAAAACAACACCAGGCAGGAGATGATGAATGTGTGGTGAGGACGAAGACGCGAAAGAGGACGAGTTTGAATACCTAGTAGTAGTAGTAATAATAATAATGACGAAACAATTGGTTTGTTTCTGCTCTTTCTAAGTATTGGGTGTCGCGGAGTCGTCATCACCATCATCATCACTACGACTCACATGGCTTTCCCTAGCTGCATTTTCCTCTTGAACATCAAACTCGTGTTGTGCATCAACCCGTCGATGATCCCTACNACGCTATACACGCCACCAACGATGGCCATTAACGTGGTTATGAATTGGTAAAACTCGCGTCTTTTCTCGACGCCTAAAATTTGCACCGGGGACGGGGTGAAGTGGAATTTCGCTCTCGGCGTTTCCCCGTCTGGGGTTTTGACCGAATGCGTGTGTTGGGTGTATTCGTACACGTTGAACGGTTGCGCGAACGGGCCCAGGGGTTGCATGGTGGTTAACACCGTTTGTAAGTAATGCTCGTGCGACGTTCGCGGGTTTTTCGAGACGACGAAATCGTTCGCCAATTTGTCGTGCCAATCTCCTTCTTTTTCGCCTCTGTGGAATCGAGCCATATATTTTTGCCTCGACGCGGATAATTGTTGACCGAAGTAGAAGTGGTGAACTTGGTGCGTGACGTTTAATTTGTCCACGTCGAAGGAGTGGCCGTTTTTGGCATCCGCGGTAAAAAAGACGTGTCCGGGGACTTTTTTCACCAAGACGAAACCGGTGATGGAACACCCCGTGCTCGCTCTGGTTTGGACCACGTCCGCGTGGTTGGCGACTTTGAAATCGATTTGCTCGTTCGGTCGCGGCGGTTGCGGTTTCTTCTCGTTATCTTTCGTCGGTTTCCCTTTTGGTACTGGAATGTTCCCTTCGCCACCCGCGGGAACGTCCACCATGCTCTTCCCAAACTCTACAATCGCGCTCACGGTTCTGTCCCCGTGATAGGACGCGTGATCCGTGTGTCTCCCATGCGCGATTAAATCCGACCCTCTCGTAAAGATTCTCACCGTCGGATACCCTTGAATGTGATGTTTCCTGCACAACTGCTCGTGCTCCACGCAATTGACTCTCCCGAGCGCAATCGAGTGCATGTTTTGCGAATTCGTGTTGAACGTTTCGTGCAACTGAATCGCCGCCGCGTCAAACACCGGTTGCAACCGTTGACTCCACGGACACCACGGCGCGTAAAAATTGATCATCGTCACCGAATGCGCGTCGTTAAACGCTTGCATCTCTTCCTCTGTCGTCAACGGTTCCGCGCTCGAGTGCGTCACTCGTCCAGTCGCCAACGCTTCCTTGTGCTTCTCCACCACAATCTGCGCCTCCGTCAACTCTTCCTCGTTCACGTGCGCGTCTCCATCCTTCCCTGGCGTCTTCTCCGCCCACGCCAAAGGCCCAGTCGGTCGAAAATTCCCATCGATTGGTCTCTTAAACACCGTCTTGGTCAGATTATACCTCGTCAATCCCAACGCGTCCCCAACATCCACCGACGCGAACTCGCACGACAAAGCCGGAAAAGACACGTTAAAGTTAATCCGTAACAACTCTCCATCCACCGACCGATCGACGACCACTTTCGTCTCGAACGTCGTTTTCAAATACGCTCGCGTTTCTGCGATCAAAAGAAACACGATTAAAGATGTCGCCAGGATGGAGAGGATCGTCCCCAGGTACGTGCCTTGCGTCATGTCGCGCGGGATTTTCCGGTAGAAATCCATCCCTTTCGCTTTGGTTAAAATGCCCATCTTTTATTTCTCGTCTATTTCTCTCTCTTTCTTTCTCTCTAAATCTCTCTCTCTCTCTCTCTCTCTTTCACACACGCACAGGAGGAACAACTCAGAGCAGTGGTGCTGCGCTAAAAAACAAACGCAGGCAGCACACAAAGTCGAGTTTGTTCTCTTCTTCTGCAAAAGGTCTAATTAATGTCTCTCGATGATGATTTTTTTTGTGTGTTGGTTTGTTGCGAAAGAAAAGAAAAAATCTCTTTTTATTACTCGATTTTGGCAGTCCTTTCTTTTTTATTCGAAGAAGAAGTCAAAGAAATTTCTTCACTTTATTTAAAAAAGAAAACGCAAGCTCATCAGACACTTCGTTTCTTTTCTCTTCGTAACACACATCCAAGGCAGTAACTATTGCACTCGTACACCGATACCTTTTTAAAACACCTGATAATTATTAATAATGAGAGAGGTTATTTCCATCCACATCGGCCAAGCTGGCGTGCAAACTGGTGCGCTTTGTTTTTTGGTTTTGGTTTTTCTCGCATGTGGACGCATGCGAAGATTCTCTCATTCTCTCTCTCTGTCGTTGACTTTTTTTCTTCTTCTTCTTTCTTGGGAGATGATGACGACGACGACGACGACAAAACTGACCTCTCTCAACGTTCTCTGTTGATGCGCTTTTTTCGAATGATGAACAACAGGTAACTCGTGCTGGGAGCTGTATTGCTTGGAGGTGCGCGTTTGATGATGTCGTTGTCTCTTTTCTCTCTTCAAATGTTTCTAATTTTGGGTAAAAAATTACATTGACTGACTTTGACTTTTCATCATCTCTCTCTTCTTTCTATATATATAGCATGGCATCAACCCGGACGGGCAAATGCCGGCCGACAAAACCATCGGCGGTGGCGACGACGCGTTTAACACGTTCTTCTCCGAAACTGGCGCGGGTAAGCACGTCCCGCGATGCGTATTTCTCGATCTCGAACCGACCGTCATCGACGAGGTGAGAACGGGGACCTACCGCCAATTGTTCCATCCGGAACAGTTGATTTCCGGGAAAGAGGACGCCGCGAACAACTTTGCCAGAGGCCATTATACCATTGGTAAAGAGATTGTCGATTTGGCGTTGGACAGAATTCGCAAGTTGGCGGATAACTGCACCGGGTTGCAAGGCTTTTTGGTGTTCAACGCCGTCGGCGGCGGGACCGGCTCTGGTCTTGGGTCGTTGCTTTTGGAACGTTTGTCCGTCGATTACGGGAAGAAATCGAAGTTGGGTTTCACCATTTACCCGTCACCGCAAGTCTCCACGGCAGTCGTTGAACCGTACAACTCCGTTTTGAGTACGCACGCGTTGTTGGAACACACCGACGTGGCCGTCATGTTGGACAACGAGGCGGTGTACGACATCTGCCGCAGATCGTTGGATATCGAACGACCGACGTATACGAACTTGAACCGTTTGATCGCGCAAGTGATCTCGTCGTTGACTGCCAGTTTACGATTCGACGGTGCGTTGAACGTCGACGTGACGGAGTTCCAAACCAACTTGGTTCCGTACCCGAGAATTCACTTCATGTTGTCCTCGTACGCGCCGGTTATTTCCGCGGAAAAGGCGTACCACGAACAACTCTCGGTCGCTGAAATCACCAACTCCGCGTTCGAGCCGTCCTCGATGATGGCGAAGTGCGATCCGAGACACGGTAAGTACATGGCGTGCTGCTTGATGTACAGAGGCGACGTCGTACCGAAAGACGTCAACGCTGCCGTCGCTTCGATCAAGACGAAGAGAACCATCCAATTCGTCGATTGGTGCCCGACTGGTTTCAAGTGCGGTATTAACTACCAACCGCCGACGGTTGTCCCGGGTGGTGACTTGGCGAAAGTACAACGCGCTGTGTGCATGATTTCTAACTCCACCGCCATCGCGGAAGTCTTCTCCAGACTCGACCACAAGTTTGACTTGATGTACGCCAAGAGAGCGTTCGTCCACTGGTACGTCGGCGAAGGCATGGAAGAAGGCGAATTCTCCGAAGCGAGAGAAGATTTGGCCGCTTTGGAGAAGGATTACGAAGAAGTCGGCGCGGAATCCGGCGAAGGCGAGGGCGAAATGGACGAAGAGTATTAAACTTTTCTCGTGTCGACTTTTCCGATAATACTTGTGCGTTTAGATTTGAGATGTTGGAAACATATTTCAAGCGAAACGCGGTTGGTGGCGGCTCCCTCATTTTAATTAGGTACACACTCTATTTAAATATCTAATAATGCAGAACTATTTATTACTATTAATACTATTGGTACTAGTATCATCATCATCTCCGCTACTATCGGGCTCTAGCCATTCCACGTTTTCAAAGAGCGCGTCGTGGTCGCCTTCGCAAATGTCGTTCTTTCCAACCAACTCCTTCACCACGATGTCGTCGAACAAAACTTTCCCTTTTCGGTCTCGGTAAAGCACGTACACGTTGGCTTTTTGTACTGGTTTGCGGGGCGAGATTATGCCGACGCGCTTGGTCCACATTTTCAAAGCCGAGAAACCAAGAGTGTATCCGTACGTGGACGTGCCGTCGGTGTGTTCGAGGTCGATGTAGACGCCGTACGAGGAAACTTTTGGTTTCGGGTAGTTGAACGGATCCAAACGATGAAACTTTGAGGCTTCGTCAAAAATTGCTTTGCTCTTGGCGGAGACGTATATCGGCGTCGCGACTTTCGCGTCGTTGGAGGATAAGGAGGAGAACTCGATGACTTGCCTCGCGCCTCGCGATTCGCCAAATCCAGGGTTCCTCAAAACCAAAGCGCCGTGCGTGCTCGAATCGTCGCCGCTGCTGCTTTCGTCGTCGTACGTGTCCCCTAAGTTGTGTCTCGTTAACCTGTTCTTGATGTTGTTCGGGTTGCGCCAATCGAATCCTTTCTCGAAGCCTAGCCATGCGTCTACGTATCCACCCGTTTCCGTTTCGAATCCTCCGTTGATTATTTTGTTGTTATTCCCGTTTGTACTCTCATCGTTTTCGTTGTTCAATCGAGCGCACAATAATCTCGATATCGCGTGGACTTTTAAACTAAGACGATCCGTCTCTTTCTTATGCATCGCTCGAGCATCTTCGAACGCTTTTCTATCATATCTTGCGTATTTCAAAACGCCACCTAACCCAACGCTTTCAATAATTTCGTTCGTTTCGTAGGGAAGTAACGTTCTGGCGCGGTAATCGAAGCGTCGACTCTTTTTGGCTAAAGAACCGACCGAGTCGATTCGGTAGAAGAACGTCGGGAGCGGTACGACAGTAACACCTCGATTTTGATTATGCGAAGCGTCTTTTGCACGCATAGCGAGTTTGGCGAAGAGCGACCAATCTTCGCCGGCGGCGTCGTTACCGGGAATATCGTCCCACCCGCCGACAGACTCTAACGCCTTTCTGCGAAAGAGTGCGTTGGCGTCGCCGAAACAATCTTCGTAAACGCCCAGCGAGGTGGATGCCCCAAGAGGTATCCAACCGCCGAGATCGAATTGATTACCACCTAACGCCGGCTTCTTCAAATCAAGTTCGCTTGTTCCAACGAAATAGGCGTTTCCGGGCGCGACAGCATCTGCCTCGGAGGCGAGGATAGCCGTGACGAGCGTTGAAACTTGAGAAGTGCTCGCTAAGTTGTCGTCGTCGGCAAACAAAACGTATTCGCCTCGAGCATTTTTCAAGCCAACATTCCTGGCTCCGGAAAGCGACGCGGCGATTGGGCCGAGACGGACTAACTTGTACATGTTCCTGTGCGGGTTCGTATCCGAGGACTTTTCTCTACTGGCGAGAAGATTTTCGATGGTATTCAGCATTTCAGTGGTCTCTGGCGTTTTCCTCGAGCCGTTATCGACCACAATCAAATCCATTTTATCGTAGTCTTGCGCCAAATGCGAGGCGACGGCGTCGATCAAAAATTTCGGTCTATCTTTGTGTACGACAACGACGGTGACTCGAGGCGACGGGTGTCTTGAAGCCGGCGGGATCGGTAATAAAGCACCTTTCTTTCGTTTTATCGCTCTGTGCAATCCAACCCATTTCATCTCGATGATATCGTCGTACGATTTCGCAAACGGTGTCTTACTCGACGCATCCGGGCGATAGACGCCACCGCCTTCGCCGACGCGACGATCAAACACGCGTAACATTGTTTCCACGCAATCGTGAGCCGTATCGTCCCCGTAAGAAACGCGCGAACGAATGGTGTCGTCAAAAATCTTTGCGCGATCTAACGCCGCGTTCGAGGCTAAAAACGGCGCATTCGCGGCGACGAGTTCGGCAATTTTCAAACTTTCTCTCGCAAAGTAAAACGTCGAGTTTTGCGCCGGTGGGAAGATGACGACAATTGCGCCACTACTTTTCGCGACGTCTTTACTCGATTTTACCGACGTGTCGTCGTTTGCATAGTGTTCGAGCGTTTTGCTGTAAAAATGTTCGTCCTCGTATTCTTTAATCGCCGAGGTATCAATCAGATTCCCTACAATCTCCTCGCTTCCAAATCCCGCCAGAAAAGACGCGATGCGTTCGGTACCTTTCTTTTTATCGCCCACGTGACCGTGCACGGTGATATCGTCCAAATCGTATACGGAGTTTTCGCCTCGAAATTCAACCTCGAGCGGTTCCACCGCATTCGCGCCGACAGGCGCGACGACGCTCGTTTTGCGTTTCTCCAACACGCGATCGAGCACGTCCAAAAAAGACGTCAAACCTTCGCCTTCGTCGAAGTCTCCCCAATACGCGAACGACTTCACTTTTTTTCTCGTCAGTGGGTTGGTGTTATCATTATTGACATCCTCGCCTTCCATCTTTTCCAGTTTCGATCTCGTTAGCCTCGATTCCGGAGAGCTCGGCAACCTCAGAACCAAAGATCTCGCCGTCTCGAACTGTTTCGATTGGAGTCCGTCTATCGCGTTACCACCAATCCCTCGAGCTAATAATCCTTTTGGAAACGCAAAGTCACCACCTAACCCGTTTTTCCTTCTCCGCGCTTCAAATGTTGCTAAATTTTCATCGTCAAAAATGAGCACATCGGCGGTCGCGGATACGACGGCGTCCATGTGTTCGCTTTCTAACATGTTTCTACTACTACTACTACTGCTACTACTGCTACTATCGCTGCTGCTAAAGGCTTTATTCATGCCATTCAAATCCGTTTGAGACGCGATAATCCTGTGCGCAACAATCGGTACATCTTTCAACGCCACTCTCTCGCGTCTCGCCAACGCGCTAAAATGCGCCAACGTCGGATTAAAAAAATGCCCTACGTCGCACTTTCGATCGTGAAACGTATCGCTCAAACGCAAAAAAGCCGCGTGCGACCTTTTCACCTCTTCACTACCATCTATAGAACTACTCCTGAGCACTTCCGTGACTAAAACATCCTTCCCTCTCCTCAACGGTTCTCGACTTCCCATCGCCGCGTTGCTCGGCGCGAACATCGCTCTTTGAAACGCGTCTGGATTAAAGTTGTTCTCGCGTCCCGAACCGACCGAGACGATCGCCGTCACTCGCCAAAAATCGTACTCTTCCTCCTTTCTGTTCGATGAGAGAAACGAACGCAGTAAACTGGCAACTTTGTGCGAGAGTGGATGTTTCGTATTAGCGATTTTCTCGTCCAGAAAGAAGCACAGATTTTGGTCTCGTTTTTTCTCTCGTTCGCTCGATCCTTCTTGTTGGAAAAAAGACAGTTTGACACCTTTGATGGTGCTCTCTTTCTCGACGATGGAAGAGTCTTCTTTTATCATCGAGAAAGAACTTTGAGAACTGCGCCGCGTGGTTAAGAGTATAATCGTGATCATCATCATCGCGATTATCCATCTCGGAAGCCGCTTCTTCTCGTTCGTGAATACATTGGAAACGTGAGCGAATTTGGAAATCCATTTTTTATATCTATTCTTCGATGGCGAAGAGGATCGATAATGACGCGATGATCTGCCGCCGTACTCTCGGGAGGCGACCGTGATTGGGTCGTGCCACGCACCACCATTACCACCACTACTGCCGCCGCGTCTGGGACGCATCGGGGCGCCGTGCAGCATTATGAAAGAAAGAGTTTTGGTGTGACGTTTTGTTGTTACTTAGGTGATTCGAGAGAAAAATTCGAGAGAGAAGCAGAGACAAACACATCTCGCTTTTGATGCGTGCCGCCGTTTTGATGTGCGTTAATGCAATGCATTTGCGCGAGAAATCGTTACTCATCATATCATCAAAGGCTACGTGCTATTATATTATAATTTTTCAACCACGCGTAACTTCGCGCTCCGACTCCTCGCGTTGACTTTAATTTCCTCCTCCGAAGCGCCGATTGGTTTCCGGTTGATCATTTTGACTATTTTCGGTGACGACGAGGGGTTTGACGACGAAGCATCGTCAAACTCCTCCGGCGGGAGGAACATCATCGCGCTTCTCCCAACCGTCGGTTCTCGCGATTCCGGAACGCCGGCGAATTTTCGGAACTGTTTTTTCACTATGGCGTCTTCCAACGAGTGAAAGGTGATTATGGCTAAACGACCACCCGGATTGAGGACCTCGATGGCTTGCGGTATCACGCGTTCGATGACACCGAGTTCGTCGTTGGTGGCTATTCGCACGGCTTGGAACGCGCGCGTCGCCGGGTGGATTTTTTCGCGCTTCCCCGGCGGGTTGCCTAAAGCTTTGACCAGTTCTAAAGTCGTTTCGATTGGTTTTTCCATTCGTCGTTCGCAGACGCGTTTCGCGAGGAGTTTCCAATGTCTTTCGCCGCCGTAATCGCGAAAGATGCGACCTAAATCTTCCTCGGACCATCCGTTGACGACGTCGAACGCGGTCAAAGACGACGACGACGACGAAGACGACGACGCGCTCGTTGTACCGCCGCACATCCGCATATCTAACGGCCCGTCGTTCTGAAACGAAAATCCTCTCTCCGCTCGATCTAAATGCATAGACGAAACCCCTAAATCTAACAAAATTGAATCCGCACCGTCCACGCCGATATCTCGCAACGCCGCGCGCATCTGGTCAAAGTTGTTTCGCACGAAGTGCAACGCGACGCCGCCGTCGTTACTCTTCTTCTCGCCGCCGCTCGCATCGTCTACACCTAAACTCCTCTCTACTCTCGGTCTCGCGATTTCAATCGCCGTCTCGTCCACGTCAAACCCGACGAACGTTTTCACTTCCTCTTTGTGTTGCTCTAAAACTTTCGTCGCGTGCCCACCGGCGCCTAAAGTCCCGTCGATGTGCGTTTGCATCTTCACCGGTTTAAACGCGTCCAACACTTCGCTCAAAAGGACGGACACGTGGCCGTGGTGCGCAGCTTCGATGTTCTCTCGTTTTTTCTTTTCATGTCGTTCGTCGCTTTTGTTGTTGGTGTCGTCGTCGTTGTTTTTTGAGGAGGACGTCGTCGCGTTCGTCGTGGTAGTCTTCTTCTTCGCCGCGAACGCGGACGCGTTCGATTGTGTTCGTTGCGCGTGATGGGGGAAACGAAATCCAACGTGTTCGTGATGATGACGACGATGACTTCCCCGCGGTGTCGTCGTCTTCGTTAAAAAATAAGACCCACGAGACCACCCGCGTTGCATGGTGGTCGTTTTCGTCGTCATCGAAGAAACGAGGACGTTTGCGAGAGGAGGAGGAAAAGTGCGGACTGTTGAAGTGTTTTTGTGCTGCTTCTGTGTGTAAACGTGTGTGTGTGTATCTCAGAGTTTATTAGTATTCAAACAGAGCGAGTATATTCAGTTTTCTTCTTCTGCTTCTCAATCTTATGCGACGCGTAACACTCCGTGTTCGTATCGCCAACCTTCTGGTAATGGGCAGTTATTGTCGAGGAGGTATTGTAAACATTCGGGGTGTTTGTTCTCGTGCGCTTTTCGTACAGCCCAATAGTCCCAAGGCGCTTTGGCGGTTTCGCGCAAGTACTTCAAACAGTTCAAGTGGCCGTACTTGGCTGCCCAATTACACGCCCATTCGCTATATTGATCATACTTACGCTCAACAAGATATTCGAGTATGTGGAGGTGACCATTTTGAGCCGCCCGAATGGCAGTACCCAAATCCCAAGGCGCTTTGGCTTCTTCGCGTAAGTATTTGAGTACCTCGAGATGACCGTTTTCGGCAGCACATGCACACGCAAACTCATCGATAGGACACTCATTTGCCACGCAATACTTTACCATTTCCAGATTACCTTG